>Ga0099364_10015131_pt1 | contig 10192 bp, 2 predicted proteins | sample TergutTh196P3_FD_73070 | JGI IMG/M metagenome (GOLD analysis project Ga0099364, IMG submission 73070) | Microcerotermes parvus P3 segment gut microbial communities from Pointe-Noire, Republic of the Congo - Th196 P3 | ecosystem: Host-associated > Arthropoda: Insects > Digestive system > Gut ...
ATATACCACTATTGTTAGTGCCTGAAGAGATGCAATGACTACGTCAGAATTATAGACTGCATATATGCCTATATGGAGCCCATGTGTTTTTGCTGTAACTTATTTATATTCCTCATAAAAACTGGGAACCTTACATTCTGACTTCCTCTCATGTATTGTAGTGATTTAAATGTTCATTTCTCCATTGCGTATTATTTATATAACTGGCAGTACAAATCTGGTATATCAAGATGTACACATTTTTGCATATGTGTGTCCTCGCACATGCACAGACACACACTGTGAATTTACTGAAATATGAAAGTTGGATAAGTAATTTGGAATTTGCATGACAAATTTAAAAATTATCAGTTAATTATAGCAAAATGTTTCATGCATATCCCATTATGTGCTTCACAAGTTTGTTCATTTATCTGAAAATAGCACAAAAATTTTACCACAACAAACAGTACCACTTCGTGACAATTTTACCTGTATTGGTTTTGTTAAGCCAGGACAAGGGGGTCTTACTGGTGATGGTGTATGTTCATACATTTGTAACCCATTGTCTTAAATTTCATTTAGAGCAGATCACCGAAGAAAGTTCAGTCCTTTGATAGTTGCTGAATTATCTGATTTGTCACTAAACAAATTGGCCCGTAATCAGTATGCAGTTTAAGATTATCCATGTTCCATGCGATAAACTATTTCACAGTATTTATTCCAGCAACTGCACGACAATAAAAAGACAGTAGTTTTGTAAATAGGTACAATAGTTTTAGAAATATGTATTTATAAAACTATTGTCTTTTTATTGTTGTGCGGTTGTTGGTATAAATATTGTGAACAGTATATAGTTATTAAACATGATTGTCACATTTGAGAATTGTCTCTTATTTAAAATTAATTACTGAATCCTGTTATCACATACATGTTTATTTATATTCTTGTAATACAAGCATTTTCCCTGTTGCAGCACATCCAGACAGACACAGAATATTTACCTGCATGTTTGAAAGTTACGCATTTACTGTTATAACTGTATTCTGTTTGTATACTACATAAGAGTATAATCAGGGAATTATGGATCAGATAGGCTGTGAACTATCATTTCTGTGTTATCTAATGACATATTATAAACTGCAAAGCCTATATAATGCAAAACAATTGTTTGTTGTTTGTTCAGAAATGGGGAGGAAGTAAAATGACATATTTTCCCATATATCGGTATATTCTAGCCTAAAATTTGCCCAGAAAGGTAAGGTAAAGAAGGGCAAAACAGTTTGTAGTGGCCATTGCTGCATTCAGTATTTGGACTTGGTACCACTTGAGTACAGGTCAGGCTCACATCTGCAGGGTTAACCTGCTTTATATATATATATATATAAAATAACATGACTCTGATGTCAAATTTCCTTATTCTTGTTCATTTTCCAAACTTGTGATGACATTTTTCTTGTCTCTAATTCATACTAGTGTACAGAACTTGCTTCATAAAGACATATTTACTTTTTATGTGCCTTAACATCACAGTAGAAAGGTTGTGGTGTTGAAGCTAATGGTATCATACTTCATCATTGTACATTTCGTAGAGAACGTCTCCGTCCAGCTTTGTAGTTGGAGAGTACTAGTTCCACTCATGGGAATATAATGTTGCTGAGTCCCTGAAGCCACTGGCACCTTTGTGTAGCATTGGATTATAAATCTTACACGATGCCTACAGTTCTAATAAATATAGCAAAATTATCAAACTGTTTGTGTGCACTTTATTATATCATGGTGCACTGTAGATATCACTACTACGGGATGTTAATTACTGTCAATTGCATGTACCGATTTACTGTAAATTTCCTGTTTGTTAAATATAATCCCTTTTTGTCTAATTTTAGTTTTGCATAGCACACAGCAACACACGTCTGTTCTTTATGAATACCATAATGCTATGGAGCATGTCTTCTGTGTGCTACTTTTTCCAGAATCTTCTTCTACCCTAGGAATTGGAAAACCAAAATTTTTGGAGCCTGATTGGTCAGTTTGCCACAGTACTTTTGTTTCTGAATTGCCAGTCTCTCCTAAGTTAAATGCTAGATTTTGATAGGCTGTGTCAAACAGCAGCAACTCATATCACATCATCATACTAGGGCACATGAATACTGTTAATTTCCCATAGTAAACTTTTATAGGCCACACACTGGTCAGGTTTTGGATTACAGACTGTCTCCCAACTCCCCAAACAAGGGTGGGCCTTAGAGTAACATATTTTGAACCTTCATACGCTGTTATGCCAGACTAGAGTCAAGAGTCTTTCCTCACTTGTGATATATGTGTTAGAAGTTTTCGCTATTAATTTGAAATAAAATATCAATTAAATAGTCCACTCTTGGTTTGGCACATCTGGCATTCGAACTGTAGACTGCCAGCTGCAAGGTTATACACAACCTGTAAGGTATCTGGTCCAGTTCCCTGTTTGTACCAATGTTATTAACTGTAAGTCTTAACATAATACTTTTAGTATTTTTTATTGCAGTAGGCAGGATATAATTATGTTACATGCACCATGTAACATAATTATTTAACTAAAGAAGATGCTCTTTTTAAAGTTTTAAGTTGAAAACAATTTTTGTTGTGTAATTTATTACAACAATTCCAGGAAAGTTTTATTTATAAATTGGTCCATTAAACATGTTTGAGATAATTCAAATAAAAATGCCAAAAGTTATTTAAATATAGATGCAATTATGCCATACACAAAACATATTTCTCATACTGTTCAAATGTTCAAATGTGGTCCTAACTGACAAATTTTGGGAAAATGTTTGGATCATCAAAAAATTGTCCGCTATTCCCTGTTTTGAAATTCTGCGGAGGAGGAGTTCTGTCTAAGATCTCAGTCTTGCACTTTGGTGTAATTGAAGCCCTTACTCTTTTGGGATGTTACATGGCATGGGTTGGTAGTTGGCTACCAACATCGCAGGACAGCCTATCATTCCCATCTTCAAGGGTCAAGCATTTCAAGGAGAAGGGGACCAATAGGTTATCCTACAACAATCGTAACAAATTACCAGCCTGTGCCACGTAACAACCCAGAAGAGTGATGGCCTCAAAGAGTCATGTCCTTATACATGCACAGAGTCATTCTAATGAGCTCATACCACCCTGAAATACTGTGTTGAAAACTGAAATTAGCTACAGTGCAACCCTCTTGTGGGGTGTCTTTAAAATTGGGGTTCCTCTGTGACTTTTATAAAGTTTTCCTTGCTGTAATGCTAGTTTGCCTACTGAGAAGTCTGTTCCCTTAAAGTTGCAGTAACTGATTCTTTAGAAATCTGAAGAGGGTTCTGCTGTGTTATGACTTGTTTGTACCCACATACAAGGCTGATACTTATTTCAGTGTTGGGTTTTTTTTTACAGCTTTTGAGTGACATACCTTCCATGTGACTGCTGCTTTGTGATAATCTGGTAAGCATTTGATTAAGGAGGAAGTCACATTTATGATATGCACCTGCTATTGTGTGGGAAGGTTTTATTTGGAGTATTCGCTCTTCGTTTGATGTATTGAGTGGGTTAATGGAATATATTTTTATTTGGCAGATAAGTGCTGTAGACTGAATTGGATGACAAGTGGATGAAGACACAATGCTACTATCTGTGCAGCTATAGAAAACTGTGTGGATTTCATTTATCATATAGGACTCTAGACACTTTAATGTTACGAAGTCTGAAAGAACGTGTTTCACCAATAATAATTCAGATGCTTCTAAACAGTAACTGAGCAACAAAACAAATTGTATATGTGATGTACTGTATATACGAGTATTTTATTTACTTGCTATAGCTGCCTGACATATCATTTTAGCTATTTTGTTTTTGTCTGGTGTTCTGAAGTAATCATACAGAAGTCCAACAAGAAACACAATTGGAAACAGGTGTTGCAGCTTTTCAGTCAAGTTTTAATGTCGATGTTACTGTACTTATACAAGTGATCTGCTGAGGTGCTGGGTTTCCATCTTCAGTTATTTTGTGAATTCGTTATGTGTAATGAGTGCTTATTCATGAAGAAACAACCTCTTTCCAGGTGTTTTCTTGCGAACAGTGGAATCAGAAAAAAATATGAATGGGTGCAAATGCACAGTTTGTTGTGTATATATTAAAGATGGTGTTCCTGAATAGATGAATGTATGAAGACGTCATGTTGGTGTATATTTCCTGGAGAGAAGTGTGTGATCTGTCAAGGATTTTGCTTTCTTCATCATACAAAATAATCACTGCTATGCAGTGATAAGGAGAAGGCAACACCATTAATAAACAGTGCTTCATAATTTCATTATGTTGCACTAGATAATGCCTGCTGCTAAAATAATTAGACCAGACAGTTGGGGATCAAATACAAGTGCTGATAAGTTTGGCCTATAGACGTGTAATCTGTCCCCAAAGTATTTTTTGCTGAATTGTGTTGCGGTTTTTTCATTAATAACATATGCATATGTGGAAGTTTGTAAATATTTTTTTTCACTTCAAGAGAAAAGAAGGCCTATGTTTTGTTTGTCATACAATTTAGATTTTGTATTGCCATGTACTTTGTTCTCCTTGTGTGGACACGATTAATTTATTGCTGAAATTGTGTGATCCAAGTTGAAAATAATTGTGTGTTCACTTTATTTGTCTCTTCACTCACTCTCTTTTTTCTTTCATTCATGCATTGTGGAGGGCTAGCTATGGTGACTTCATTGCATTACAGAACACATTTTGAGTGCTTTATTTCTTTATTGCCATCAGGTAGACAGGTTGCATTCAAACGTTAGAAACAAAGTGCACATGTTTGGGTCTGTGTATAAAATGTGAGTGTGAGTCTCAGTGATGTGTTAAGGCATCTTTAATGTAAATTTAAGTGTACTGAGGTAAAATGTATGATTCATTTTATGTTTGTTAGTACAGGCACTGGTTTTTTTTTTTAAATAATGGTGAATTGTGTTCACAGTAATTCTACCAGTGATACTCTTCCATAATGTTGCTATCTGTTTTGGAAGTATGAGCTGGTTTCTGTCTAAGAAGAGGAACCTCAGAATAAGGATGGTAGCATATTGTTGTATGCTTTCTTTTGGGTAATTACCCGGCGTACGCCGGGTAATTACCCAAAAGAAAGCATACAACAATATGCTACCATCCTTATTCTGAGGTTCCTCTTCTTAGACAGAAACCAGCTCATACTTCCAAAACAGATAGCAACATTATGGAAGAGTATCACTGGTAGAATTACTGTGAACACAATTCACCATTATTTAAAAAAAAAAACCAGTGCCTGTACTAACAAACATAAAATGAATCATACATTTTACCTCAGTACACTTAAATTTACATTAAAGATGCCTTAACACATCACTGAGACTCACACTCACATTTTATACACAGACCCAAACATGTGCACTTTGTTTCTAACGTTTGAATGCAACCTGTCTACCTGATGGCAATAAAGAAATAAAGCACTCAAAATGTGTTCTGTAATGCAATGAAGTCACCATAGCTAGCCCTCCACAATGCATGAATGAAAGAAAAAAGAGAGTGAGTGAAGAGACAAATAAAGTGAACACACAATTATTTTCAACTTGGATCACACAATTTCAGCAATAAATTAATCGTGTCCACACAAGGAGAACAAAGTACATGGCAATACAAAATCTAAATTGTATGACAAACAAAACATAGGCCTTCTTTTCTCTTGAAGTGAAAAAAAATATTTACAAACTTCCACATATGCATATGTTATTAATGAAAAAACCGCAACACAATTCAGCAAAAAATACTTTGGGGACAGATTACACGTCTATAGGCCAAACTTATCAGCACTTGTATTTGATCCCCAACTGTCTGGTCTAATTATTTTAGCAGCAGGCATTATCTAGTGCAACATAATGAAATTATGAAGCACTGTTTATTAATGGTGTTGCCTTCTCCTTATCACTGCATAGCAGTGATTATTTTGTATGATGAAGAAAGCAAAATCCTTGACAGATCACACACTTCTCTCCAGGAAATATACACCAACATGACGTCTTCATACATTCATCTATTCAGGAACACCATCTTTAATATATACACAACAAACTGTGCATTTGCACCCATTCATATTTTTTTCTGATTCCACTGTTCGCAAGAAAACACCTGGAAAGAGGTTGTTTCTTCATGAATAAGCACTCATTACACATAACGAATTCACAAAATAACTGAAGATGGAAACCCAGCACCTCAGCAGATCACTTGTATAAGTACAGTAACATCGACATTAAAACTTGACTGAAAAGCTGCAACACCTGTTTCCAATTGTGTTTCTTGTTGGACTTCTGTATGATTACTTCAGAACACCAGACAAAAACAAAATAGCTAAAATGATATGTCAGGCAGCTATAGCAAGTAAATAAAATACTCGTATATACAGTACATCACATATACAATTTGTTTTGTTGCTCAGTTACTGTTTAGAAGCATCTGAATTATTATTGGTGAAACACGTTCTTTCAGACTTCGTAACATTAAAGTGTCTAGAGTCCTATATGATAAATGAAATCCACACAGTTTTCTATAGCTGCACAGATAGTAGCATTGTGTCTTCATCCACTTGTCATCCAATTCAGTCTACAGCACTTATCTGCCAAATAAAAATATATTCCATTAACCCACTCAATACATCAAACGAAGAGCGAATACTCCAAATAAAACCTTCCCACACAATAGCAGGTGCATATCATAAATGTGACTTCCTCCTTAATCAAATGCTTACCAGATTATCACAAAGCAGCAGTCACATGGAAGGTATGTCACTCAAAAGCTGTAAAAAAAAACCCAACACTGAAATAAGTATCAGCCTTGTATGTGGGTACAAACAAGTCATAACACAGCAGAACCCTCTTCAGATTTCTAAAGAATCAGTTACTGCAACTTTAAGGGAACAGACTTCTCAGTAGGCAAACTAGCATTACAGCAAGGAAAACTTTATAAAAGTCACAGAGGAACCCCAATTTTAAAGACACCCCACAAGAGGGTTGCACTGTAGCTAATTTCAGTTTTCAACACAGTATTTCAGGGTGGTATGAGCTCATTAGAATGACTCTGTGCATGTATAAGGACATGACTCTTTGAGGCCATCACTCTTCTGGGTTGTTACGTGGCACAGGCTGGTAATTTGTTACGATTGTTGTAGGATAACCTATTGGTCCCCTTCTCCTTGAAATGCTTGACCCTTGAAGATGGGAATGATAGGCTGTCCTGCGATGTTGGTAGCCAACTACCAACCCATGCCATGTAACATCCCAAAAGAGTAAGGGCTTCAATTACACCAAAGTGCAAGACTGAGATCTTAGACAGAACTCCTCCTCCGCAGAATTTCAAAACAGGGAATAGCGGACAATTTTTTGATGATCCAAACATTTTCCCAAAATTTGTCAGTTAGGACCACATTTGAACATTTGAACAGTATGAGAAATATGTTTTGTGTATGGCATAATTGCATCTATATTTAAATAACTTTTGGCATTTTTATTTGAATTATCTCAAACATGTTTAATGGACCAATTTATAAATAAAACTTTCCTGGAATTGTTGTAATAAATTACACAACAAAAATTGTTTTCAACTTAAAACTTTAAAAAGAGCATCTTCTTTAGTTAAATAATTATGTTACATGGTGCATGTAACATAATTATATCCTGCCTACTGCAATAAAAAATACTAAAAGTATTATGTTAAGACTTACAGTTAATAACATTGGTACAAACAGGGAACTGGACCAGATACCTTACAGGTTGTGTATAACCTTGCAGCTGGCAGTCTACAGTTCGAATGCCAGATGTGCCAAACCAAGAGTGGACTATTTAATTGATATTTTATTTCAAATTAATAGCGAAAACTTCTAACACATATATCACAAGTGAGGAAAGACTCTTGACTCTAGTCTGGCATAACAGCGTATGAAGGTTCAAAATATGTTACTCTAAGGCCCACCCTTGTTTGGGGAGTTGGGAGACAGTCTGTAATCCAAAACCTGACCAGTGTGTGGCCTATAAAAGTTTACTATGGGAAATTAACAGTATTCATGTGCCCTAGTATGATGATGTGATATGAGTTGCTGCTGTTTGACACAGCCTATCAAAATCTAGCATTTAACTTAGGAGAGACTGGCAATTCAGAAACAAAAGTACTGTGGCAAACTGACCAATCAGGCTCCAAAAATTTTGGTTTTCCAATTCCTAGGGTAGAAGAAGATTCTGGAAAAAGTAGCACACAGAAGACATGCTCCATAGCATTATGGTATTCATAAAGAACAGACGTGTGTTGCTGTGTGCTATGCAAAACTAAAATTAGACAAAAAGGGATTATATTTAACAAACAGGAAATTTACAGTAAATCGGTACATGCAATTGACAGTAATTAACATCCCGTAGTAGTGATATCTACAGTGCACCATGATATAATAAAGTGCACACAAACAGTTTGATAATTTTGCTATATTTATTAGAACTGTAGGCATCGTGTAAGATTTATAATCCAATGCTACACAAAGGTGCCAGTGGCTTCAGGGACTCAGCAACATTATATTCCCATGAGTGGAACTAGTACTCTCCAACTACAAAGCTGGACGGAGACGTTCTCTACGAAATGTACAATGATGAAGTATGATACCATTAGCTTCAACACCACAACCTTTCTACTGTGATGTTAAGGCACATAAAAAGTAAATATGTCTTTATGAAGCAAGTTCTGTACACTAGTATGAATTAGAGACAAGAAAAATGTCATCACAAGTTTGGAAAATGAACAAGAATAAGGAAATTTGACATCAGAGTCATGTTATTTTATATATATATATATATAAAGCAGGTTAACCCTGCAGATGTGAGCCTGACCTGTACTCAAGTGGTACCAAGTCCAAATACTGAATGCAGCAATGGCCACTACAAACTGTTTTGCCCTTCTTTACCTTACCTTTCTGGGCAAATTTTAGGCTAGAATATACCGATATATGGGAAAATATGTCATTTTACTTCCTCCCCATTTCTGAACAAACAACAAACAATTGTTTTGCATTATATAGGCTTTGCAGTTTATAATATGTCATTAGATAACACAGAAATGATAGTTCACAGCCTATCTGATCCATAATTCCCTGATTATACTCTTATGTAGTATACAAACAGAATACAGTTATAACAGTAAATGCGTAACTTTCAAACATGCAGGTAAATATTCTGTGTCTGTCTGGATGTGCTGCAACAGGGAAAATGCTTGTATTACAAGAATATAAATAAACATGTATGTGATAACAGGATTCAGTAATTAATTTTAAATAAGAGACAATTCTCAAATGTGACAATCATGTTTAATAACTATATACTGTTCACAATATTTATACCAACAACCGCACAACAATAAAAAGACAATAGTTTTATAAATACATATTTCTAAAACTATTGTACCTATTTACAAAACTACTGTCTTTTTATTGTCGTGCAGTTGCTGGAATAAATACTGTGAAATAGTTTATCGCATGGAACATGGATAATCTTAAACTGCATACTGATTACGGGCCAATTTGTTTAGTGACAAATCAGATAATTCAGCAACTATCAAAGGACTGAACTTTCTTCGGTGATCTGCTCTAAATGAAATTTAAGACAATGGGTTACAAATGTATGAACATACACCATCACCAGTAAGACCCCCTTGTCCTGGCTTAACAAAACCAATACAGGTAAAATTGTCACGAAGTGGTACTGTTTGTTGTGGTAAAATTTTTGTGCTATTTTCAGATAAATGAACAAACTTGTGAAGCACATAATGGGATATGCATGAAACATTTTGCTATAATTAACTGATAATTTTTAAATTTGTCATGCAAATTCCAAATTACTTATCCAACTTTCATATTTCAGTAAATTCACAGTGTGTGTCTGTGCATGTGCGAGGACACACATATGCAAAAATGTGTACATCTTGATATACCAGATTTGTACTGCCAGTTATATAAATAATACGCAATGGAGAAATGAACATTTAAATCACTACAATACATGAGAGGAAGTCAGAATGTAAGGTTCCCAGTTTTTATGAGGAATATAAATAAGTTACAGCAAAAACACATGGGCTCCATATAGGCATATATGCAGTCTATAATTCTGACGTAGTCATTGCATCTCTTCAGGCACTAACAATAGTGGTATAT
>Ga0099364_10015132_pt1 | contig 10192 bp, 9 predicted proteins | sample TergutTh196P3_FD_73070 | JGI IMG/M metagenome (GOLD analysis project Ga0099364, IMG submission 73070) | Microcerotermes parvus P3 segment gut microbial communities from Pointe-Noire, Republic of the Congo - Th196 P3 | ecosystem: Host-associated > Arthropoda: Insects > Digestive system > Gut ...
ATGCGATCCGAGAAGCGGAGCAAGGATGCGGAGCGCGCGAATAGGCGCATGGAAGCGCCTTTGAGCGAAAAGGAGCGCATAAGTACCACCTTTTCCTAGCTACGCACCAAAAGTTTCCACACTCTGTGACCTGTAATCGCGTTACAGGAGAATGGATTAATTATCAAATAACTCTTGACAATAGGCAATCAGTTGCTTATTATAAATATAGGCAATTGATTGCCTATATTTTGTGCGAGGAGTTACGATATGAAAACACTGATCCTTTATGCCACCAAGCACGGAGCCGCCCATGAAATAGCGCAGCGCATCGCGGAAATCATAGGCGGCGCGGCTGTTCATGACCTAAGAACCAACGGAGCCCCCGCCGTATCAGAGTTTGACTGCGTTATTATCGGCAGCTCTGTTTACGTGGGTTCGATACATAAGGAAGCAAAAGCTTTCTTGACGAAAAACGCAGACAGTTTGAGCGGTAAAACGCTTGGGTTATTTTTGAGCGGATTGGAGGCGGATAAAGAAGAAACGCTCTTTAATAGCAATTTTTCTGCCGACATTCTGAATATAGTAAAGGCAAAAAGCTTCTTAGGCGGGATATTTGACCCGAAAAAAGCCGGAGTTTTTGAACGGTTCGTTATGAAAGCCGCCGCTAAGCAATCAGCATATATAAGCACAATAAGCGATGGGAAAATAAGGCAGTTCGCGGAGGCTATGTTAAAATGATGAAAAACATGATAAGGACCGATAAGGAACAGTATTTTTTTGGGAGCGTACTGCTATTGGCAAATAAGCTGCAAGTTTGGGGCGACGGAAAAATCCCCGGCCCTACGTTCAAGCAGTTGTTTCTGTTATTGTTTATCAAAGAAATGGAAAATAAAAACCCTACGGTTAAAGAGATAAGCGATTTTACCGGAACAAGCCGCCAGAACGTAAAAAAGATGCTTGAACGTCTGGAAGCGACAGGATTTGTCTCGCTCACCCGCTCCAAAACCGACTCGCGCGCTTGGAGCGTTGCCCTTACGGCAAAATCTTTTGAATTTTTTGCCGAAAACGAAAAAAAAAGCACGGAGATTGTCAGTGAAATGTTTGCATCCATATCTGATGAGGAGCTTGACGCGGCGTTGCAAACAATGGGGAAGCTGTTTGCATTCTTGGACGCAATATAAAATCTGACATCCACCAATAAAATGCCTGCCGAAAAACGTCTTAGTAAGTGAGAGGGTGTGAAAGGCATGAACGATCTGAAAAATTTGCTTGCTGCCGTAAGAGGCGGCGACAGAACGGCTTTCGAGTCATTGTATGAGTCGCTGAAAACGCCGCTTTACACGATTATTCTCCGTGTTACCTGTGATGCGGCGCTGTCTGAGGACATTTTGCAGGAAATTTTTCTCAAGCTATACCTTTCACCGCCCGAACCCTCTGTAAATCCTCGTGCTTATATTTGCCGGATGGCGCGCAATCTGGCCGTTGACGGCGTGAGGAAACGCAAACCGACCGTCGATTTGGAAGAAGCGGAAAACTGCCTTTATCACCCCATGCCCGACCTTGCGCAGAAAATGGATGTGGAAAACGCGCTTCTTATGCTCCCTGACAGGGAGCGGCAAATCGTCACATTGCATATCAACGGCGAACTGAAGTTCCGTGAGATTGCCGGCATACTCGTACTCCCTCTCGGAACTGTCTTATGGGCGTATCGGAAAGCTATAAAGCAATTGCGAAGCATTTTGGAGGTATGATATGAATTATTTTTCTAAATTCTTGACTATTCTAGCCATATTCACGTTGACGCTGACCCCGGTGGTATTCGGCGGCTCAGTTCTCGCAACAGACGGCAACCCCACACCTACCCCCGCTTCTAGAATGGAACCTGTGCACGAAGATGATGATACGGAAGTATATTCTGATGATATTGCAGTTCACGATGGCGGCAATGCCTCCGCTGCCCCGGGGGAGGCTTCCATGCAGACATGGAGCAGCGCCGCAGAGGAGATCTTCGCGCAATGGGAGAAGACCGGGTATCCTGATGATATTGGCGGCGTGTATTATGACAGTGGCTCGGGCAGGATGGGTGTCTTATTGGTAAATATGATGCAGGAGCGCGTGGACGAACTGCGGGCGACATTAATAGACGATGTTATCTTCACTCCGAGCGCGTACTCATACAATGAGCTTAGGCTGGCGCAGGATGAAATCGGCACAATAATGAGTGCGGACAGCGGCATTTATTCAACAGGCGTGGGCTGGACCGGTACAGGCGGCCGTGTGCATGGCTTCGGTGAGAGCGGGATGGAGTTTCGCTTGGTCGTGGGCGTGGATAGGAGCGTTTTCCACCACTATAGCGAAGGGTTTGCGGCGTTATATGGCGACAGGGTTGTTGTCGAGATCGGCGAACTTCTGCGGGAGGACACCATGTCCGGCGGCAGCGGGCTTGACGGCGGCATGACTGATGACATTGTCGGCGATGGCGGCCCGATATCTCAGATAGTCCCGGTCGATATAAGCATCGCGCTTGCCGGTTCCGCGTTTTACGTTTCAGGGAGCAGTGCCTCTGTTAGTGGTTACTGGTTATGGGTGGTTTTAGGCGTCGGATTGGCAGTAACCCTGCTGTTGCTGCTGCGGCTCAGATTACGCGCAGTTCCCGCCATGCAAACGGCAGACGGAGGGATTGTTGCCGGGAGGTCCGCCTTAAGCAAAAAGCAGGTGGTCGATGCAGTAAGAAACAGCGCAATCGCCCCGAGTGACGAGCTTTTTGACAGAATTAGCAAGCAAATCGATACGCAATGATGGAAGCATGAGGGAGGGGGCAGCGGACAGCGGAGCAGGGGGACAGTTCCTTTGGTAGGCTCATAAATATTACCATGCCTTTCTGCGGCGCAAATCCACATAAATAATTACCGTGCGTACCCGTTGTTCCTTATTCCCGTTAACTGGCTTGTGATCTTGTTTGAGTTTATTATAATCACTCATTCTTTCACCTGTAAAAGCTCAAGTGCGCTACGGCGGGTGGCAAGATACGAACTTATGATGCCGCAGAAGATTATAACTGCTATGTACAAAGCACCATAGAGAACAACGCGACCCGTTATGACACCTATCCCCTGCTGTGTGTATGCAGCCATCACTCCCGCTCCGATAATCAGGCCGGCTATGCTGAGCACCGAATGTTCTGCCGTCAATATGAAACGAGTTTTAAACTTCGTAGTCCCCAACACCCGCATTATCGCGGCTTCCTTCGATGATTTGAGAGTCATCAGACAACACAGGAATCCCCCTATCAGCAGCGCTGCCGCTACCGCCATCGGATAGAGCATGTCGATAAGCCTCCGAGAGTTCCTGATGTTCTCGAGCCTACCGGTATCCAGGACAAAGGTCACGCGGGAGCTTATTCTTCCCTCAGCAAAGCTGCGAAACTCATCTGCTGTGTTGTTGTCCGCAACTGTGAACTCCACGACTTCAAGAGGGCTTAATAAGTTTTGCGCCCTATACGACCCGGGAGCGTATACCATGCCCCTGTAGGCGCCGGATGACGACTCCGCAATGCCTGCTACAGTGAATATATGCGTTTGCATGTTGATGTTTTCCATGATCTCGTCAAAATACAGCGCGAGCAGCTCATCGTCGGCAGCGCCGTCGTCCGGGTTTTCTCTCCTGTGCCTACTGATAAACATGTCGCGCTGCCTCTCGAACAATCCCATTCGGATAATCCTGACCGTGCCGCCAAGGGAAACGCCGGCTGCAATTGCGACGTCGCTGCCGATGATCAGCACCTCACCAACCTGATCCATGCATGACTCATCATATCCGTCCGCATATGTGACCTCTGCATACCCGGCTGTGTAGCGCGTTATGTTGTTTGTAACAATCAAGGTCGTGGGTATCGCATTTATGTTTATCGACGCGCTTCCTTCATAGTATGTCTCAGAGACATACCCCGAGTCTGATATAGGCGGAAGATGGTTCAGTTCAAAACCTCCGATGATGTTTGCCTTGACCTCGGTCTTATCGAAAAGGTCGTCATAAGAATGACTTATCATCCCAAGATGGCCGATTGCCACCAAGGTCAGCGCCGCAAGCAGAACAGCGAGCATAGCTTTTGCCGCTAAGCGGCGGATATGCTTCAGGATATACCTTGCAACAAACATCATTATCCCCCTTGCCCATTCACTGCCATGCGTCCTTGGCTCATCGCTCTGCGGACTGCAGCAGCGACAGAGGCGATTGCTGCCCAATGCGGCGCAGCATTGCCAGCGCAAGGGCAAGAGTCAGCAAAAGCTGACCTAGCAGACTGCACGCGAACACCCACGCCGGAACGGATTTGTCCACGGAAAATTCCTGCAACAACACAAGGGCGTTGTTGCTCTCTATGGTTCTTGCAGTGTAAGTCCAAGCAGCAGCGCCCCCGACTGCGATAGAAGTAACTGCTACTGCCATGAGTGGGAACAATAGCGCTTTAGCCGATGCTTTCGCCGGTGTTCCGAGCGCTCTCATTATCGCGTAGTCCTTCTTCCTGCGCCCTATGAATAGGTATACGCCGAGGCACGATGCAACCACGACCGCAAGTAAAAATATCGACATCCTGATAAGCGAGAGCTGCCTAGACATCGTAAACTCCTCAGCGATACCGAGCCATCCGCCATCGCTGAATATGAGCGTCAACCCCATCTCCTCTATCAGCGGGCCTGACTCGTCAAGGAATGCCGCGATGTCCCAAGCATTATCGACCACAAAGCTAAACTCGCTAGGAACAAACTCATGACCGTAAAGCTTAGCTTCATCGACCTGAAGGAGCGACATCGGAACGAAAATGGTGTTAATGGAGTAACCGAAATGCGGCTCCCTGCTCCTCGCGGATTCACTTTCGGTGCTTGCCCAAATCCCAACCACCTCAAGTGTCACTTCTTCACCGGGTGGCTCGTACCTTTGCCTAGACCCTGCGACAGCACCGAGGTTCAGGTACTGCTCGAACAGCTTTTCACCAAGCTTCATCGTGATTGTGTCGCCTATCCCCACACTATATTTCCTTGCAAACTCGAAGCTGACAACGCATACATTCGCATCTGTCAGGCTGTCCTCGACCGTGAGCGCACGTCCTTCTACGACCATCATATTGCGCTCGTTGAATTTAATAATGGAACCCATGTCCTGCGTGTATACCATGTCGAATGTGCGCGCATCGGCGTTCGTTATCTCGATGAGCTCACGGAGCGGAGCAAACTCCTCAAGTTCAAGATAGTCATCAGCCACGTCTTCCAATGGCAATATTGCGTCACACCAGTCGTCCGACAGGTAGTCGCCAATATTAATAAAAGTAGTATACTCCACTACCTCAACCCTAACTATGAACACGTATCGCTTCCCGTTTTCCAATGCCTCAATCTGCCCGCTGCCGTAATCATGCCCGCTGTATTCGATGACAAATGCCCTAGGATGACCAATGCTTATCGATCCCATAAATCCAGCCGGTCTTGTCGCATACTGCACAAAGCCGATGAGCGCTCCGCTTCCGGAGCGTCCGATAGCGGTTGGCCTTCCGGCAAGCGTTGTTGCTTCTGAAAGTTGGATGGTGACACTGCGTCCTGTGTCAAAAGTTTGAGTAGTCTCAGCCTTGTATACATTTCCCTCTATCACCGCTCGTGCTGCAAAATCGAAAAAGAACTCGCCGTCATCCATGCGGAAATAATCTTCGGAAACGCCTGCTGTCATGTACCTAGCCTCTACAGAGCTGACATACGGCAACGCTGAAACAGCGGCAAGCTGCTCGTGTGTGAGTGGCTTGTACCTTCCTGTTGCTTGTCCCTCAAGCGACAGGTGAAATGGTATGCCCGCACCTGCATTTACCGGTACATCAGGCGGGTCAGCCTCGACTGTTCCGACACCGCGATACATCCCTGCGGCGCTGTTTAGTTCACGAGCCATTATTGCATACTCCGCCGTCTGCGAAAAGAGCGCGAACGCTACGGTACCGAACAGTAAAAACATGAGCAGCGTCATTGCCGGCGAACGGATAAGCATTTTTTTAGACCCCAAGATATTTGATATTGTCATCTTTTTTCATTGCCTTTCAAAGCGTCGACTGTCTCGGTAGGCCACCGAGAGTGAGATTATCCAGCGCAATCAGAACTGCACCCGGAATACACAGCGCGTTCATGGAAGCAAGTTCAAAAACAGCGTCAGTTGCGGTAGATTTTTACTAGCCCAAACATAGCTGTATTATCAAGCCGTAATTCCCTATTGAAATTTCTATCCACGCAAAGCCGCACGAATAGCTACCGCGTGGCATCGCAGCTCACGTCTGCTGGCCCCTAATCTCTGACCCCTGTTTGAATTTATTCAAAATCCTACTCTTTCACCTGCAATAGCTCCAGTATCCTGCGGCGTGTGACGATAATGGCGCAGATTACCGCGCCCGCTATGCACGCTATCATAAGCCCTGCCGCATAGAGGCTGAGCGCTGCGGCATATGCAGCGAGGGATGCCCCGTTTATCGCAAACAGCATCGCGATAGCGCAGAGTAGTCCCACAACGCAGAGCATCGCCTGTTCCAACACATGAATCACACAGGTGCGCCTTTTCGTCGTTCCGAGCGAGCGCATGATGGCCGCCTCGCGGTCAGACTGCATGACGATGAGCCCGGCGAACAGCCCACCCATCAGCAGGGCGATGGACACTGCAATCGGGTAGAGCGAGTTTAGTAGCGCAACAGTCCGGTACATGCTGTCAGCCTCGCTTGTGTCGATCAAAAAGGATGCTCCGAAGCTATTGCTCGTTGCAAGCGAGCGGAACTGATCTACATAGCGTGGCGACGCCAACGTGTATTCGACGTAGTCGAACGAAGGCCTCCTGCCAAGTGCCACGTTGAGACCGCTCCCTACTTGGACGAATGCCGTGTTGGCATCACCTCCATGTACTATCCTGCCAACGACAGTGTAGAATGCGGATTGCTCGTCCAGCATCGCGAGAACCTTTTTATCCTGCGCCGCTCTTTCATCAATGCTGTTTGTATCGGTCAGGTTCTCGTTTTCAAGCCGTTGCTTGAGTCCGGTGCTGTTGAACCTTACCGTGTCCCCGAGACCTATGCCAAACGCATCCATAAAGCCGGCGCTCAATACGCATATATTGTTCTCGCCTGCGCTTATCTCACCTATTGATGTGTCATCGTAGCTTTCAAGGAACTCTATTTCCGTGGCACCCTCGTTAAAGCGCCCTATGTCGTTTGTCATAACGACCGTGACCGGTGCGTGGTCGCACTCGAGCGATCCGCTTATCACGCTCTCAAGATATGATGCCCTCACATAATCAGAGTTACTGAGCCGCACTGCGGAAGTAAACTGGAGCCTGTCGAGGAAGTACACCCTCACACCAATGTCCTCATATATGTCCCGGTATATGCCCCTTATAACCGTAACCTGCCCTATTGTACCCATAAGCAGCAGTGCGAGGCCCGCAGAAAGCAGCGATTTGGCGGTCGAGCGCCGGATATGCTTTATGACATAGGGTATTACATGTTTTGCCGAAGCGTTGCGCTTCTGCGGTACAACGTAAAGAGGATGTGCGAAAGATGGTAGTTGATGATGCGAGCTAACAGATGTGTTCCCAGTCTCAGGTATGCACTTTACTTCCAGTACCTCTAATTCTGTACCGGCCCGCCGTGTTCGCCTTGTCCCCGCCTGCAAAAGTTCAAGCGGCGGAGTATTTCCGATGCGTTGCATGCCGAACGCCATGACTAGGCAGAACGCGGCAGCCTCGCATATAACGCATGTCGCCACAACAAACGCAGGTATGGCTACGCCTACCTCGATGCCGAACTCGGCATATGACGACAATGCACCCTCTATCGCATTCCCCGCGAGTATGTACCCGAGCGCATTCCCAACAATCAACGCAGCGGCAGCAATAAGCCCGAGGGGGACGTACAGACCGTAGTTCGCAACGCGCCGTGGTGTACCAAGCGCACGCATTATAGCGTATTCCTTCCGCTTGCGCACAATAAACAGGTATACGGCAAGACCGATGGCGACTAGCACCGCGAAAGAGAACAGCGGGAGCCTCAGCGCGGCTAAGGCGTTTGCCATATTGATCTGCTTTTCCAAAGCGTGCCAGCCGCCATCGTTGAAATACAGCGTTAGACCGAGGTCTTCTTCGATTATCGGTCGCGCTATATCCAAGAATGGTGTTATATTCCTCGCGTCATCGATGACAAAGCTGAACTCCCCCGGCTTGACGACATGGTTTTCCGGAACTTCAATCGGAAGGAACGAGTCTGGTATGAATATCGTGTTCTCGGAGTACCCCCAGTGCAGATCCTTGTCCCTTATGTTGTCATACCTAGCGTCGCGGTAAATGCCTACGATTTCAAACTCTATCTCCTCGGTAAAGCTGTCCGCGTAGCGCTCGCGCACCGATGCAACTGCGCCTATCACCGAATTTTGCTCGAACAGCTTGTCCCCGAGTCTGATGCGTATCGTGTCGCCTATCTTCAGGTCGTTCTCCTGCACGACAAGCTGGCTAACCACGCAGACATTGGCACTACTCCTTGAGTCCTCCGCCGTCAGCATGCGCCCCTCGGTGATGAATGCCTTTTTATCGGCAAAATGCATTATGGCAGACATGTCGTCCGTGTATACTATATCAAATGTATGAAGATCTGTGTTCGTTATCTCGATCATCTCGCGCAACGGTGCGAATTCCGGAAGCTCAAGATAGTTCTCCGGCAAGTGTTTCAAGGGGTATACTTGCGGAAACCATCCAATCGTCGCTGAATCGGATAGCCCCATCCCCGTAGCGGCACCCACTCCAGTGTTCATACGTCCGACAATAACATACCGTTCGCCTGGCACAAGGCCGCTAAGCAACTCGTGGCTATAAATTTCGTCATAGTAGCTTTGTCCGGCGTGGATCACTGATATGAACCATGTGGGATTTAAAAAATTATAACCAATCACGGTTCCGTTCGGCTTGTCTGGGGCGAATGTTAACGCGTTAAGCCATACTCTTGCCCCTTCAATGTCATGTATATCCCGTCCTCTCCTATTCCAATCAACCCTATGCCAATGCCAGTCCGGATCAGCGGCGAGTATGCTGATATTGTCAAGTGTTATATAAAAGGGTATTAGTTCGCCGGTTATGTCATAACCAACATGCATTATCGAGGTTTGCATAGCTGGCTTTTGTGGTTCGCTGGAACTAATCCACACAACTCCATTCATGAAATCGCTCACGACCTCGCTTACCGTCCCTTCAATAACAAACCTCGCGGTAAAATCATAGTTTCTTTGAGCGCTGTAGGATCGTTTTAAATCAGTCGCGACACCGGCCGTCATGTATCTTATATTCGCCGATGTAACGTAGGGTAATTCCGATATTGCGTTAATATCCGCCCAAGTTAGCCCAATATATCGGTATTTGTCTGCTATGTCTTCATATGGGTTAAAAAAGAGCCGCTCGTCAGTATAAAGATAGAAGTCGGTACCCATGTCAACAGAATATGTATAATCTTCCCTGTACCCTCTATTGACTGAAAATCTATACACTTGAGCCGCTTCAACCTCCACAGCGCCGATGCCCTTGTAGAAAGCGATCACGCGCTCGAACTCCCTCGATGTCACAACATATTCCGCGACGCAGAAAAATAACATATACGCCGTCGCCGCAATCAACAAAAACGTAAGCAGCGTCTTCAACGGCGTCCGGAGCAGCATCTTGACAGAAAGGGAAGTCCTCATGCAATTACCTACCTCAAATAAATTGGAAAAATTAGTGCCCACGTCATTGCGGGCTTGACCCGCAATCCCCTGCGGATTTCGGGGGGATTGCGGCTCGGAGGCCGCAATGACGAAAATTGTGACTTTTTTTGTTCGAATTTTGGAACTTAGTTCCTAAGCCTTCCTTAGATTTTTACTAGCCCAAACATAGCTGTATTATTAAGGCTTGTCAATGGGATTGTGGTGAATGGTAGGTTTTCCGTGGTGAATGGTATTTATGCGTCATTTTGAGGTTTGTAAAATAACTGTTACAGAATAGATACCTCCCTCTTTTTCACAGACACCTGAGGAAAAACAATGTTACAGTTCACGGGGAAGCAGGAAACAGGCGTGCCCAGCGACTGACGTGAGGGAATTCCGGTTTTATCCCGGAACTGACCGAACAAAAGGCGCATAATACGCCTGTTTCCGGCGGGGCAACAGTAACAAAACAA
>Ga0099364_10015133_pt1 | contig 10192 bp, 8 predicted proteins | sample TergutTh196P3_FD_73070 | JGI IMG/M metagenome (GOLD analysis project Ga0099364, IMG submission 73070) | Microcerotermes parvus P3 segment gut microbial communities from Pointe-Noire, Republic of the Congo - Th196 P3 | ecosystem: Host-associated > Arthropoda: Insects > Digestive system > Gut ...
GCCGTATATTAAAAAAGCCTGCGCCGGAATATTAGAAAATATATCCGCGGACGGCCGTTTACTAAACGTATCCGGCGGAACCGCCGTGATGCGCGATCTGGAGAGCTATCGGGCAATCTCCCGGAAATGGACGCAGGGATGGGGACAGGGGCTTGGCTTGGCATTTCTTGTGAATCTTTTAGGCATTGCCGAACTCGAATCCTCACAATAGGCAACTTGGTCACCCTTGCGATCACATCATCTATTAAAAAAGGCATCGACGCGGTGCTGCTTTCTAAATTCGCGGGGGGGCGTATGATACATTTTTTTAAATATTTTATAATAATGACTCAAATTTCCAAATCCCGCTTCCATGGAAATGGAAAGTATATCCATGTCAGTGTGTAATAAAAGATTTATCGAATAGTTTAATTTAAGCTCGTTAATATATTCAGTAGGCGTAAGGTTTAAAAATTCTTTCATCAAGCGGCAAATATGCTCATGACTTATACCCGTTAACGCTATCATGCGTTGTACGCCTTGCAAAAAGTTCTTCTTTTTACCCATTTCATGTATCAATTCTGCAAACCATGGAGGACATTTATTTAAACTACTATTGTTATTATTAGTAAAAAATTTCATTAATAAATCCAACAAGATAATCCTTAATTTTGTTCCCTGCCTTTTTTTATCAAGAATATTAATTTCTGTCAGCTCTTCTAAATAATTCGCAATTAGACGTTTTTCGGTCTTTGAAAGAATAATTATAGGAGAAGATTCAGAGTCAATCAGCTCACTCAATCTAAATCCTTCACCAAGGTAGTCGAAAAGCGCTATGAGCGTTTTTTCAGGAAACCCAATAACGATTGTTTTCCCGCAAGAAAGAAATTTTTTCGCATGAATATCTTTAGGTCGTGTAAACAATAAAGCTCCTTCCGGCAGTATGGTATTACTCTCATTACATTCATATAACTGTTTTCCGTTAATCAATAAACATACTTCATAGAAATCATGACAGTGTGGATACTTCACATTAGAATAGTCAGTCCATATTGAATAGTATATTTCGCTTTCGGAATCAATAACTTCCTTTGTAGTTTGAATGAAATATTTCATAATTCGCGAATCCCACCCATATTATATTTATCTTATTGGTACGACATATGACGCATCGTCTTGTTGCAGGAAAATTATATCCATAACAAGCAATCCATCTGAATACGTATTTAGCAGCGTTTTGGACATTAATATCAAAATAGCATAAAAATTGCCTTAAATCAAGAGAAGATTTTTACAGCTTTGTACGGAATAATGAACTTCTGAATGACAATTAAAGAATATAACTCAGTACTCGATAAGCGAATTTTTTAGTTGGGGGGAATATCTGGTTATGTCCGCTTATAGTATATCTTACGGAAAAAACCAAGTATCTGTGGATGTTCCCAAAAGGAATTTAATCGGATATTTTGAACCGAACAAAACCGTTGGCTTCAAAGATGTCCATTCAATTATTAAGGAAGCGTTGAATAACCCAATCGGTCTTCCTCCCATAACGTATTTGGCAAAGCGCAGCGATAAAGTAGCAATTGTGACGGACGATATTACGCGGCCTACCCCAACCCATATTCTCTTGCCGTTCATTCTTAAAGAGCTTCACATTGCCGGCGTTGCTGACGAGAATATCACGATTGTTTTCGCCAATGGTTCACACCGGCTGCACACGCAGGAGGAAAAGGCTAAACTACTTGGCGGTCGGCATATTCTAGAAAAATATCATGTATGGGATCACGATCCAAACGACTATGCAAGCCTGAAATATTTGGGCAAGACATCCAGAAATACGCCGATTCATATTAACCGTTACGTTGCGGAAGCGGATTTGCGAATATTGCTCGGTTTGATAAAACCTCATTGCGTGGCCGGATACACCGGCGGCGGAAAAGCGATTCTTCCAGGCGTAAGCAGTATTGAAACGATAATATCAAATCACAACTACGAAGCAACCGATCATCCCAGAACTGTTTTGGGAGTTATAGAAGGCAACCCCATCAGAAGCGATATAGAAGAAGCGGCTTGTTTGGTTTCCCCAAGCTTCATACTCAACGTTTTATTAGACGCGCACAAAAATATCATTGACGCGGTTGCGGGGGATATGATCGAAGCGCATCGTGTGGGCGCCGGAAAACTTGACGAACTCATATGTGTCGCCATTCCTGAAGCGGCGGATATTGTAATTGCGGGCTGTAGTTATCCGACAAGCATTAACCTCTATCAATCTGCGAATGCTGTATTAAACTGCACAAAACTGCTTGATCCGATTGTTAGGGAAGGAGGGATTGTCATTGCCGCCTCCCCTTGCCCAGAGGGGATTGGCGGAGAAGGGAATTTCCATAGGCTGACAAAAGAAGCGGAAAATGCCCAAAGCGTTCTTAAAAAAATATCACAAGCCGATTTCTTTTTGCATGACCAGTGGGCGGCGCAGCTCTGGGCTTCGGCTCTTTTGCACTGCGAGGTCTTTCTTGTTTCAGAAGGACTGACCTCTCAACAGGCTAAGGAAATGAAAATTGAGCTTTTCAACTCGGTAAAGGCGTCATTTGAAACAGCCTTGGAAAGAAAAGGAAACGATGCAAGGGTTATTGTATTGTCAGATGCGCCTTATATCATTCCAAAGCTTGTCAGATAGGCGCGTTTAATGACATTCCATTGAGGGGGTTTTTAGAAATGGGTGTTAGGGTAGAGGAAAAAATCAAACAACTTGTGAAGTATTGGCAAAGGGAACCTTTGGATTATCCCCTAACATCATTTTGGATAGCGCCGGATTTTCTTGTCAGTACGCACTTTGATACTTCAAAAAAACTATTGAGACCCGGAGAAAAGATATTTGCGGAAATGGTATACGTAGACGGGTTTATTGAGGATTATAAGCAAACCATGTTTGAAATGTCCAACATAGATCAGGATTCGTTTTGGGCGGTTGAGCCATTCATAGGATTTCCGTGGATAGAAGCCATATGTGGTTGTGAAGTTTTCGCACAAAACGACAGCTTTATCACAAAACCATACTTAGATGATATTAAGGATTTGAGCAAAATAAAGATAGATTTTGTAAATCCTTGGTATCGAAAGTATATTGAATTTGTTGATAAATTAACCAAAAATTTTGGAAACGACTGTCCAGTTGCGCAACCGATTCTGAGAGGAGTTTCGGATGTAATGGGGGCGCTTGTCGGACAAGAGAAAATGGTTTATGCCATGTATGATTCCCCGGATGATGTCAAGCGGCTTATGTCAAAAATAAACGATGTTTTTCTCGAACTTCTTAAAGAACATCAAAAAAGGGTTCAACCCTTTCAAGGGGGGTATACCATGGGGTTCTATCATTTATGGAGCCCCGGTAAGTGCGCTTGGTTCCAAGAGGATCTGTCCTCTCTAATGGCCCCGGAACATTATAGAAATTTCATTAGATATGAACATGAGCGAATTTGTAAAACTTATGACTACACGGCAATACACTTGCATTCATCATCTTTCCACATGATTGATGAAATCCTTGAAGTAAAAGGTTTAAAAACAATTGAAATTAACAAGGATGTAGGAGGATTAACGATAAGCGAGATGACGCCTGTTTTCAAAAAAGTACAGACAAGCGGGCGAAACCTCATCATCTGGGGTTCTCTGGAACCGGAAGATATTGATTGCGTTAAAAACAATCTAGAAATGAAAGGTATTTTCTTAAATCTGGTTGTGCCGGATGTGAGCACGGCTCGATCCCTTTACGCATATGTAAAAGACAGTAAAACTCAATAAATATACATTGGGTTATTACTAAATAAATAAAAGGAGGTTACATTATGTTAAGCAAAAAGATCGTTATTCGGATTCTTGCGGTATGCGTTGCAGCGACTCTTATATTCAGCGGGGGCGGCGGCGTTAACGCGCAACCGCAGTCGGAAGCAACTCCAGAAGCCTCAAGCCCAAAGGTAATCCTCAATCTCTCCCATGTTATGGCGCCGACGGAACTCTATCATTTGGAATTTGAGAAAATGGTGGAAAGGATTAATGAACGTTCGAACGGATCGCTTGAAATACGAATCTTCCCAGGAGGACAACTGGGAAGCCAAAAAGATAACCTTGAACAAATCGTAAGAGGCGTGAATTTAATTACCTTTACGGATCCCGCCCAGATGGCCGATTATGTGCCCGATTACGGGATCATGTTTTCGCCATTTATCTATGACACGCCCGCGCATATAGATAAGTTGGCCGGCTCGTCATGGCATGATGAAATAAAGGAAGCAGCTTCTCAAAGAGGCTTAAAGGTGCTGGACATGGGTTGGTATTACGGAAATAGACATTTAATATCCAATCAGGTAATAGAAACGCCGGAAGATCTTAGAGGAGTACAAGTAAGAGTACCGTCTGTCACCATGTGGGTATATACGGTTGAAGCAATAGGAGGCGTACCTACAAACATTCAGTGGAGTGAATTATACACGGCGCTCTCTCAAAATGTAGTACAGGCGGCGGAAGGCCCTTTGCCGGCTATCTACGCGTCAAGGCTATATGAAGTATGTAAAAACATTGCGCTAACGGGCCATTTTACCGCCACATGCGGATTGGTTATGTCGCAAGTGATTTTTGATACGATGACGGAGGAGCAACAAACCATTTTGTTGGAGGAGGTGCGAGCGGCAGGGAAAGCCGGTTCTGAAATTACCCTCGCTAGTGAAGATGATTTACGAAGAGAAATGGAAGCGGAGGGCGTACAGTTCAACGAAGTTGACAATCAAGCTTTCAAAAACGCGAGCAGAGTGGTGTTTGATAGGTTCCCGGAGTGGTCTCCGGGTCTTTATGAAAAAATTGCGGGAATTCTGAATCAGTAGCGGCAATCTTTACCTGATATAACATGGCCATTTCAAACCATGTTATATCAGGTGTTTTATTGAATATTATAAAGCAAGTTGGTGTGTATGGATGAAATGGATACTCAAAAATATCGAAGAATTAATAAGTATGATTGCCTTAACGATAATGATTCTACTGATTTGCATCAATGTAATCGCTCGGTTCTTTTTCACGATAGCTTGGGGCTGGTTGCAGGAAGTCGCGATTATAGCGTTTGCGTGGTGCATTTTTATTGGGGCCGCCGCATGTTATAAAAGAAAAATGCATGTGGGGATTGATTTTTTAATCAATCTCTTTCCTGCGTCAATCAAAAGAATTGTCGTGCTATTTGTAAACATTTTGCTAGTCATTTCAAATATATATCTAACTTACTTAAGCCTTGTTTTATCGGTTACATCATGGCATAAACCGACAGATATGTTACGGCTGCCTTATACATTTGTGAACATTTCCGCCACCATTGGTTTTACTTTTATGACATTTCACGCCATAAACGATCTCAGGAAATCAATTTGCGCGAAAGACAGATGTTCAGAAGTGAAGATTAAATCCGAGGGAGTGAGTTAAGGTGTCCTTATTGCCAATCCTGGTTTTATTCATATTGTTTTTCTTAAATGTACCTGTTGCGTTCGCATTGATTTTATCTACTGCCGTATACTTTTTATTCGTCAGCACGGGCGTCCCTGTGGATGTGATCTTTCAAAGAATGGTGGCAAGCACCGAATCTTTTCCGCTATTGGCCGTTCCTTTTTTTGTTACGGCCGGTTGCATGATGAATTATGCGGGCATATCTTCCAGGTTGATGAATATGGCGGATGTTCTGACCGGCCATATGAAAGGCGGCTTAGCGCAAGTAAATGTCGTACTCAGTATGTTTATGGGAGGAGTTTCGGGTTCGGCTTCCGCCGACGCGGCAATGGACTGCAAAATTTTAGTTCCTGAAATGGCGAAAAGGGGATATGACGCACCTTTTTCAGCGGCGATAACAGCCGCCTCCGCTATTATCACGCCCATTATTCCCCCGGGGATTGGACTAATCCTGTATGCTTTTCTGGCGAACCAGTCAGTGGGGAAAATGTTTTTGGCCGGCTATATCCCCGGATTATTGCTGACGGTATCGTTAATGATCGGCGTCAATCAAATTTCAAAAAAAAGAGGCTATCTCCCTTCCAGAGATCGGAGGGCGACACTTAAGGAAATAATGCTACAGCTTAAAGATTCGATATGGGCGCTTGCTATGCCGTTTGGAATTATAATGGGGCTGAGGTTTGGAGTGTTTACTCCCACTGAAGCCGGCGCAATCGCGGTCTTATTCTCCATGGCCGTCGGCTTTTTCGTATACAAGGAGCTGAAAATAAAGCATCTTCCTCAAGTGCTGCTCGAATCAGCTTTAGCAACCAGCGCAGTAATGTTAATCATTGTGGCGGCGTCAGCTTTTGGGTATTATATGACATGGGAAAGGCTGCCTCAGACAATTAGCGGTTATTTAATTTCAATCACCGATAATCCTTTTCTATTCCTTTTGATAATTAACCTATTCTTGTTAATCGTAGGTATGTTCATTGAGGGAACGGCCGCTCTGATTATTTTGACTCCGATTATTGCGCCCGCCGCCGTGGCGGTTGGCATTGATCCGATCCATTTCGGAATTGTTGTTGTCTTGAACCTAACTATTGGAGCGATTACACCCCCCTTTGGGTCGCTAGTTTTTTTAACTGGATCTGTATTAAGTCTATCGGTCATTAAAATTTTTAAGGAAATTATTCCTTTTATTTTCATAATGATTGCTATATTGCTTTTGGTGACTTTTTTCCCTGACCTTGTTATGTTTTTGCCAAATCTACTTATGAACTAGAGTTCAAATCAATATGGAGGGATTGTAATGGAGATGACATCCAGGGAAAGAATACTTTGCGCATTGAACAACAAAGAGCCGGACACGGTTCCGATCTTTGAATTCTTGTATAGCAGGCCATTATTTCAGGGAGTATTAGGCAGAGTCCCTGAAGCTTATCATGCCGAGGACGTCATGTTATGCGCGCATAAAATTGGCTATGATATGTGCTTTGTGCCCTTTGGCGGCCAAGGTGGATTTATTACGGAAAACGTTGACAACAAAATTTATAAGGATGAGTGGCAAACGACTTATAAGAAGCATGATAACACTTGGCCGGTTGACGCCCCGATAGCATTTCCGATAACAAACCGGAACGACTGGTTAAACTATGAAATGCCTGATCCAAATTTGGAGAATAGATTGGATGGCGTAAAAACCTGCCTGAAAATGGCTTCGGATTTTAATATGGCGGTTGCCGGGAGCATAAGGGGACCATTCAGTTCCGCGATGCTTTTGCTTGGAATTGAAAAATTAAGTTTGCTTTTATACGATGATCCCGAGTTGGTCAATGAAATTATGGAAAAATGCACGGACTTCTTTATTGAAGGCGGCAAACGGATGGCGATGGCAGGGGTCGATACAATACTATTTGCCGATGACTACGGGTTTAATTCGGCGCCATTGATGTCGCTTGAGCATTTTAAAAAATTCATATTGCCGCAAGTTAACAGAATGATATCTATCTTAAAAAAATTGGGCATACCTGTTATTATGCACAGCGATGGGCATATCAAGCCGTTTTTAGACGCTCTCGTGGATGCCGGTATTAATGCTTATCATCCGATTGAAAGAGCCGCGGGCATGGATTTAAAAGAGGTTAAACAGAAATATGGGAATAAACTTTGCCTGATGGGTAATGTCAATAATAAAACCACGCTGGTGACAGGTAACGTTCAAGATGTTGTGGAGGAGGTCAAGGAATGTATTAGAATTGCGGCGCCGGGAGGAGGATATATTTTATGTTCCGACCATAGCGTCCATGATGATATTCCAAACCAAAACGTATTCGCTTTATATGAGGCGGGAAGAAGATACGGCCGGTATCCTATTTCAATTTAAGCAATGAGGGGAGTTCACAAACAATGCCAATGACATCGCTGGAAAGGGTGAAGACGGCGATAAACCATAAAGAGCCTGATATAGTGCCGGTGGGGCCATACATGGGGAATCACGGCGCTCAAGCAGCCAACGTAAGCTTAAAAGACTACTATACAAACGGCAGAGTAATGGCTGATGCCCAATATAAAGCCTGGGAATTGTATGGACAGGATATTGTAGTTCCACAGTCAGATGGATATTATATTGCCGAAGGTTTTGGCGCCGTAACGGAATACAGAATCGACAGTACTCCGACCGTCAAAAAGCACGCGATCAATAACTTGTTCGAGGTTTGTAAGTTAAAGGTTCCAGACCCGTCCAAGGACGGCAGAATGCCCGTATATCTTGAGGCTATACAACTACTGTCACAAAAACTAAAATGCGATGTATGCGTAAGAGCTACGGGTACAGGGCCTTTTTCACTGGCTTCTCATTTAATAGGCATTGATAATTTTTTAAACGCGATACTGGACGCTGAATATGGAGGAGATTCGGATACTGAAAAGGCTATACATGATTTGTTGCATCTGGCGACCCAGGCTACAGCAAGTTTTGCTCTAGCAGCTTTGGAAGCGGGGGCTAATATAGTACAGGCGGGTGATTCCCTAGCGTCCCTTGACATGATATCGCCATCGATCTATGAAAAATATGCCTTTCCTTATGAAAAGGCTTTTTTCGATGAAATCAGACCCTATAAAGAAAAAAAAGACGCCGCCGCGCTACTCCACATATGCGGCAACACAACCAAGATAATAAATTTGCTTGCTCAGACAGGCGCCGATATCCTTGAAGTAGACTACAAAGTTGACCTTGCATACTGTAAACGACAGATAGGAGACAGAATCTGTCTGATGGGCAATCTGAATCCTGCTGGGAACCTGTTAAGCGGCAAGCCCGAAGACGTTGCAAAAGAAGCTGTTCAATGCATACAAAAAGCCGGCAAAAACGGTGGATTCATCCTTGGTTCCGGTTGTGAAGTGGCAATCCACACTCCTGTGGAAAATTTGAAAGCCATGATCAAAGTAGCCGGAGAACACAAATACCCCCTTTCCTGATTTTCCAAACAACTAACAGTCATATGCAGTGTGACTAATACCAATTCTCTTTCGATCGCGTGTTAATGTAGGGGCGGCATTCTTGTTAAGCGTGGTAAGATGGTTTACAAAAGTATCGGGGACATGGTTTACACTTTCTGATAAAATGCGGCGTCGAAATATAAGGGGCGATCGCGATGCCGTGGAAAGGAAAGACCTTGGAAGAACACAGAGAGGAGTTTGTTCGGCGGGTACTTAGAGGGGAAAAGAGTAAGAGTTGGCGTAACCAGTGGCGCAAGTATGGCGTGACTTTGGGGAAACGCGCTATAATAATATTATGTATAAGCCTAACTATCAAATTAGCGATGAATTGGTAAAGAAGATTGCCCAAATTGAAGCGCTGCGCTTGCAGATTGACTCCAGTTATATCTTGCCGGAGCGGGAAGTGGAAATGCGTTACCGAGCAAGCGTTGAGGCCACGCATAGTTCCACCTCCATCGAAGGCAATCCGCTCAATAGAAAACAGGTTGAACAAGTATTATCAAGCAATGAGTACCTAACGCGCCATCAGTACGCCGAAATTGAAGTAAGAAATTACAAAAAGGCGCTTGATTTTATCAACCAGCGGAAAGAGCAAGACGCCAATATAACGACCAAGGATATTCTTGCCATTCACAAAGTTATTACCAGCCGCTTGCTGCCTGAAAGCAAAGTTGGCGAGTGGAGAAAGAACCCGGTATATATCGCTGATGAGAATGACAAACCCATTTATACCGCTCCCTCTGCCGCCGCCGCCCCAAAAGAAACCCAAAAACTCCTTGATTGGCTGAATGAAAAATCTCACGATATTCACCCGGTAATTGCCGCGGCAATTTTGCATTTTCAGTTTGTCTCAATTCATCCATTCGCCGATGGCAATGGCAGGACTACTCGGGTTCTTACGTCTTTGTATCTTGGTTTGCGCGATTACGACCTGCGTGGTTCCTTAGTGCTGGATACATACTACAATACTGATAAATTTAGTTACTATCAAGCCTTACAAAAACAGGGGGAAAACTATCGCACTCGTTCCGGCTCTCGGGCCGATTTAACTCCGTGGATAAACTATTTCGCCGATGGCTTTTTATCTTCGGCCAAAGTGCTTGCAGTTGAAGTTGCGCTGTTGGCTAAATTTGTCGAAAATCTCCCGCTAAAACCTAAAATTTCACGCCAAGAGGCTGACTTGCTGAGCTATATCCAGCAATTTGGCTCCATTACTTTATCTGAAGCTGAGGGGATT
>Ga0099364_10015134_pt1 | contig 10191 bp, 6 predicted proteins | sample TergutTh196P3_FD_73070 | JGI IMG/M metagenome (GOLD analysis project Ga0099364, IMG submission 73070) | Microcerotermes parvus P3 segment gut microbial communities from Pointe-Noire, Republic of the Congo - Th196 P3 | ecosystem: Host-associated > Arthropoda: Insects > Digestive system > Gut ...
TTTTTTTTATTTGTGAGGGTGATTTTAAAAAAAAAAACAAAAAGGGGGTTGGCCCCCCCCATTTTTTTCCCTTTTCCCCCCCCCCCCCCCCCCCCCCCGGACACGCGCAGCACCTTAATTAAAGGAGGCACAGTATGATTAAATCTTACGTTATAACAATTGATGAGATAGACGATGCGGCAGATGCGGCGGAGTTGTTTCGTGAAAAATTAGCGGGACTAAAGCTGTGCAAAAACAGTTTCGGAATAATTCATGCTCATGCAGACTCGGTTCATTCCGGAGTCTATGATGCCGTTTGCGCTGTTTGCAAAGAGGCGGGTCTTCAGTTGGCGGGAATTGCTTGTAACTTGCAGTCCTCGAATGAGCAAATCGGGGCGAATATGTTCTCGGTTATGATATTGACGGGGGATGAGCTTGAATTTGTCTGCTCTCATTTAAGCGAGGTTACCGGGGTGCAAAAGGATTGCGAGGCTTCCGTGAGAGATGGGTACAATGCTGTCAGGCAAAAAATCAAGGGAGCGCCCAAGCTTTGCCTTTTGTATACTGCTTTTGCCGAGAATAGGTTTCCGTGCGAATACATAGATGTTATTACATCAATGAGTCCGGGGCTTCCTGTATTCGGCGGCGTTTCCTATGCTGAAAGCACCTATGGACTGCACGATGAAGTCGGTGAGGAAGACGACGTAACACCCCAAAGCGGGCATTTTACTCTTTGTAACGGGAAATCATCGCCCGATTCGGCTGTGATTGTTCTTATTTCGGGTGATATTGCGCCGCAATTTTTTATCAGCACTTTTGTTGAAGAATCCTTGTGTGCAAAGGACATCGGCATTGTTACCGAATGCGATAGAAATAAGCTTTCAAAAATTAACAATGTTAATGCTGCCGATTTTTTGCAGAAATTCGGATTTGATAAGAACATTGAGTCAAGCTACGAGAACATGGATGCGGGGTTTAAGACGACTGCGTTTGTTTTTGAGTGTGACTGTGAAATAGACTGTGATTGCGACGATGGCAGCGGATGCCGCGTTTCGAGGCAAAACATTACTCGGACACCTGTTGAAATTGTAAATGATGAAGTTATTTGTGCGGGTTACATTAAAAAAGGCGCGAAAATTTCACTTGCTGTATCTACTCCCGAGCTTGTGATAGGGAGTGCTCGGGAAACGATAAACGCGCTCAAGGATTCCGGGGCGAAAACCGTGTTGCTGTATTCCTGCGAGGGGCGGAAGATAGGCTTATATGCAAAGCCTATGGATGAGCTGTTGGCTATCAGAGAAGGGTTGCTTTCTGAGGGAGTGAATTATCTTGCGGCATATGTAGGCGGGGAAATTTGCCCGACGACTTGCGCAATTTCCCAAAAGGCGGACAACAATGAACACAACCAAACCTTAATAGCTTGTGTGTTCTAAGAAGCTGTATTCATAGGCAACGTGCCGTTTATGCAGTGCGATTGCTTATGAACACAGCTTCTAACTACTTAAAGGAGGGCTGAACAAGTTGGATAGTAATCTGTTGGCAGAAGAGTTAAAGCAGACCGAGAAAGAAATAAAGGCGTTGCGGAGGAAAAATTACGTGCTTCAGCAGACAATCCATGCGATTGAAAAAAATTATGACTTTCAGAAAAAGATATTTTATTCCATGAAGCTCCAAAAGGAGCAGCAGGATATTTATCTGTCGCTTGTTATGGAGTATACTCCGAATATTGTCTTCGTTATTGATAAAGAGCGGAAGTTGATTAACATCTCCAAAAATTCGCTCAGAAAGTACGGAGTTGTTATTGACTCGTTTGCCGAACGCTCATTGAGCGATGTGTTTGAGCCCTTTGTCCCTGAAGAACAGTCGGCTCGTATTGCACTCGTTTTTGACGAAGTTCTGAGCATGGGTGTTATAAAGGAGTATGACAAGCTGCCGTTGATTTTCGTTGACAAAACCTATATTTTTAAAGTCAAAATCGCGCCTTTGAGAGGGAGTTCGGGCGAGATAATCGGGCTAATGACGAATATGCAAGACATTACCGATTTGCAAAACGCAATTGACACTGCCGAACGTGCGAGCAAGGCTAAGTCAAGCTTTCTTGCCAAGGTCAGCCATGAGATACGGACTCCGATGAATGCGATTCTCGGTTTGTCCGAGCTTGCATTAAGGGAGGAGCTTGCGAAAGAGCCGCGCGAGCATATTGTCGGGATTAAACACGCGGGGGGTCATCTTGTTTCAATTATTAACGATATTTTGGACTTTTCTAAAATTGAATCGGGCATGATGGAGGTTGTTCCGTTTGATTATCGGCTTAGTTCGTTGGTGGATTACGCAATAAGTATAATCAGGATGAGGGTTATTGACCTGCCTATCCTGTTTACAGCCAATGTCAACCCGAACATTCCCGAGCATTTAATCGGCGATGAAATGCGGCTTAAACAAATGATGTTGAATTTGTTGTCAAACGCTTGTAAGTATTCTAACGGCGGGTTTGTCAAGCTTGATATAAACCATGAGTTCATTGACGACAGGACAATTATGCTTAATATAGCCGTTGAGGACAGCGGCGTGGGAATTAAGCCGGAGGACATAGACAGGCTGTTTTCGGATTTTGTGCAGATTGGCGAGGCTGTCGGTCACAGAGGCGTTGAAGGTACCGGGTTGGGGCTTGCGATTACACGCGGGTTTGCGATTGCAATGGGCGGAGATGTTTCGGTTAAAAGCGAATACGGAGTCGGGAGTGTGTTCACGATTTCCGTTCCGCAGAAGATTGACAAAACCAAAGAGACGGAGCTGTTCGCGCGTGTTGACGACAAGAGGAAAGATGTTTCCGCATTGATTTACGAAACGCGGGAAATATACGTCGATTCCCTTGTTGATTCGATAAACAGCCTTGGGGTAAGTTATAATTTGGCGAAGACACAGTCCGATTTTGTTGAAAAGGTTGAACGCAAGAGCTATGATTTTGCGTTTGTTTCGTCATTTTTCTATGACAGTGCGAAAAAAGTTTTACACAAATTGGGGCGGAATGACACTAAGCTTATTTTGGTTTCGGAGTACGGCGGGCCGGCTGTCGAAACGGATTATACCAAAACTATTGCAATGCCGGCGCATACCGGGGACATTGCCGATGTTTTCAACGGGAATGTCAAGAGCGGCTGTCACGGCGGCAAAAAGGGTGCGAAATTTATTGCGCCGTTAGCGAGGGTGTTGGTTGTTGACGATATTAACACGAACCTAATGGTTGCGCAGGGGCTTATGTCACCCTATAAAATGATGATTGACTTGTGCAAAAGCGGGAAGGAAGCAATTGAGCTTGTTCAGTCGCGCGATTATGATATAGTGTTTATGGACCATATGATGCCTGAAATGGACGGGGTTGAAGCTACATCGCGAATCCGTTCGCTTAAATCGGATACAAAAAAGGGCAGGGCGAGGAATTATTACAAAAAGTTGCCGTTTGTCGCGCTTACCGCTAATGCCATTTCGGGAATGAAAGAAATGTTCCTCAAGAATGGGTTTGATGATTTTCTCGCAAAGCCCATTGATGTGAACATTCTTGATACGATTATTGAAAGATGGCTGCCCGATGATAAAAAGGAAAATGTTGTGGCTTCGGAGAATGCCGACGGCGGGTTGCCCTCATTTAAGATTGAGGGAGTCGATGTCGGGACGGGGATTTATATGACAGGGGGCGATGCCAACAATTACCTTAAAACACTCAGCATTTTCAGGGATGACGGGCTTGAGAAGATTGACGTTATAAGAAAGTGTGTTGAGGCGGACGATTTTCAGCTTTATGCAACTCATGTTCACGCATTAAAGAGTGCGTCGGGGAGTATCGGTGCGGCAAAGGTGTCAAATCTTGCGCGTTCGCTTGAGGTTGCCGCCAAAAATGACGACAGGGAGTTTGTCGCCAAGAATACCGAGAGATTCCTTGAGGAACTGACGATGTTGCTTGAGAGCATTAAGCTCGCAGTCCAATCCATGAGCGTTGTCAAGAAAGAATCCGATGGCGAGCTTGATGTTGAGTTTGTCACCGAGCAAGCGGCAATTCTCCGTCAAGCGATTGACGTTTTTGATATGGAAAGGGTCGATTCGGTGATAACGGTTTTGCGTGCTAAGTCCGATGAGGCTACCGATAGAATACTTGATGAAATATCTAACAATATATTGATATGCGAGTATGACAGGGTGATTGAGCTTACCGAACAGTTGGTTAGCGAATGGTGCTGAAAAAATTTTTAAAAAATTCAATAAATTTTTTAAAAAAGGCTTGACAAGTCTAAAAAGATGGTGTATAATTTACAAAGTCAACTTAAACAAGTGTTGATTTTGCCCCTGTAGCTCAGTCGGTAGAGCAGTAGACTGAAAATCTACGTGTCGTTGGTTCGATTCCGACCGGGGGCAGAGTAAAACAAGAGCAAACGGGTCGGAGCTTTGCTTCGAGCAGGGTTGCTTGACGAGGTGGCATAGGCAAAACAAGAGCAACCGAGTATGGAGCTATTTCTCACGATTTAAACGGGTATCGGCGGTAAGGCTGATACCCGTTTGTCGGGTTTTGGGGGAGTTGTCAAGGGCATATCCACCCTAATCATCCCACCAAAACAGGTTCAAAACACTCTTGCCAAGGCAAACCCCACTTATTCAAAGCACCCATGAACGCATCGGGGTCGAGTTCCTCAACATTAAATACGCCCGGGGGAATTTCCCCGCTCATAACCAACATTGCGCCAATCATCGCAGGCACACCTGTTGTGTAGGAAACCGCCTGCGATCCGACTTCTTTGTAACACTCCTCGTGGTCGCAGATATTGTAGACATAATAGTTAAGCGGCTTGCCGTCTTTGTGACCGCTTATTATACAGCCGATGTTGGTTTTGCCGACTGTACGCGACCCTAATGATGCCGGTTCGGGCAAAACGGCTTTAAGGAATTGCAGTGGTATTATTTCCCGCCCTTCATACATAATCGGTTTAATCGAAGTCATTCCGACATTTTCAAGGCACTTGAGATGAGTAAGATAGCTTTGCCCGAAAGTCATAAAAAACCGAATCCGCTTTAAGCCTTTTATGTTCAAGGCGAGCGACTCCAACTCTTCATGATAAAGAAGATACATATCCTTTTTTCCTACTCCGTCAAAGTCATACTCCCGCTTAATTTGCATAGGCGCAGTTTCAATCCACTTGCCATCTTGCCAGTATCTCCCATTTGCGGAAACCTCGCGGATATTTATTTCCGGGTTAAAATTGGTTGCAAAGGGATAACCGTGGTCGCCGCCGTTACAGTCGAGAATATCAATATATTCAATTGTATCAAAATAATGCTTTGCCGCATACGCACAAAACACACCCGTAACGCCGGGGTCAAACCCGCTCCCCAAAAGTGCGGTAATCCCCGCATTTTTGAACTTCTCACGATATGCCCACTGCCACTTATACTCGAACTTAGCGGTGTCCGTCGGCTCATAATTGGCAGTGTCAACATAATGTGTTTTTGTCGCCAAACAAGCATCCATAATGCTCAAGTCCTGATACGGGAGCGCGAGATTCAGCACTACATCGGGTTGAAACTCGTTTATAAGCGTGATTAATTCATCGGTATTATCGGCATCAACTGCGGCAGTCAACACATTCGCGCCATATTTTTCGCGCAACACTTCCGCAAGTGTATCACATTTGGACTTAGTGCGGGAGGCAATCATTATTTGCTTAAACACCTCATTATTTTGACAACATTTGTGTGCCGCAACTGTTGCAACACCACCTGCGCCGATTATCATACATTTACCCTTCATTTTTTGTGTTCCTTTCCTGATTTTTAAACTTTTAAATGTTTGCCCATGCTCATAATAATACCCGTCGCACTTAATGCAGAACCTACCATGCAATTTGCCGCAAGCACTATCCAAGAAATGCCGCTGAACTCAATTAGGTTAGCAAGCTCCAACGCCTGCCAAAGTGTTACATCGGTACTGAACAGCGATATAATTGAGTTATATGCGATTTGTGTAAGAAACCATGAAGTTACTCCCGCTGAAATACCGATAAACAATCCCTCAATAAAAAACGGGATTTTTACAAAAGCGTTTGTCGCACCGACATATTTCATAATGTTTATTTCCTGCCGCCTTGCGAAAACGCTCGCGCGGGAGGAATTGTAGATTATGACAAGGCAGACGACAATCAATGCGAGAATAACCGCCCCCCCTATAACAGTTAGTGTTGTCCTTATGCCTATTAAAAATTCAGCAAAATCGTGCGGCGCACTCACCCGATAAACGCCTTCAATCAATTGATACTCCGCCACCGCCTCCGATATTTTTGTTAAATCGCTGATTGTTATTATAATAGTGTTGGGCATAGGGTTAAAATCCATGCGCTGATAGATTGAATCGGCATCGGGGTTTTCGTTTTTAAACTGTTCCCACGCTTCTTCCCTTGAGAAGAATTTCACCCCTGTCCGAGTTGTGTATTGGCTGTTTCGCAGCGTTTCGGTTATTTCATCGGTAGTCGAACGCGGCAATTCCCCATCGGTAAACACCAACACCTCGTTACGGTCTTCCACATAATCGAGAATCAAGTTTATATTTGCCGCCGCAAGCCCGGCAAGCCCCACCATAAGCAAGCTCACAAGCAGTACGCAAAACGACGCAAAAGACATCAGCCGATTATACCAAACAGAATGAACACCCTTTTTTACAAGGAACGTAAAATTATACCATCTCATTAATTTTTTACCCCCCTCACATCCTCTTCATTGTCATCTGTCTCCTCATTTTTTCCGCCTATGAAGTCGTCAAAAACAACCTGCCCGTCTTTGAGGTTGATAATCCTTCCGCCGAAATAGCGAACTAAATCGTGTTCGTGAGTTACCATTATAACCGTTGTCCCGCATTTATTAATGTCAAGCAAAAGCTCGACAATTTCATAGGAAAGCCGCGGGTCAATATTCCCCGTAGGCTCGTCCGCAATAATAATCCCGGGGTCAGTGGCGAATGCCCGCGCAATGCCGACCCTCTGCCGTTCGCCGCCGGACAGCTGTGACGGGTAAGACTTTGCCCTGTCTGCCAGCTTCACCAAATTAAGCACATACGGGACTCTTTGCCGAATATACTTTTTGGGTTTGTCTGTTACCCGCAAAACAAACGCCACGTTTTCAAAAACGCTCATATCGGGAATAAGGCGGAAATCCTGAAAAACCATCCCTATAGAACGACGGAATTTCGGAATTTTCGACTTTTTTAGTTTAGAAAGGTTATACCCGTTTACAAAAACTCTTCCTTTTGTGGGGAGAAGCTCGTTAGTGAGGAGTTTCAGCAGGGTGCTTTTCCCGGCACCCGAATCGCCCACTATAAAAACAAACTCTCCATCGTTAATTCGGATGTTGACATCGCGCAGCGCATCAACCCCGCTTTCTTTATAAAAAACTTCTACGTTTTTTAGTTCAACCATGGTTACAACTGATAATGAATAAGGAATAAATGCGGGTAAATGCGAATTTCCGCACTATTCCTTTATTCATTGTTCCTTACTTAATTATTTTTTCGGGTCATTATTTAAGAGAAATTTCTTTACCATTAATGCTATTTTAAACACAATTGCATCTTCAAATTCACGTAAATCAAGCCCCGTCAGCTTTTTGATTTTATCAAGCCTGTACACAAGAGTATTCCGATGTACAAACAGTTTCCGCGATGTTTCCGACACGTTAAGGTTGTTTTCAAAAAAACGCTGAATAGTGCCGTGAGTTTCGGTATCTAACGATTCTATTGAGCCTTTTTTGAAAACCTCCTTCAAAAATGTATGGCAGAGGGTTATCGGCAGGTGGTAAATCAGCCGCGCAATCCCCAAATCCGTATAGCAGACAATTTTTTTCTCGGTTTCAAAGACTTTTCCCACATCTATTGCTATTTGCGCTTCCTTGAATGAACGTGACAAGTCCTTAATTCCTGTAACGGGCGAGCCGATTCCTATATTCGTTGTGGCAAAGGTTTCGGTAGACAGTGTGCTTGAGATGGAATGGGCGAGTTTTTCAAGGTTTTTTACGTCTGTTTTTGCATCTGTGTGGTTTCTCAGTTCCTTGACCAAAACTAACTCGTTTTCGGTTATGTTAAACAAAAAGTCCTTACTTTTATCGGGGAACAGGTTTTGGATTACCTCAAATGCCGAAACATCCGCACTTGTAACAACATTGATAAGGAACACAACGCGTTCTACTTCCGAGTTAAAGTGCAACTCTCGTGTTTTAATACCAATATCGGCAGACATAACATTGCCGAGTACAATATTTTTTATAAAGTTGTTGCGGTCGTGCTTTTCATCGTTTTGCTGCTTGAGCAGGTTAAGCATAGCCGACATCATCATGACCTGCGCATGAGCAACCGCGCCGTCGCCTTGGATAAATACAGCGTAATCGGGACTCGGGAATCCGCCGAAAGGTTTATATGTAAACCCTTCGCGTACAAAAACACCATCGGATTCGCAGTCGTTTAAGTCAACTGCGTAAAAATCGCTCCTTATTCCGGTTTTGTCGGGGTCACTGCAAGCGATGATTGCGCCGTTTTGGTCAACTACCCCCATTTCCTGCTCGGGGGCGACATCGCGCATTTGCTTAATCGCATTTTGGAATATTTTACCTGACATATTCGCAGATATACTCACAGACATATTTACAGACATATTATTAGACACACTCTCAGCCCTTTCTTATAGCCTTTCTTGCCTCTTTGCATTCCGCTTCGCCCAATGGCTATAAAGACATTCTAACTGAAATTTTAAAAAAAATCAAGTCTTTTTTATGAAAAATGCAAAAATTACAAATTATTTTTTTGTGTTATTGCCAAAATCGTATAAAATGTGGTATAATATGAATTAATTATAAGGGAGAGGAAGGAACAGCCATTGAGTATTCAAAGCAGTAACAAAAAGAAATTCTATATAACAACGCCTATTTACTACCCATCGGGCAACCCGCATATCGGGCATTGCTACACTACAGTCGCCTGTGATACTATTGCACGCTACAAAAGGAGGCAGGGGTATGACGTGATGTTTTCTACCGGGACGGATGAGCATGGCATGAAAATTGAAGAAAGTGCCGAAAAAGCGGGGAAATCGCCCAAGGAGTATGTCGATGAGATTGCCGCTCGCTTCATAAAGCTGTGGGAATATATGGGGATTAGCTATGACAGGTTTATACGCACTACCGATGATTACCACAAAAAAGCGGTACAGGATATTTTTATTAAGCTGTATGACAAGGGTTATATTTATAAAGGTGAATACACAGGGAAGTATTGTGTCCCCGATGAGTCGTTTTGGACAGCTTCCCAATTAGTGGACGGGAAATGCCCCGAATGCGGCAGAGAGGTCATTGACGCAAAAGAAGAAGCCTATTTTATGAAAATGTCGCCGTTTGCAGAGAGAATCGAAAAATTGCTCACCGAGAGCGATTATTTACAGCCGGCGGCGCGTGTAAACGAAATGGTGAACAATTTTATCAGACCGGGGTTGGAAGACCTTTGCGTATCGCGGGCTACTTTTAAATGGGGAGTTCCGGTACCTATTAAAGAAGAAAACGGGGCGGAACACGTTATATACGTCTGGATTGACGCACTTTCCAATTATATCACCCTTTTGGGCTACTGTAATGATGCGCATGATGATATGGATTACTGGAGCGAGGGCGGCAATATGTACCACATGACTGCAAAAGAAATCGTGCGGTTTCACTCTATTATATGGCCGGCAATTCTTATGGGGCTTGAGTTGCCTTTGCCTAAAAGGCTTTACTCTCATGGCTGGATTAATTTCGGCGGGAAGAAGATGGGCAAAAGCCTCGGCAATATTGTTGAGCCGTTTATATTGGGGGAGAGGTTTGGAGTTGATGCGGTTCGTTACCAAATTTTGAGAGAAATGCCGTTTTCGGGCGATTTTGATTTTACAAACGAGCTGATGCTCACAAGAATTAACACCGATTTGGCGAACGACCTCGGCAACCTCGTTTCAAGAACCGTTGCAATGGTGCTGAAATACTTTGACGGGCATATTACAGGGCGTATTACAGAGCAGGACACAAAGCGGCACGAGGCTGACTCGGAGTTGAAGGATATGGCATCGGGATTGAGGGATAAAGTTGACGATTTGATTGAAATTCCGCAGTTGTCGCAGGCGTTGGCTGAAATATTTGCCGTAATCGGGCGGGCGAACA
>Ga0099364_10015135_pt1 | contig 10190 bp, 6 predicted proteins | sample TergutTh196P3_FD_73070 | JGI IMG/M metagenome (GOLD analysis project Ga0099364, IMG submission 73070) | Microcerotermes parvus P3 segment gut microbial communities from Pointe-Noire, Republic of the Congo - Th196 P3 | ecosystem: Host-associated > Arthropoda: Insects > Digestive system > Gut ...
TGTGACTGCTCTACCGCAATGAACCGCCAGCCAGCCACACAAACTCATCAAACTCTACTTTCTCGATTGCAAACTTACAAGTTCACGACTTAATAGGTTTTATCTACTTGAAAAGTCCGCACTCGCATAGGGTTTGTGCTACGTGATAACGGTTCGGCTCGAGAAGGTTAAACTTTATCAAGTGCAAGCGCGGGCGTGCGGTTCTTTGCGGTAGAGCAGACACAGACCCCCTGCCCCCTACCACGCGCTCAATCCACTTTTCAAGCCTCACGAACCCCCATTCGGGTACTTCTTGTACCCCGGGTGCCTGCCGCTCATGCCGTACTGCCCCCGCATACTGCAAAGCCGCTCGATATTCTCGCGCGATATTTCCACAGCACCGCCGAGCAAATGCGCGTTGAGACTGATTTTCGCCCACAGCTCCAAAGTCTCCATGCGGTAAAAAGCAGTAAGCAAATCCGCGCCGACACTCAACGCGCCGTGATTCTGCAAAAGCAAGACATCATGCTCCTGCAAATACGGCGCAATCGCCTCCGGGACTTCGTGGGTAGACGGCGTGCCGTAAGGCGTGACGGGGACTGAGCCTATTGTAAGCACGGCTTCAATCATGGTGTAGCCGTCGAGGGCTTTGTTCGCAACCGCGTAACCTGTCGCGGTCGGCGGGTGGGCGTGAATTACCGCGCCTATGTCGTCGCGGTCTTGGTAGCATCGCAGGTGCATCTTGATTTCAGACGATGGGCGGTAGTCGGTCTCGCCGATTGTTTCGCTCGCCGAATTAATCTGCACGATTTTGTCGGGGGTGATGAAACTTTTGCCGATACCGGCAGGTGTGACAAGAAAAGTTCCGTCGGCAAGCCTCACCGAGACGTTACCGTCATTCGCGGCAACCCAGCCGAGTTGCCACATCTTCGCGCAAATATCGCATATTTGGTTCTTAATTTCCTGCATTTTCAATACCATGCCGCCCCCGCTTGCAAAATTTTCAAAGACCTTTTGCGGCATGGGGCATACCTTCATTAGATTTTCACACCTTTATTTACGTTGACTTTGCAATAAATTTATGCTAAAATAATTATGACATCTCCAATTTCTGCACAACCGTAACGTCGGAATCCCGCGCACTCACCGCCATTGTGTCCCAAAAACTGTAGATAAATCCGTCAATCAGCACGGCGCGGCGGCGGTCTGCGTTGATGTCGTAATAGACAATGTCGTTTCGCCGCACCAAACCCGCGTACTCATTATAATCAAAGACAATCAGCCGCTCTATGTTCGATATGCTGTTTGAATACCGCACCGGAATCAGGATTACACACCTGCCCGTCTCGTCCGCTTGTATGAAAACCGCTTCCCTGCTCGTTTCGGCGTCGGTGAAAAGGAACGGGTTCCAGTTCCCGGGGACTGTGCTTTCGGCAGTTATCAGATAAGTCGCGGCTATTTCGGTGGTACTGCCGCCCGTTGCCGCCCGTGCGTCCTTATGCACATTGAGGCGTATTCCCGCGCGGTTGTCGGCTGAATCAGTCTCGACGACGACTTCAAGCCGCTCATTGTCGGAAATCCTGTAGAAATCATCAGTGCGGACACGCGGAGTTTCCCCGCCCGCCGGGATTATGTCGTCGGGTTCTGTAGTATTAAACGAGAAAAGCTTGTCGGATGCGATGAAATAAACTCGCTCGGTGTCGAAAAGCACACTCTCTGCCTGCATTTTCTCATCACCGCCGATATTTATTACCCGTGAAATTAATTCAAGCCGATTGTTAAAAATAAACAATGAGTTATTGCTACTTTGGCTGAAACTGCCGACTCTGATTACATTTCCGCTCTCGTTTTCGTCAACCGCACTCGGCAGAATTACGCCGTTTATGTCGTAATAGAGCGGCTTCGTCCGCATATCGAGCTTTACCAAGCGTGAATCTTTTTCGGTATTCTGCACTACGAAAAGCGAGTTCGCACCTGCTATAACCTCCGCGTTCCCGCCGACTACCGCGAAGATTTCGGCTTCCTCACCACTAATCACGCTCAAAACCGTCATCGCGGTATTCATAAGGGGGGCGGGCGGCGCGTAAATATTGTTAATGCCGATGAAGCGTTTTTCGCCGCCATTCACGCTATAGGACGGCACGAACGCGCCTAAATCGCTCTCCGCAAGCGGCTCATGCGGCGTGTAAGTCGCCGCAAGGATTACCCTGCCGCCTTGGAATAATACCGCGTTATACTCGCCGTCCACCGCCAATTCAAGCAACGGCGTCTCCGAAAACCCCAAAGCATCGTAAACCCGCACGGTAATCAGCTTTTGCGTGAATTCGCCGCTAACAGGTTCAGGCGGGGGCAGTAATTCATCAGGGTCTTGAGAATCTTGTTCATATATAATCGGAACATGAAAATATTCACCACCATACTCACTCTCGGCAATCACAAAAACCCTACCGCCCGATAAGTACATCTCCCGCAAGGTCTCGCCCTCGTACTCCAAAGCCGCAGTCTCGCTCATTTCGCCGCCCTTGACCTCAAGGACGTGTAACTTATTTTCGATTATGTTAAAAATGTATCGGTCGTTATGGAGCAGTGTCCGCGGGAGTTCCTGCTCGGCTATGTCGCCAAAGTGATAGTCGCCCGCGGTAATACTCGGCGATTCGGCGTCACCCGCGGTCTGCAACCTTCGGGAAAGTTCTTCGTAGGTCTCGGGTTCGGCCAAGATTTCGGGCACTTCGCGCTCGAGCCAGAGCGAACCCGTCTGAAAATACCGCAGTGTGAAACTCGCGCAGATTAACCCCACCGCCAAAATCGAGCATATGATTAGCTTACCCTTGTTATCGGCGGCGGTTACTGCGTTTGGGGCTTCGTCGTCTTCGTCAATTTCGTCAAGTTCTTCGTATTCGTCCGCATCTTCACGGGCTATGTCAGTCTTCACCTCATACGGCTCAATTTCCGCAGTATTTTCATGTTTATGCTCGATATGAACAATCTCGTCAACCTTGGCTAATTCCCCCGTCTCGCGCACTTCCTTGATTAGCTGTTCTTCGCGGGCCTTCTTCTTCGCCTCAGCCAAGAGCTGTGCGGCGCGCAGGGTGCGTTCCCGCTCCTCAAGGCGTTTGCGCGATTCCTCCAAAGCCTGTGCAAGCCTGCCCTCATTTTGCTCACGATTCTGGCGCTCCCGAAACCGCGCCATCGCCTCTGCATCGCTTAAAAGCCGCACAAAATCCTCGGAGGTCAGCAGGGAATTTTCCAGCAATTCCACCAATCTCCCGTAAGTCAGCCCGGCGCTTTCCTTTATTTCATTGTAGACGTCGTTGCTGATTTTGGAGTTACCCAAAATCTCAAGAAACTCCTTACCCGAAAAGTTCAGCTTCTTGATTTCGCTCAAAAATGTATCAGCGTTCATGCTGTTTCTCCGCCCTGTAGATGTTCTTAATTTCTATTATACCACATCTTGCGACAAATTAAAAGCCTTTTCTTAAAAAAACCGAAAGGAATTTACGATGGATAAATTCAATCACTTGCGAAACACCTACGGTAAGCTGATTTACCACAGTTTTACGGTTGCCGAAAATAAAATTTCGTACCACTTTTCATTGGACGACGAGTTTCATTTCAGGCCCGAGTGGACTTTCAATGTCCCGCAAAACGGCATGAATATTGACTTGTTGGCGTTTAACCTCGGCATGGCGGAGCTTGTCAGCTACTGGAAGTGCGCCTGCCCGAAAATTGTTGAGGTTCGGTGCGGGTCTTTAAGCGATTGGCAGAAAAACTGGTGGAAAAAGCTGTACAGGAACGGGCTTGGGGAGTTTTTCTACTGCAATAAAATTGAGCCCGATGCTGATTTTATGCGGATTGATTCACTCGGCGCGGGGTTGCAACTGCCGCAAACCCGCGAGCTTTCGGGCTGTCTAATCCCGGTCGGCGGCGGCAAGGATAGCGTCGTCACCCTCGAACTGCTCCGCGAACGGCGCGACGCCAACCTTTGTTACATCATCGGCGACATAAAAAGCGCGGTTGATACCGCCAAAACAGCGGGGTATGCCGACTCGCAGATTCTGAAAGTCAGCCGCAGTATCGACCCCGCCCTGCTCGAGTTGAACAGGCGCGGTTTCCTCAACGGACACACGCCTTTTTCAGCCGTGGTCGCGTTTTCGGGGGTACTTTTCGCCTATCTTGCGGGGAAAAAATACGTGGTGTTGTCGAATGAGAGCAGTGCAAACGAGGGCAATGTATCTTTAATCGGCCCCGGCGTCAATCATCAGTACAGCAAAAGCCTTGAATTTGAGCGGGATTTCCGCGAGTATATCGCGCAATTAAGCGGGAATTTACCTGAATATTTCAGCTTTTTGCGTCCTATGAACGAATTGCGAATTACCGAAATCTTTTTCCACAATTCGCAGTATTTCCCGGTCTTCAAATCCTGCAATGCGGGCGCGAAAACCAACACGTGGTGCTGTAAATGCGCTAAGTGCCTGTATATTTATGTGATGTTGGCGGCGTTTTTGGGTGATGATGTTTTGGTGGGCATTTTTGGGGAGAACTTGCTTGAAAAGCAAGAGCTCGGCGACTTGCTGACTGCCCTTGCAAACCCCGATTACGACAAGCCTTTCGAGTGCGTGGGGACCCGCGACGAGGTGAATTTCGCGCTTCATAAGGCACTTTTGCGCCGCGAAAATCCCCCGAAACTGCTACGCGACTACGCCCCGCGCATAAAGCCCGTTGACAGCGCGATAATCAGCCGTTTCGACACTGACAACTTCGTCCCCGATGAGTTTTTTCACATTATTGCGCCATATGAACACAATTGATTTTACGAGGTAATTTATGAGGCAACTGCACGACTTTTTCATGGGCAAAAAAAACCTCATTCTCGGCTTGGGATTGGAGGGCAAATCGACTTTGAGGCTTCTTGAAGGCTTCGGCAAACCCGCGCATGAAATTATTCTCGCCGACAAAAACCCACAGGCCGCAAGCGGCTTGCCCTACGAATTTCACACGGGCGATAATTACTTAAACCCGCTCTATGACAACGATATCGACGTCATTATGAAGTCGCCGGGGATTGCTTTACGCGGCGAAATTCCGGACGGTGTCAAGCGCAAAATCACCTGCCAAACCGACCTGTTACTGCGGTTTTGCCCTAATAAAATCATCGGGATTACAGGCACGAAGGGCAAGTCCACGGTGTCCGCTTTGACTGCCCATGTCCTCAATTATTGCGATATTCCCAATGTACTAATCGGGAATATCGGCGTTCCGCCGCTTGAATTTTTGGCGAGTGAAAATTACGATGCCGAGGCGATTGCGGTGTGTGAAATGTCCTGCCATCAGCTTGAGTATGTCGCGGCATCGCCGAATATCGCTGTGTTTCTCAATCTTTACGAGGAGCATTTGGACCATTACGGCAGCTTTGAAAATTATCGTGCGGCTAAAGAAAACATCTTCCTTTACCAAACGCAAAACGACTTGTTAATTTTTCACAACGAGTTATCTTCTCAATTATTGCTCTCGTCAAAAGCCGCGAAACTGCCGATGTCTTACAGCGAAACTTTCGACAGGCAAGTTAAAACCCACCTTCCCGGTAGGCATAATCAGTATAACATCGCGGTCGCTTTGGAGGTCTGCCGATATTTGGAGTGCGATGAAACCCGCGCTACGGCGGCGGTTGCGAGTTTTACGGGGCTTCCGCACCGCCTTGAATTTGTGGGTAGGGCTGGCGGCGCGGAGTACATCAACGACAGCATCAGCACCATTCCGGCGGCGGCGATTTCGGCGGTTCGCGCCTTCCCCGGCACCGACACGCTGATTATCGGCGGCATGGACAGGAGCGTGAATTACGCCGAGTTGGTTGATTTCCTGCCGAAAAGCGGCCTTCTGAACCTGATTGCTCTGCCCGACAGCGGCCATAAAATTGCCGCCGAGTTGCAAGATGTTCATATCGACGTGTTTTATGCACAAGATATGCTGGAGGCTGTGAATCACGCTTTGAAGGTCACGAAAACCCGCTGTATTCTCTCGCCCGCCGCCGCAAGTTACGGGTTTTACAGGAATTTCGAGGAGCGCGGCGAGGATTTTAAGCGGTTGGTGAATAATACGCAGGGGTTGTAGGGTACAAGGGGTTGTGTGGCGAGGGGTTGTAGGGTACAAGGGGGTGTAGGCGGTGCGGCAGTCGCATGAACCGCACGCCCCGCTTTTTCGATTGATAAAATTCGCGGGCGAACAGAGTTCGCCCCTACATACAGCGCGTTTTCAAGCAACATCAATGTAGGGGCGAACTCCGTTCGCCCGCAATTATCGCAGGTTTGTGCATGCAGGCGGTGCAATGCACGCGGTTCTTGCGACTGCCGCACCGCCTACACCCCCTTGTACCCTACAACCCGCTTTCACGCCTGCAAATCATTTTGTTCATATGTCCTCAAAAAGTGAAAAACCTCCGACGTGAAATCCCCGTGAAGCGTGACATTGAACCCTGCGTTCATCAGCGCAGAGCCGCTGTAAACCTCGCCTGTTTTGGTGTTTTTGTAGTTGTAATCGGGGTTTAGGCCTTTGAGTTTTATGCGGCGACTGCGGTAATTCGGCCTGCCCAAAACCTGCACAAATGTGAACAAAGCCTCGGACTTGTCCTTTGCCACGAAAACCCAGCTGTCCCATAAATTATCCGCAAAGACGTTCCCCAAGCGGTATTGGTCGCCGTCTCGGATTAGCGGGCTGTATTTTTTGTAGTCGGCAATCTGCGCGGGAATCGCCGCTTTGTCGGCTTCCGGGATTCTTGTAATGTCAAGCTCGTAGCCGAAAGTCCCGACTAATGCCACGTGGCCGCGCGTTTTGAACGGCGTCGTTCTGCCGACCGTGTGATTGGGGCAGTCCGAGACGTGCGCGCCGATTGCCGACACGGGGTAGCAGAGCGAAGTGCCGTGCTGAATTTTCAGGCGTTCGATTGCGTCGGTGTCGTCCGAGGCCCAGATTTGCGGCGAGTAATAGAGCATGCCGGGGTCGAACCGTGCGCCGCCGCCGGAGCAGTTTTCGAGCAGAATCTGCGGGTAATCCGCCGTCAGCCGCTCCATTAATTCGTATACCCCCAAAACATACCTGTGCCACAACTCCCGCTGTCTGTTCGCGGGCAGAGCGAGTGAACCCACTTCAGTGAACTGGCGGTTCATGTCCCATTTAATATACTCGATATTCGCGCTGTCAAGCACTTTTCGCATCATGCCATAGATATACTCGCGGACTTCCTGCCGTGAAAAATCCAAGACATATTGCTCCCTCGATAAGGTCATTTCGCGATTCTCGATTTGTATCGCCCAATCGGGGTGTTTTTTGAACAATTCGCTGTCCGGTGAGACCATCTCGGGTTCAAACCAAATGCCGAATTTCAGCCCGAGTTTGTTGACCTCGTCTACCAAAAATTTCAAGCCGCCGCGCAGTTTTTTCTCGTAGACAAACCAGTCGCCGAGTGAGCTGTTGTCGGAGTCTCTATGCCCGAACCAACCGTCGTCCATTACCAACATTTCAATGCCCGCGCTTGCCGCTTGCTTTGCAATTTCAAGCAGCTTGTCTGTGTCAAAATTAAAATAGGTCGCCTCCCAGTTGTTAATCAGCACAGGGCGGTGCTTTTTTTGGCCGCGGATAAGGTGGGCACGGTATAAATCGTGGAAAGTCCGCGACATTTCGCCGATTCCGTTTGCGGAGTAGACCATGACGACTTCGGGCGCGGTGAAACTCTCGCCCGGTTCTAAGAGCCAGTTGAAATCAAAGTGGTTTATGCCCATGACGGCGCGGGTTTTCTTGTGTTGTGTGACTTCGGCCTGTGCGAAAAAGTTGCCGCTGTAGACGAGGTTGAAGCCGTAGGCCTCGCCTGTGTCCTCGTCGGCATTATGCGAGACTAAGGCGAAAAACGGGTTGCTTTGATGGGACGACTCGCCCTTGACCGAGTCCACGCCTTGCTTGCCGTGGTGAAGCTTTGAGCGTTCCACGACGCGTTCCCGCGCCCATGAGCCATTCAAAGTAATCAGGTCAAATTTATCACTATCAAAATCCACACAAACCGACAAAACCCTACGCAAATTAACATCTTCCGCACCTATATTAGTCACCCGCACGCTCCGCGTAATTACGTCTAAGTCGGCGAAAACTGTGTAGATTAGCACCACTTCAAGCCCTGCGTGTTGGTCTTCGCAGAGTAATTCCAACGTCGTGGCTTGCGGTTCGGCGGCGTAGGTTGCGGGGAGACCTTCGAGCCGGGGCTTGCCGCTGTAAATCTTATGTGATTTACAGCGTATATCGCAGGTAGACATGCCGTTTTTGTCCGTAATCATAAGGCAGGGTTCGCGGTAATCGCCGGTGCCGTGGCAGGGGTACTCGAGCGGCAGGGTGTCCATGAATGTGGCTTTATCGCGCCTGTTGACCTTCGGTGTCCACGGGTTTTCGTCAAGGCGCAGGAGGTAAGTCAGGTCGCAAGCGACAATTTTCTTGCCGTAATAAACATGCGCGACATAGCCGTCTTCCAAGACGGCGAGCGCGTAGGTCATGCTTCGGCTTTGCAGGGTGAAGAGTTTTATGTTTTCGGTGAAGGTTTGCTCACTGTTGGTTTGCCAGACGTGGCGGGTGTATTCTTTGAGGTGTTCGGTGAGTGTTATTTGGGGGTTCATAGCGGTTCTCCTTTTGCTGTATTTTGAGAGAGCGGCAGGAGTAGAACCCCTGCCCTACAATAATAATACCACATACCGCTTGCATTTACAATAGGTTTGTGGTATAATTAAATTATTACAGAAAGGCACGGTGAAAATTATGATACTTGTAACGGGCGGGGCGGGCTATATCGGTTCGCATACCTGCGTTGAATTACTCGGCGCGGGCAAGGAAATTGTGATTGTCGATAATTTTTTCAACTCTAAACCCCATGCGCTTGAAACTATTAAGGAATTGAGCGGCAAAAGTTTCAAGTTTTACGAAGATGATATATGCGATAAAGCCGCGTTGGAGCGGATTTTCCGTGAGAATAATATTACGGAAGTCATTCACTTTGCCGGGTATAAGGCGGTTGCGGAGAGCGTGAAGTTTCCGCTTATGTATTACCGCAACAACGTCGGCGGGGCGGTTGCCTTGCTTGAAGTTATGGCGGCGCATAATTGCAAAAGGTTCGTGTTCAGTTCTTCCGCGACGGTTTACGGTATACCCGAGGTTGTCCCTGTTAACGAGGATTCGCCGCTCTCGGCGATTAACCCTTACGGCCAAACCAAGCTGATGATTGAGAATATCTGCAAGGACTTGCAAGCTTCCGATGACGAGTGGTGCGTTTCGCTTTTGCGGTATTTTAACCCTGTGGGTGCACATGAGAGCGGGAAGTTGGGCGAAGACCCAAACGGTATCCCCAATAATCTTATGCCGATAATTCTGAAGGTCGCAACCGGGAAAATCCCCGAATTAAGTCTCTACGGCGACGATTACCCCACGCCCGACGGCACTTGCATCCGCGATTATATCCACGTCGTCGATTTGGCGAAAGGGCATCTCGCCGCACTCGACAATTTGAAAAACGGCACAGCGATTTACAACCTCGGAACCGGCAAAGGCTGTTCGGTGCTGACGATGATTGAAACTTTCAAGCGGGTCAACAAGGTTGATGTGCCGTATAAAATTGTGGGGCGGCGGCCGGGGGATGCTGCTGAGTGCTGGTCGGACCCTTCTAAGGCGGAGAGGGAGTTGGGGTGGCGGGCTGTGTTTGGGGTTGAGAAGATGTGTTGGGATGCGTGGGGGGGTGGGGAGTTATAGTGGGTTTTTCTGAGGCTTCTGTTCTGGGGTTTCATATGTTTCTGCATAACTACTTTGACAAAAACAAATAAGTATGTTATAATAGGTTAAAACTACATAAAAAGGAAGGTTCTACACATGAAACGTACATTTTGTCTAATCCTAACAGCGGCTGTGCTTATCGCGACGGTTTTATCGGGTTGCGGGGCGAACCGCGAGCTTGAAGAAGAAATGGCGCGCCTTAAAGCGGAATTGGAAGCGTTGCAAGAGGGCTTGGCGACCGCAGAAGTGACCCTTGAAGACACAGGCGAGGAATTCGCAAGCGAGGAAATTCAAGAAGACGGCGAGGAAACCGAACCCGAATCGGACACCGAGAAAGAAATCCGGCAAATCCTCACCGAGATTGACTTGGCGTTGTCGGTGGATAACTATGCAAGTGCTGAGGAAGGCATTGAAAA
>Ga0099364_10015136_pt1 | contig 10190 bp, 11 predicted proteins | sample TergutTh196P3_FD_73070 | JGI IMG/M metagenome (GOLD analysis project Ga0099364, IMG submission 73070) | Microcerotermes parvus P3 segment gut microbial communities from Pointe-Noire, Republic of the Congo - Th196 P3 | ecosystem: Host-associated > Arthropoda: Insects > Digestive system > Gut ...
GATATGTGCCGTGATGATTAGCGCGATAAATCCAATAAATATCTTATTTTGCATGGCATTGTCGCTGTGAATCCTCAAACGAGCCAAATTCAAGCAATTTTTCATGCGCATGTAACCTTTTTCGACAACATCTTTATCACGGTAAATGTGAATGGCGCTTTCCGCATTGTTCACATGGTTGCTGATAATAACCAACCAGCCTACATTCGCTAACTCGCCGGCAATAACGTCATGCCTGTCAATAGGCACGTAAAAAGGTTCCATGCCGCTTCTTTTTCGCCGGTTGCTATTGATTGTTCAAGGTGCGAGCACTATTCTTTATGTGCGAAAGTCGAGTTATATTTGAAAGTTAGGGATCGAATTATATTTTATCTGTCAAGAATTTTACTTGACATACGCTTTGCAGCGGCATATAATTGCCGTCGTTGCGGAGTGATACGCATGGATGAGTTGGTTGAAAGGGTTCGTTTCGGCGAATTGTTTGACGCTTATGCCGACATTCTCACTGAAAAACAGAGGGAAGTGTGCGATTTGCTGCTCGGCGGGGATCTCACTGTTGCGGAGCTCGCGGCGGAGCTTGGAGTTTCCCGGCAGGGCGCTCATGATCTGGTTCGCAGGTCGCGTGAGCGCCTTGATGAGATAGAGAGTGCTCTCGGGCTGCTGGAACTCAGAAAACATTACGAAGAACTCGCAGGGCTGATTCGGGACAGCGCGTCCCTGCCGCCGGATGAATTTATGGAGCGCGTATCAAAATATACAGGGAGGCTGAGCGACGATGTTTGAATCCTTGAAAGAACGCTTTGACGCGGTCTTCTCGTCCCTGAGAGGCAAGGGAAAGCTGTCGGCGGAAGACATTGCCGCCGCCATGCGCGAGATTCGTCGCGCTTTACTGGAGGCGGACGTAAACTACAAGGTAGTTAAGGAACTGGTCGACGCCACGTCGAAGCGGGCGGCGGGCGCTGATGTGTTAAATTCAATAACTCCCGCTCAGCAGGTCGCGACGATTGTCTATGAGGAACTGATAAGTATAATGGGGCGCGACCCCGTTCCCCTCACAATATCTCCGAAGCCGCCAACCGTCTACATGATGGTCGGGCTCCAGGGCTCCGGAAAAACAACCACCACAGTCAAAATAGCGCATCGTATGTCGAAATCGCACAAACCGCTGGTGGTGGCCTGCGACCTCAGAAGACCCGCCGCCGTCGAACAGCTCAGAGTGCTGGCTGAGAGCGCCGGCGTCGCATTTTTCGGGCCGGAGCCGGGGGAGAGCGACCCAGCCGCAGTAGCGGTAAAATCGCTTGAGTATGCTGAAAATCGCTTGTGCAATTTGATCCTGCTCGATACTGCGGGCCGCCTCCAACTGGACGACGAATTGATGGCCGAACTGGAATTGATGAAGGCGGCGGTTCCGCCCTATGAGATTCTGCTCGTGGTGGATTCAATGACCGGGCAGGAAGCGGTGGAGGTTTCGGACGCGTTTAACAAACGCCTAGGGCTCACCGGCGTGGCGCTGACGAAATTGGACGGCGACGCACGGGGCGGTCCGGCTCTCGCTATAAAAGCCGCGACGGGCGTCCCGATAAAACTGGCCGGGATGGGCGAGCACAAAGAGGACTTGGAGCAGTTCGACGCTTCGCGCATAGCGTCCCGCATAATGGGCATGGGCGACATGGCCGGGTTGATGGAGAAGATAGAGCGTTCCGTAGTGATAGATGATATGGATCGCATGGCGGAAAATCTCAAACGCAGCAAATTCACCCTTGAGGACATGCTGACGCAGCTTCAGCAGATCAAAAAACTCGGTCCTCTCGAAAAAGTTTTGGAAATGCTGCCCATTCCGGGAGGAGCGAAGGCTCTTAAGGGCGCGGATTTGGACTTGTCGAGGTTAAAACACACCGAAGCGATAATACAGTCGATGACGGTGAAGGAGCGGAGGTCACCGGAGATAATAAAAGGCGGCAGAAGGCGCCGAATCGCTCAGGGATCCGGTACGAGCGTTCAGCAGGTAAATCAGGTTCTGGCGCAATACGAACAGATGAAGGGCATGATGAAATCGTTCGGTAAGATGGGGCGTTTGGGCCCGAATTCGTTCAAGGCTGCGGGAACTATGAAAAATTTTTTCAAAGGAAGGTAATTCAACTTAGATATGCAGGAGGTGTTGTAAAATATGGCGGTACGTATTCGTTTGGCGCGTCACGGAAAGAAGAAGGCTCCGTTTTATCGCCTTGTGGTGGCGGATTCCCGCGCGCCCAGGGATGGTCGCTTCATAGAGTTGCTGGGCACATACAACCCTATGACCGATCCCGCAGACGTCAAGGTCAATGAGGAGCGCGCGCTCCACTGGCTTTCGGTTGGGGCAACTCCGTCAGATACGGCAAGAGCCCTTCTCCGTAAGACGGGCGTATTGGATCGTTTCTCGGCGTCCAAGCAGACCTGTAACGTTTGCGGGATACCGGAGGAGGAATGACGCTAAATGCCGGACTATGGCTCGATCGTTGAATATATAGTCCGCAGGTTGGTAAACCGGCCCGACGAAGTAAAAGTCACGAGCGAGCGCAACAGTTCCGGGGCGACGATGGTGACCATTACGACGGCGCATGACGACATCGGGCGGGTTATTGGAAAGGACGGAGCCACGATAAACGCGATAAGGCTTCTCACAAAAGCGGCATCGGTTAAACCGGGGGAGAAGGTTGATGTCGATCTCTCCTGACGGGGACGGCGAAACTTCCCGGGTGCAGGTCGGCATTATTGTGGGGGCTCACGGCATTCACGGCACGATTCGCGTCTGTCCCACGACGGATTATCCGGAGAGGTTTCGGGGTATGAAAACTCTCGTGGCGGAGCATCCGGCAAAACCCTCCGTTACTCTCGAAGTGGAAACAATTAAATTTCACGAGGGTAAAGGGCAGGTGCTCGTTACGGCAAAAGGAGTGAATGACCGTGACGCTGCCGACGCTCTAAAGGGGAGGGTAATCACCGTCGCCCGGGAGGAGCGGGTGGAACTGCCCGAAGATGAATATTGGATTGACTCGCTGATTGGTCTCGACGTGATCGACGACGGCAGCGGGGAGTACCTTGGCAAACTTGAAGATGTAATAAGCACCGGAGGTCACGACGTCTATCTCATAAGCGCGGATGACGGCTCGCAAAAGCTGATTCCCGCCGTAGGCGACGTTATCCGGGATATTGCGCCGGATAAGGGCGCGATGCGCATAAACGTACTGGAAGGGCTCTGGGATTGAACGAATCAAATTCCGGCGTTTCCATATCAATTGTTACCTCGTTCCCCGAACTTATTCGAGGCTATCTGGGGGAGAGCGTGCTGGGGCGCGGGATAAGGGCGGGATTGCTTGACGTTTCCGTCGTCGATATTCGCGATTTCGCGGTGGGTGATTACAGGCAGATAGACGACTACAGCTACGGCGGGGGCGGCATGGTGATGACAGCGCTTCCGCTGGAGGCGGCGGTCGATTCCGTCTCGCCGCGCAACGGTCGTTATGTAGTCTATCCAAGTCCGCAGGGCGTGAGAATGACTCAGGAGCTTGCCGAGGATCTGGGCAGAATCGCCGCGAGAAAACGGCTTGTTATTGTGTGCGGTCATTACGAGGGAGTTGACGAGCGTTTTGTGGAGCGCAACGCCGACCTCGAAATCTCGCTGGGTGACTTTGTGCTGACCGGCGGCGAGCTTCCGGCGCTCGCGATAGTTGACGCGATATCAAGGCTGATTCCCGGAGTCGTGGGAAAGTACGAAGCGGTTCGGCGCGACTCGTTTTTCACCGGGATGCTGGATCATCCTCATTACACTCGGCCGGAGAGCTATGACGGCTCGTCTGTGCCGGAGGAACTGATATGCGGCGATCACGCGGTTATCGAGGGTTACAGGCGGGACGAGGCGATCCGAAGAACACTGGAGCGCAGGCCGGATTTGATTGCGCGCGCGGGAATAATGCCATATCTGGGAAACGGAGTCTACGTTCTGCAACTGCATTATCCGGTGCTGGATAGAAACGGCGGTGAATCGACGACTTCCATAACCGGGATGGATCTGCACGACATAGCGAGGGCATGTTGCACGTACGGCGTCAGGAAATATTTTATAGTGACGCCCATAGCGGCTCAGCGGGAGATGATAAAAAAAATCACGTCCCACTGGATAACGGGCTTCGGCGCCGAGTTCAACCCGGACAGGGCGGAGGCCATGCGGAAGATAAAGGGTGTTTCATCACTCGCGAGAGCAGTCGAATGGATAGAGTCGCGCGAGAAGAAAGCTCCCTACACCATAGCGACGACCGCAAAAGAGCGTGTGGATTCCACGAATTGGATCAATTTAAAAGCCGCCGTTTTAAGGGAGAAACTGCCGGTCGCTTTCGTATTCGGAACTGGTTCGGGGCTCTGCGAACATGTCGTCGATTCATGCGACGCCGTGATGTCGCCTATATCGGGAGGCCTTGACGGTTACAATCACTTGTCGGTGCGAAGCGCCGTCAGCGTAACTCTCGATAGATTTTTCGGCTTCAGGTGATTTTTTAAGATTGGGTTTTTTATAAACCGAAGCAAATCAATTGAGTTTTATTTATTGACGTCAATTTATTTGCGGCAGATTGAAAGGAGCGGATATAGATATGATCGATCCGAGGATCGCGTTAGTTGAAAAGCGTTTCCGTAAGGACGAGGGGATACCCGAGTTTCGCGCGGGAGACACGGTGAAAGTTCACGTCAAGGTAAAAGAGGGTAACCGCGAGCGTATTCAGGTGTTCGAGGGCGTTGTCATTGGACGCCAGCACGGGGGGCTGCGCGAAAATTTCATTGTGCGCAAGATATCCGGCGGTATCGGCGTGGAAAGAATTTTCCCCGTACACTGCCCGAGCATTGACAAAATAGAAGTTATCCGCCTGGGCAAGGTGAAACGCGCGAAGCTGTACTACCTGCGCAAGCGGAGCGGAAAGGCAGCCAGAATCAAGGAGCGCAGGATATTTAACTAAATGGAAAATAAACGCGTACATGAACTGATCGACGCTGATTTTGAAGAAATGTCGGCGTCGCTGTCGGAGTTGGTGCGAATACCGAGTATCTTTGACGAAAATTCACGCACTGAGGAGCACCCGTTTGGAGTCCGCGTTACGGAGGCGCTCGATAAATTTCTTGACGTCGCGAACAAGCTTGGTTTCAGAACCAAAAATATAGATAACGCGGTAGGTTACGCGGAGATTGGCGAGGGTTCGCTGATCGGGGCTCTCGTCCATCTTGACGTGATGCCGGCCGGCAACGAATTGAACTGGAAATATCCTCCCTTCGGCGCGGAAATCGCGGCCGGCAAAATGTACGGCCGCGGCACCAACGACGACAAGGGGCCGGCCGTCTCCGTCCTTTACGCAGCTTACGCGTTGGCCTCTTCCGGAGTTAAGCTGAACAAACGTTTCAGGATCATAGCGGGGCTTGATGAAGAGAGCGGTTTTCGATGCATCGAACGTTATAAGCGCACGGAGGAGATACCTGAGATGAGCTTTTCACCCGACGGAAGTTTCCCGGTGGTGAACGGTGAGAAGGGGATACTGCACTTCGTGATGAGCCGGCGCGTCGGCAAAACGAACTCGGCGGGCCTGCCGGAGCTTGCGGATATTAAGGGCGGAGACAGGTTCAATATAGTCCCCGACAAGCTTGACGTTTTTTTCAATAAAGCGTCGGCAGCAAACCTGAAGCTTGCTTTGACGCCTATCGGGGCCGACGTGATCGATACGGGGCGCGGGGTGCTGGTTAGGGTTCATGGTAAGACAGCGCACGCCATGGAGCCGTGGAAGGGCGAGAACGCGATTCAGAAATTCCTCGGAGCCTTGGAATCGCTGGACTTCGGCCCATCATTACTTCACGCTGAGTTGATGAAGATCGGTTCGCTGTTCAGGATGGAGACTGACGGGACAAGTTTGGGCGTCGCTTCTGAGGACGACGTATCGGGGCCTCTCTCGTGCAATTTGGCCGCGATTTCACTGGAAGACGGCGTTATTTCCGTCAAATGCGACATAAGGTATCCCGTGAAGTCGAACGGCGACGACTTGCTTGATATTCTCATGAAAGCGGCAGAAGGCATAGGCTGGGAGTTTGAGGCGGTAAAGCACGAACGCCCGCTTTTTGTGCCGCCGGACAGCACGTTGGTGAAAACGCTTCTGAAAGCGTACGAGACGATAACCGGCGAACGGCTGGAGCCGATATCCATGGGCGGCGGCACTTACTGCAAGGCATTGCCCAATTCCGTGTCATTCGGAGCGCAATTTCCAGGCGAGGAGGACTCGGCGCACCGGCCTGATGAATACATTTCGCTGAATTCCCTCAGGAAGGCGACGCATATTTTCGCGGAAGCGCTTTGCCTCTTTAACGGCGATTAAGGCGAATAATCGGGCCGGCTTGTTTTTTTCGGCGATATCCCGGCCCGATTCAAAATGTCGGTAAAATTCCAAGCGTTCAAGCGCGCGTTTGCCGCGATCCCTGAAATTTACGGCAAAATATTTCCGGCCGCCAGATAGACCTCGTACCATTCTTCACGGGTAAGCCTGATTTCCGCCGCCTTTAAACAGTCCTTCAGACGCTGTATGTTCATTGTTCCGGTCACCGGTTGCATGTCGGCCGGATGGCGCAGTAACCACGCCATGGTAATGGTGGTATTGGTCACGCCGTATTTTTCAGCCAGTTCGTCGATCTTCGCGTTCAGTTCCGGGAACTTTTTGCTGCCGAGGAACACGCCTTCAAAGAAGCCGTGTTGGAACGGCGACCAGGGCTGAATGGTGATGTCGTTGAGGCGGCAGAAATCCAATACGCTGCCGTCGCGGTTGACGGCGTTGTCATCCAGCATGTTTACGTGGATCCCCTGAGAGATCATCGACGCGTTCGTAATGCTGAGCTGCAGTTGATTGGCTTCAATCGGCTGTTTGACATACCTTTGCAGGAGCTGTATCTGCATTGGGTTTTGATTTGAGACGCCGAAATGCCGAACCTTTCCGGCGGCGTACAGCGTATCAAACGCTTCGGCAACCTCCTCAGGCTCCATCAGCGCGTCCGGGCGGTGGAGCAGCAGCGCGTCCAGATAATCGGTTTTCAAACGTTTCAAGCAGCCCTCCGCAGAAGCAAAGATATGATCCTTGGAAAAGTCAAAAGCCACGCCGCGCCGTATGCCGCATTTGGTCTGCAAAATCAGCTTTTCACGAACGGAAGGCGTCATATGGACTGCCTGCGCGAAGATTTCTTCGCAGGTTCCGTCTCCGTAGATGTCGGCATGGTCGAAAAAGACCGCGCCCTCATCAATAGCGGTCTTCACGAAGCGCTCTGCGGCGCTTGGTTCCAGTGTTTTGATCCGCATACAACCAACCGCGATAACCGGAACCTGCAAGCTGGATTTACCAAATTGAATCGTTCTCATTTATTCATTTCCTCCTTATCGTTCATTTCTTCGATTTGTGCATTATATTAAATTCCCCCGTAGAAGACGCCAAAGATGTACACCACGATGGTGACGCCGCAGAAAAGGTATTTAGGCAGGCTCGAACCATTTGCCAAGCGGTTTGGCCATGCCTATCTCCGCTTCATCGCGGGCCCATTTCTCACCAAGCACCCACCAGAGCATCAGAGCGGCGAAATGGCCCGCGATAGAGGCAAAATAATAGCCGGGCGCTGTCGTCGGCGCTTAAGGCGGAGCCGATACAGGCCATGATGAAACCCCATCTGCTGCTGAAACCGTCGCGTTCTCCGGATGGAACGGCGGGATTATTTTTACCTTTTGCCATGATCTTCACTCTCGCTCGATCGGTTCAAGTTGAGCCTGAAAATGGCGCAGGATCGGCGGTTCCCAAAGAATGCGGTAGCCGCGCTTAATCCCGCCCGCGCGGGCTTTTACCGCGATCAGCGCGTCGGCCATGATGTCGAGGTGAGCCTGAGTATACACCCGGCGGGGGATCGCGAGCCGGGTAAACTCAAAGTCGGCTTTGAGCTGTTTGCCGGTGTCGGGGTCGTTGCCCAGCATGTAGGATCCGATGTCGCAGGAGCGAATGCCGGCTTCTTTGTACAGCTCAACCATCAACACCTGACCGGGGAACTCGTTGTAGGGGATGTGCGGGAACATTGCCGCCGCGTCCACGAATACGCCGTGCCCGCCTGCCGGGGACTGATAAGCGATACCGGCGTCGTCCAGTCGCGACGCGAGATATTCGACCTGGCCGATACGATATCGCAGGTGGTTTTCGTCAATGCCTTCATACAGGCCGACGGCCAGCGCCTCAAGGTCGCGCCCCGCCAGACCGCCGTAAGTGTAAAAGCCCTCGTAGTTGATACAGCCGGCTTTGACCTTCAATACGAGCGGGGATTTTTCCTCTTTGATTCCCAATAAGCCGCCGATATTGACAATAGCGTCCTTCTTCGCGGACATTGTGAACATATCCGCGTGGCTGAAAATCTCACGAATAATGCTCTTGATGGACGCGTTCTTAAATTCCGGCTCGTCGCGCTTGATAAAGTAAGCGTTTTCAGCGAAGCGGGCGGCGTCAATGCAAAGCGGGATTTTGTATTTCCCGCACACGGCGGCGACATCGCGCATGTTTTTCATCGAAACCGGTTGGCCGCCTGCGGAGTTGTTGGTAATAGTCATGATGACGACGCCGATTTTATCCGCGCCCTTTTCCCTGATTATTTCCTCCATGCGGGCTACATCCATGTTGCCTTTGAATGGAGCGCGTTTTGCGGGTTCCCGGGCTTCAGGGACGACGCAGTCGATGGGTCTTGCGCCGGTGAGAATGACATGCGCGCGCGTGGTATCGAAAAACATGTTGGAGATAGAGAATTTTCCCTCTCCAAGCAGCAGCGGCAGCAGGATTTTCTCGGCCGCCCGCCCCTGATGGACGGGCTGGATGTATTCATACCCCAGAATATCCCTGCCCGCGTCAAGCAGCTTGTAGTAGCCGGCGGCGCCTGCGTAGGCTTCGTCGCCGCGAAGTATACCGCTCCACTGACTATGGCTCATGGCGCCGGTGCCGGAATCGGTAAGCAGATCTATGTAACAGTCCTCGCCGCTGAGCTTGAACGCGTTGTACTGCGCTTCCTTTATTTTTTGCTCTCTTTCCTCGCGTGTCAACATTTTGATGGGTTCTACCATCTTAATCCGGAACGGCTCCGGAACATACCGAATTGCCATTACTTTCACCTCCCTATATTATTTTTTGCTTTTTTAAAGCAAGCGGCCCATTTGTGTTTCCGCCGGCTTAACCTCGAAATGTCGCGCCAACGACTCGACGTCCGCGCGGCAAATTATTCCATCGCCATTTGTATGCCCGCCATCAGGTTTTCCTTATCCAGCATACCGGTGGCCGAGCCGGCAAGGTAGCCCTCGGCGTCCACAAAAATGGTCGTCGGTATCGCGCGTATACTATATTGTCTCGCGGCCTCGCCGGTCATATCGTAGTAGACCGGAAAAGTCAACCCTTCGCGCTCGATGAATTCGTCCGCCCTCTCCCGGGTTTCGGAGCCTCCGATCAGATTGACCATCATGAATTTAACTTCGGTTCCCATTTCCCGGTACGCTTCCTCGAAGTGCGGCATCTCGATGCGGCAGGGAGGGCACCAACTGGCCCAAAAGTTAATGACGACCGGAAGGCCCTCCATGTCGCTCAGCTTGACATTGGCTCCGCTCGGATCAACAACCGTAAAGTCCGGCGCTTTCGTGCGCGCCCTAACCACCCCGGCGGACGCGTCCTGCGTCAGAGCGCCGTAACCAAAATAGCTTACGGCAAGGAACAGTACAAATGCTAAGAGCGCGATTACAAAACTAAATTTTTTCTTCATTGAAATAACCTCCCATAATATCCCGACATAATCAGCGCGCCCAATACGATCAGGAATAATCCCGACACCGCGTTGATAACCCTGTAGTTTCGCTTAATAAATGTGAAAGCCGACTTGAACATATCTATTAGCACTGCCCCAATTATCAACGGAATGCCGAGTCCCGCCGAGTAACATACCAACATCAGGAAACCTTGAAGCGCCGAGTCGCCGGTTGCTGCAATCATCAGCGCCGACCCGAGGAATACCCCTACGCACGGAGTCCAGACCACGGAGAATACTATTCCGAAGATCAGGGACGCGGCGGGACCGGCCTTTCTCTCTCTGCCGGATTCCGCAAATTTGCTGAACGGCGACATGAAGTTAAA
>Ga0099364_10015137_pt1 | contig 10190 bp, 7 predicted proteins | sample TergutTh196P3_FD_73070 | JGI IMG/M metagenome (GOLD analysis project Ga0099364, IMG submission 73070) | Microcerotermes parvus P3 segment gut microbial communities from Pointe-Noire, Republic of the Congo - Th196 P3 | ecosystem: Host-associated > Arthropoda: Insects > Digestive system > Gut ...
TTGAGCCTCAATTTTGTCCACTTGACAGAAATCACAAAAAAACAGCCTCAATTTTGTCCACTACACCAAAAATTAAGTTTTATCAATCACAACAGTTCGTTGTGAAATCGACAGTCTATCAGTCTTTTAAAGAGTGCATCCGAGGATTTATCGTCAACGTATTAATCTGTTATTATGAGCAAAAGATGATTCAAATTCTTATACGGCTTCGAAAAGGGAAATGATATTTTTGGGAGAAACAGGGTCAGCAGGGAAACAGGGATGCAAAACGGGATTGGTTTGACCTCAAAACTGAAAATAGATAAACGGAACAATCCCCGTGCTTTTGACCTGAACAACAATAAAGATGGCAACAATCAAATAGAACGCCTGTAATAACAATGGCGAACAAACGACCATCTGTTTGATTTGATTGTCGATGCGCTTGGGAATAAAATGAATGATGTAGCCGATAATCAGTAATAGGAAAATCCCTTTATAGCCTGAAACAAAATGCAGGAAAATCTCCGGACGGAAGTCCGAGAAAATTTGTTTCAGCATATCAAATCCGACATGAACGGAGTCGGCACGGAAAAATATCCATCCGAAACAAACCAGATGAAACGTGAAAATCACACCCAATACCCTGCGAAACGGAGTCATCTCACTGCCTTCCTTTTTAAAACTGCCGAAATGATTCATCACACATTTATGAACGGCCAATGCCAATCCATGAACGCCACCCCAGAGCATAAACCGCAGCGAAGCGCCATGCCACAATCCTCCCAGCAACATTGTTATCAGCAGATTAACATACGTGCGGATATTTCCTTTCCGGTTGCCTCCCATCGAAATATACAAATAATCCTTCAACCAACTCGACAGCGATATGTGCCAGCGCCGCCAAAACTCCGTAATGGTAGCCGACTGGTATGGTGAATCAAAATTGATATTAAAACGAATACCCAGCAGCAAAGCAATGCCGATTGCCATATCCGAATAGCCTGAAAAATCGCAATATATCTGAAGCGCATACCCATAGACGCCCAGCAGGTTTTCGACGCCCGAATACAACAACGGCGCATCAAAAATACGGTCTACAAAGTTCACACTCAGGTAATCGGAAATCACGCATTTCTTTAACAGTCCGCACATAATCAGATACAGCCCTTCGCCCAGATGTTCGCGGGGCAACGAAGGATTTTTGTACATCTGGGGGACAAAATCACGCGCCCGAACAATCGGCCCTGCCACCAGGCCCGGGAAAAACGAAACATAAAACAGGTAATCAACCCAGCGCGTCAACGGCTGAATCCTCGACCTGTACATATCAATGATATAACTCAACGACTGAAACGTAAAAAATGAAATCCCGACCGGCAGAAAAATATCCATCGGGGTATAAGTGAGTTGCATCAGCGAAGGGACCTGCAGCCAACTTCCGATTTGCTGCAACACCATCACGCCCAGATTATACAGAAAGTTCGTATATTTGAAATACCCTAACATGCTCAAGTTAATACAAACGCTGAGCGCAACAAGCCATTTTCGTTTGTTCTTCGTTTCGGTCAGTGAGATTATCCTTCCGATAAGGAAATCGAAAGTAGCCGTAATAATCAGTAAAAGAAACAGGAAACCACTCGTCTTATAATAAAAATAGAGCGAAAAAAGGGAAACATAGATGATACGCGCCAGCGTGAATTTACGCAGCGACATGTATATCATCAAAAACCCGATAAACAGGAAAAAGAACAGGCCTGTGCTGAATAAAAGAGGGGAATCGGGCTGGTATTGCAACAGTTCCAACAGTTTTCCGGGAACAAATTCTGCATGCAGATTAGCCGGTAAGCCAGTCCATAAACCTGCCGCTTTTCCTCCTATATAATCAAGATGATTCATCGGATGTCGTATGTTGTTGATTCATTTTCAAGCGGATTAATGCCTTATAAAGCAATTTCCCCTGCTCATAATAACCTTCTACGGAAAAATGAATCCGGTCTCGTCCCAGTAGTTTGGCATCCTGCCATTGGTTGCATGAATTGGCGCCGCCGGTCATGCCAAATAAATCAAAGCAGGCTAATCCTTCCCGTTCAGCATAATCCGTTATTACATTTGCTATTAACGAAATAGTTGCATTGCGTTCATAACCTCGCCGGGTACGCCGGAAACTTTCTGCCGGAGTTGTCAGCAAAATAGCAGTAGCCGGTAAATGCTCCTTTACCAATTGAATAAATTGGTCGACATGTGACATAAACAGCGAATCGGTCAAATTACTGATACCAAACGCCTCGTTTGTTCCCAAGGTAATAATGAGCAGAGAAGGTTGAAGTAAAGCAAGTTGACGAACATATTCGGGATTTGTAAAATGTTGGAACATAGCGCCATTTTGTCCGATTGAATGATACAGGATACCCGGATGGCCATTCAGTAACGAAACGCCATAATAACAATTGGGCGTTTGCAGGACAGATGGCTCAACCATCTGCTGTAAATCGGTTTGTGAAACACTGTGCAAATGCAGTTCGCAGGTTTCGGTATCCATCCGGAATGTATCTACGGCGATATGGGGCAAGCCTGTATCTGCACCCCAAGCCGTTTGAACCGCAACACTGTCGTTTGCTGCCGCAAGCAGGGGAATGGCTTGGTCGTCGCGGTACAAAAGCAGTGTGTTGAAACCATATCCGGCGCCATTGACAGGAGTTACGCCAACCTTGAAATCAACCGTTTTCGAGGCGGTCTGAATCCCAAGTCCGCCCAATCCCCAGATACATTTCGGCGCACTTTGAATGCAACGTCCAATTGTCCATTCCTTTACTTTCGGTGAAGTGATAAAGTAATCTGTGGGTTCATTGATTTTGGCTAATTTCAAAGGCGCAATCCATCCCCGTCCGGCATTTCCGAAAGCCTGATGCAACATGCGCATCACCTGTCCCGTATAAAAACCGGCCTGCACATGCGAATCACCCAGATGAACAATCTGAATGACCGTATCCTGTCCGGCAAGCAATTGTTCCAATTCTTCCAGAAACGCATCCAACGAACGCGCTGAATCCGTTATCACACATAAGGAATCAATCGCAAAGGGAATGGGCGACTCAACATCGTCCGTTAGTCCGGCCAGCGGTCGTAATTCCTTGTCTGACTGGCTGTCTTCTTTTGAGAAAGAAAATGCTTGCATCGTCAAACCGGCAAAGACAGCCGAAATGACAACGACGTACATGATGAACCATTTCTTATTCATTTTCGGATTTTTCCATTTCATCATACAATTCTTTTTCCAAAATCAACGCATGAAACAATTTCGTTGCAATCTCTCTTCCGCCCCGAAAACTCAGGTGCGTATAATCTTTACTGGCCCAATTCCAATCCACATACCGTACCATTGCATTTATTCCACCCATTGCATCAAAAACACTCCAAAAAGGAACCTGTGCCAATTGAGCAGCCTGTTGCTGCGCCCGCAATAAAGACACGACAGCCGGCATGGTTTGATAGGAACCATCGCTGTAATAACTCCGGTCGGAAACGCCCAGCAACAAAATATCGGTTTCCGGAAAACACTGCCGAATGTGTTCAATGACTGTTACCATCCGGTCTCGGTACCAGCCATAATGCTGCATATCCTCCGAAGTAACATTCAAGCCATATTGAAGGATAATCAGGTCGTACGGACGAATCGTATGCAAGGCATGGCAACTACTCACATCCATTTGGTCAAGAATCGTGCCCGAATTGCCCCGCAAGGAAAAGTTGTCGACCACGATTCCTGTGTTATCTTCATACGCAAGACCCAAAGCCTGTAAACCTTGTGCCTGGTTGAAATGAAACGTGCCATCCGTAAAAACGCCTTCCATTTCGTATTGCGTGATTGTCTCGCCCGGCAGTAAAACATGGTCGATTGTATCAATCGAATTATTACAAATCAAGCGCATTTCAGATTGTTCGTTCCGGGAATAAATAAATTTGAGCGAAGTGGCTTTATCCAATCCGGGATATGCACTAACGGTTCGAAATGTAATGGAAGCCTCATCTTCTGTCGGCTCAAACAGCAGTCCCGACAAAACATACTTGCGGCTCCTGTCGGACAGTATCGAACTGGCTTTCCATCCTCTTGAACGTTGCGTGATGGTCGGACGATATTGTTCGACGACCGAAGATACGGATACAAAACCAACACCCCCTCCGCCAAAATGAGTCTGCATCTGCGCCCGGAAGTCTGCAAGGATAAGGTCGCCTTCGATAAATGAATCCACCATAAAGGCGATACGTACCGGGCGGCCCAATGAATGAATCCGGTTCAGCATCGTAAAGAAATGTTTCAAACCGGTATGACCGGCCGAAAAATCCTGAATACGGACTTCAGAAGTAGTGGCTTCCACACCCGATGAGACCAACCGGTACATAGAATCGCGTTCCGATAGTTGCGCTGTATTCAAACCGCGAACCAACGTAGAATCCGCCGCCAACGAATCAACCGGTAACAGAATTTCCATATCCATCCCTATGAGCAGCGAATCAAGCGACACTTTTTCAGCCCGGACACGTAAATCCGACAGCATATCCACTTTTTTGAGTGAAAACCCTAAAACCTCATCCGGCAGCCAATACATTCCGATACAGGCAACCAAAGTCACTAATAAGACAGCAAGCAGTCTGTCAAAATAATTCCTGTCAGTCATTTTCTTAAACGTGCACAAAGATAAGGATTAATCTGTAAACCGAAAATCTTTTCATCGATTCTCCATTCTTTACTTATTCCCGCCATAATGGCAGTTTTTTGTCAGTTCTTGCTTTTTTTGAATCCATTGCCAGCCGTTTTCCGGTTTTGGCATACAATTTGATAGATTTTAAATAAAAGAAGAAATAATTCAAAACAAGACATAAATTATGGGAAAAATTATTGGAATTGATTTAGGAACGACTAACTCATGCGTTTCCGTCCTCGAAGGCAATGAGCCAATCGTAATCGCGAACAGTGAAGGAAAACGCACGACTCCTTCGGTTGTGGCTTTCGTGGAAGGAGGCGAACGCAAAGTGGGAGACCCTGCTAAAAGACAGGCAATTACAAACCCAACGAAAACGATTTTCTCTATCAAACGTTTTATGGGTGAAACATACGAACGGATGCAGAAGGAAATTTCACGCGTCCCCTACAAAGTGGTGCGCGGCGATAATAATACGCCACGTGTCGATATTGACGGACGTCTGTACACGCCGCAGGAAATCTCGGCAATGATTCTTCAGAAAATGAAAAAGACGGCAGAAGATTATCTGGGACAGGAAGTTACCGATGCCGTCGTAACAGTGCCGGCATACTTTAGCGATGCGCAACGTCAGGCAACGAAAGAAGCGGGCGAAATAGCAGGTCTGAATGTGCGGCGTATTGTCAACGAACCGACGGCTGCCTCTCTGGCATACGGACTTGACAAGGCGTCGAAAGACATGAAGATTGCCGTATTCGACCTCGGAGGAGGAACATTCGACATCTCTATCCTTGAATTAGGCGGGGGCGTATTTGAAGTAAAATCAACCAACGGCGATACGCATCTCGGCGGCGACGACTTCGACCATGTGATTATCGACTGGTTAGCCGAAGAATTTATCAAAGAAGAAGGCGTTGATTTGAGGAAAGAGCCGATGGCGCTTCAACGACTGAAAGAAGCAGCCGAAAAAGCGAAAATCGAACTGTCGAGCACAACAAGCACCGAAATCAATCTGCCGTATATCATGCCGATAAACAATATACCCAAGCATTTGGTGAAATCATTGACACGGGCTAAGTTCGAACAACTTTCCGATTCATTGATTCAGGCATGTATCGGGCCTTGTAAAAAAGCGCTCTCTGATGCAGGAATGACGCCTTCGGATATCGACGAAGTGATTCTGGTAGGCGGTTCGACGCGTATTCCCGCCATTCAGGAGATGGTCGAAAAATTCTTTGGCAAAGCGCCATCCAAAGGAGTTAATCCGGACGAAGTAGTGGCTGTGGGCGCTGCTATCCAGGGCGGCGTGATGAGCGGCGAAGTAAAAGACGTTGTGTTACTGGATGTGACTCCGTTGTCGCTCGGTATCGAAACAATGGGTAGCGTGATGACGCGTCTGATCGATGCCAACACCACCATCCCGACTAAGAAATCCGAAACATTCACCACGGCAGCCGACAACCAGCCCTCTGTCGAGATTCATATCCTGCAAGGCGAACGCTCGATGGCAAGAGATAACAAATCAATAGGCAGGTTCCACTTGGATGGTATCCCGCCGGCCATGCGCGGCACACCGCAGATTGAAGTAACATTCGACATTGATGCCAATGGTATCCTGAACGTATCAGCCAAAGACAAAGGCACCGGCAAATCCCAAAGTATCCGTATCGAGGCGTCCAGCGGTCTGACCGACGACGAAATCAAACGGATGAAAGACGAAGCCGCCGCCAACGCCGAAGCCGACAAAAAAGAAAAGGAACGTATCGACAAACTCAATCAGGCAGACAGCATGATCTTCCAGACCGAAAAGCAACTGAACGAATTAGGCGACAAACTCCCAGCAGACAAGAAAACGCAGATAGAAGCCGCGTTAAACAAATTGAAGGACGCCCACAAAGCGCAGGACATCGCAGCCATCGACGCCGCAACTGCCGAACTCAACAGCGTCTTTCAAGCAGCCAGCCAGGACTTATACAATGCCCAAGCCCAAGCAGGTGGTGCAGGTGCAGGAGCAAACCCAACCGACCCCTTCTCCAACTTCCAGGGCGGCAACCCATTTGGCGGCAACGGCGGTGGCGCTCCCAACGATGGCGGCAACCCCGGCAAACCAAACGACGGCGGAGTAACCGACGTTGATTTCGAGGAAGTGAAGTAACAGCCCTCACAAAGCATATATCAAAAATAAGTAGAAAGCGGTAAATCAATAGTTTACCGCTTTTTTGTTTGTAAATATTTCTCGATATTTATGCTTATATATCGTTTTTTTATTGTATATTTGCAACAGATTTGCGACACGACCTAATTTACGGCAATGTGCAACGTAAATCTACTTATATATACGAATAAATATTTATTATATGGGAATTAGCAAATTGAAAATACCAAAAACCTGCGAGCATTGCGGCAAGCAGTTTGAAGCAAAAACCGTGATTACGCGCTTTTGTTCCAAAGAGTGCGGGCACAAAGCCGACAATGCACGAAAGAAAGCAGAGCGAAAAGAAGTAAAGCAGCAAGAACTCATTGCCAAAATTCCTGCCAACCGCCCCTACATTTCCATTGCCGAAGCCGTTTTGCTTTTCGGCATTTCGCGCGATACCATTTACCGCCTTGTGCGTATGGGTAAAATTCCCGCTATCAATTTAGGCGAAAGACTGACAAGAATAAGCCGCACCCACATTGAAACAATGTTTACACCGTTGGCAGTTGTACCAACCGCCCCCGAAGCAAAGCCTAAAAAAATGGACTATTCGCAGGAAGAATGTTACACAATCGGCGAAATTACAGAGAAATTCGGAATATCGCCCTCAACAGTAAGCAACACCATTCACCGAAACAGCATACCAAAAAAGCAAACAGGCAAATTTGTATATGTGCCAAAAGTTGAAATTGACAGAATTTTTGCAAACAAAAAGTAATTCGATATGAAACAGTTAAACCGTACCAAAGTAACCGTCAGAATACGCAAAGCCGTTTTTCGCAATGAATGGTATTTGGGCATAGAATGTTATCCTGTATTTGTTTTGGGCAGGAAAAAGCCGCAGCGTATTGTTGAGGCATTAAACCGTACCATTACAAGTATTATTTGGGATAAGAAACGCGCAGCCCGCACAACCGAAACCTCAAAAACATTCAAACCCAAAAGGGACGAAAACGGAATAATAATGTGTCGGACTGAAAAAGACCAAGAGGCGTGTTTGTACGCCGACGGCGTTCGCAAACTCCGCCAACGCGAATACGACAATGCCGATTTGTACAGCGACACCGAAACCGCCCAAGCCGAACAAAAAGAGCGTTCACAGCAAAATTTCATTGAATACTTTGATGAGGCAGCGAAGAAACGCCATGCCCGCAGTTCCGAATCAATCCGCGTAAATTGGAAACGCACCCATGAATTGATAAAACTTTTCGCAGGTGATACTGTGCCATTTTCAAAGATAGACAACCGTTTTGCCGAAGATTTTAGAATGTATCTGATGACTGCACCGCAAGGCGGCAATAAGAGCGGCACAATTTCGCGCAACACCGCCGCAACCTACTTTTCCATTTTCAAAGCCGCATTAAAACAGGCTTTTGTAGATGAATATTTAACCGTTGATTTGTCCGCTAAAATCAAAGGAATACAGGAACAGGAAACCCGCCGAGAATTTCTGACGGTCGAAGAATTGAATACCCTTGCCGCTACTCCTTGTGAATACAAAGATTTGAAACGCGCCGCCCTGTTCTCTGCGCTCACAGGCTTGCGGCACTGCGATATTCAAAAAATGCAATGGAAAGAATTACAAATTGACGGCGACCAAGCCCGCCTAAATTTTACCCAACAGAAAACAAAAGGCGTTGAATATATGCCTATTTCGCCGCAGGCGTTGGAACTTTGCGGCGAGCCGCAAAAGCCCAATCAATTAGTTTTTGAAGATTTGCCCGACCCCTCGTGGATTTCGCGCCCGCTTAAAAAGTGGCTCGAAACCGCAGGCATTACAAAAAAAATCACGTTTCACTGTTTCCGACACTCATTTGCAACCCTGCAATTATCAAGCGGCACGGATATTTACACCGTCAGCAAAATGTTAGGACATACCAACGTCAAAACCACACAGATATACGCAAAAGTGGTTGATGAAAAGAAAAACAAAGCGGCAAACGCCATAAAGTTAAACATTAAATAATTTGCTGAGAATGAATAGTTATACACCTAAGTTAGTAATTGACGATTACATTGATAAAAACGAGTTAAATTCTCGCATTTATCAGATTTTGCTGTATTTACAGGATAATACAGCAAACGGCAGGCACAAACTCAAACGGCAACCGCTTGAAATTTTCAATCAGGCGTATGCCATTTGCGAAGAACTGCAAGGCATAAAGCATCCCGAAGAATTGGCAATACCGGTATGGAACAGAATCAGACAACTGTTTTTGTCCTACGAAACAAGCGTGATTTTCTCGTGTGTGTACATTGTTCTGTACTTTGCAGAAAAAGGTAATCCGAATATGATATACTTTCTGAACCGCATAAAACAAAAGATTGATTCAGTTTACTTTCAGGAGTTTGAACCATTGTTGAAAGAAGAATTGACATATTTTACCGCGTTGCCGGTCAGTTTTGAGTTTTTGAAAACCGAAGCCGACAAAATTTCAGACCTTGACAAAAGAGAATTATTTTATATTGACCATCTTACACGCTATAAACAAGCTAGAAACAAGGGAAATATCCTGCAACAAATTTCCGATGAAATAGATTTAATCAAACGTACAAAAGAACTTTCAAACGCAGACAGGCAAGTAGCGGAAACAGTTGAAAAAGACAGTACAGATGCGGCAAGTATCAAAGTTCGTTCCGTTGTTATTTCGGAAATGCTCAAAAAGATGCAGTTAGGAGCGGCACACAATGACCTCACAAAAATATGCAAACTGATAGCATTTTTAACCGGCAACAGTTACAACAGCATTTACAACGAGATGCAAAAGGGCATCTATTTCTCTAATTTTCACAGCAAACAGATAGACGAGGCAAACAAAATACTCAAAGAATTAAACGCCTCAATAGCAATAGACAAACATAAACAATACTAAATTTCCAACCCCTTGTACAACCCCTTGTAAGGTCTTTTTACATACTCTTTTGCACCACGATTTTTATTGAAGTCGTGGTTTTCTTTTTATTGGCACAGAAGAAAACCCAACCGCCGAAAACGATAAATATATGTTTTCCGATGAACTTTCTTTTAACGATGTGCCGAAAGCCGTAGCACATTTGATTAACAAGGTCGAGAAGATAGAAGCCTTGTTACACGCAAAACAACCACAGGCACAGGAGGGCGACCAATGGCTAAACCTCAATGACCTGTGCAACTACCACCCCGACCACCCCGCAAAACCTACGGTTTATGCGTGGATAGGTCAGCGTTTAATCCCCTACCACAAAAAGGGCAAAAAGTTGATGTTCCTGAAAAGTGAGATTGACAGTTGGCTCAAAGAGGGCAGGCGCAAAACCGCCGCCGAAATCCAAGC
>Ga0099364_10015138_pt1 | contig 10190 bp, 14 predicted proteins | sample TergutTh196P3_FD_73070 | JGI IMG/M metagenome (GOLD analysis project Ga0099364, IMG submission 73070) | Microcerotermes parvus P3 segment gut microbial communities from Pointe-Noire, Republic of the Congo - Th196 P3 | ecosystem: Host-associated > Arthropoda: Insects > Digestive system > Gut ...
TTCACTTCAACAGCCATTCCATACGAATTATTTTTTATATATTTGCCTGATTGCACAAGATCGTCTATGTAATCTACAACCTTTTCTTGTCCTTCTTCATTGAGAGAACGAAACGCTTCAACGATCCGCTTTTCGGGCTTCGACAAGGCCGGAGTATCAGCCGCGGGCGCTTCGAATAATGTGTCAATCCAACCCATAAGGTAAGACGGGGAACAACTAAAAATGCTCGACAATGCAAGTATTGTTTCATGTCGTATGTTCTTAATTTGTCCGCTTTCGTACCTTTGCATTGTCGCTTCCTTAACGCCCAGCTTTTCCGCGACTTCAAGAAGTGTTAAGCCGGAAGCGGAACGCCTCTCTTTTATCCTATCGTATAATACAGACATTTTTTCGGGCTTTGTCATAGATACGCTTTCAGAAACTGGCTTGTCCCGTGCGCCTTCCGACCAGCCCATAAGAAACGAGGGGCTACAACGAACGGCGGTTGCCAATTTTTCAACCGTCAACGTATCAATCCTTGAAATTTTTCCACTTTCGTAGCGTTGAACAGTTGGCTTTTCAACCCCGATCGTGTCCGCGACTTCTTGAAGCGTTAGCCCCATATCAACACGCCGTTGCTTTAGACGTTCACGCATGAAGGGCATTTCCTCACCGCCTATACATAGTAATAAAATTAGTATAACACACATATTACGCGGAAAGCAACAGAAAAGAAAAATAATTTTATATTGTTACTTGACAGGTAACAAAGAAGGGCGTATAATAAAGACAGTTCAAGCCGAAGGGCGAAAGGAAGGGTTAAAATGATAAACGTCAGAGAGCTAAACGCCTGTCTTGCGCGAGAAGGAATGTCAAGAGCAGACGGGGCAAAACTTGTTGGCGTAACCCCAAAAACATTTTACGAATGGCTTAGTAAGGCAATCATGCCGACCGACAAAGCTGAAATTTTGATTATGCGGCTTAATATTGAAAACCCAGCAGAAATTTTTTTTGACGGCGTGTTACTTGACAGGTAACACGGAAGGGGGGCTACAACGTGAACGGACTACTACAGCCAAACGAGCGGCTTGTATGCGTGGGGAAGACGGCGCTTCGAGCGCCGGACGGAACGCCGCTCGAAGGCGTGCCGCAATACATGATCGTACAAGCGGACAAGGCCGATCCCGCCGCCGTTGAGGCATTACGGGAAAATGAGCGGCTTATAGTAGCGGGTACGGTACATACGGATCACAGAGCCGCCGAAGCACGGTTCGCCGCTTTACAGGCAGGCCGGGAATACCAGCCGCCCGAAGACGGAACGCCGCTTTATATTATTGAACCCGCCGAAAACGTAAACCGGAAGACAAGGCTTTCGGCGGCAGAGGAAAAATCTTGCGAACGGCTTATAGACGAACTTATAGCGTCATACGGCGAATACGTGGAGGGTACGAAGCGGACGGCGGCGGGGGCGAAGCTATGCCGCTGATAAGTTATACGCTTGAAGGCAAACAGGATAAAGTAAAAATAGCAGTCGAGCGGATAAAAAGCCTTGACCCCATTGCAAACGGTTTTATGGACGAACCCTACTACGTGGCGTACAGCGGCGGCAAGGATAGCGACGTATTGCGTATTCTCTTTGAGCTTTCCGGCGTTCGCTATGATCTTGTACATAACCATACAACGGTAGACGCGCCGGAAACCGTCTATTATGTCCGCTCGATCCCAAACATTCAAATATCATACCCGGATATAACCATGTGGGAGCTAATTGTAAAAAGGCGAATACCGCCTATGCGTATCGCCCGTTATTGCTGTGCGGTATTAAAAGAACGAGGCGGCCGCGATCGCTTTGTAGCAACGGGTGTTCGGTGGGCTGAAAGCACAAAACGGAAAAGCAACCGCGGAAGCCTTGAAGTTATACGCCGAAAAAACAGCATTATTCTAAATGCGGACAATGACGAAGCCCGTCGCATTTTTTAAGTTTGTGCAGTACGGGGCCAGCGTATTCTCAACCCTATTATCGACTGGACAGACGCGGACGTATGGGAGTTATTATACGCCTACAGCTGCCGGTCTAACCCCTTATATGAATGTGGATATAAACGGGTGGGGTGTATCGGTTGCCCTATGGCTGGAGGAAAAAAGCAAATTGAAGAGTTTGAGGTGTACCCAAAATATAAAGCCGCCTACATGAGAGCGTTTGAAAAAATGCTTGCAGGCCGTCACGAAGACGGGTTGCCGACTGAACAATGGCAGACCGCCGGAGATGTATTCAAATGGTGGACAGAAAAACCAATAAAAGAAAACGACCTTGACCGCCTACAGATGAATTTATGGGATTTATAGGAGTGAGGGCATGATTAAAATTTTAATAGGCGGTTCGCCCTGTACACATTGGAGTATAGCGCAAAGCAAAAACCGCGAAACGACCGCAGAGGGCGAAGGGTGGGAGCTTTTCAAGAATTATCTTCTTGCGCGTGAGCGGTTCGCGCCGGACTTCTTCTTGTACGAAAACAACAAAAGCGTAGCGCCGGCCATTAAAGAGCAGATCAGCGCGGAGCTTAACGCCCCGCTTCAATACATAAATTCGGCGCTTGTGTCCGCGCAAAACCGCGAACGCTTCTATGTCCATAACTTCGGGGACGTACCGCAGCCCGACGACCGGGGCATATTACTTCAAGGCGTTTTACAGGGGGACGCGATCGCCCACAAGGAAAAGGCATACACGCTTCGCGCTTCGGGCGGCCATAAGCAAGGAATAAGCAACCTTATTCGCCATATAGAAACCAGCGGCCAATATGGATATATGGGCGTATGCGAACCCTTGGCCGCGCCTGTTATGTTCTCACGTCCGCACGGGTTCAACAAAGGCGGCGTAAAGTACGAAAAAGCGCCGACACTCACGGCAAACGGTGCTTATGTAGACAACAACCACGTAATCGAGGCGGTACGGGTGGCCGCGTCCGTGCGCGTAGGCAGTCTTCCGAACGGGCGCGGAGAAATCGTGAACAGTCAAGGCAAGCGCATTTATTCGATCGAAGGCAAGTCCGTTCCGCTTCAAGCGTGCGCGTCCGCTGGAGGGACAAGCGATCAGAGCGGAAACCGAACCGGGCTTTATGCCGTCCCCGTGCGTATAGGGACGATCGAAAACAGCGCCCACGGACAAGAGGGCTACGACAGCAAGCCGTACAGGGTGTACGCGCCATACGGGAAGAGTGTTACGCTTCAAGGTGAGGCCGGGGGCGCTGGAGCGAAGACGGGGCTTTATGCTTGCCCGGTTGATATGGACGCGCAAGAACTGGACACGGAATATTTCAAAGGCGCTTTTAGTGGAAATCTTATCGGGCAGATTGTGAACAACGGCAAGCATAAAAACGGGCAACAGCCTTCCCAGCAATACCGGGTATACGCTACGACAGATAAAAGTATTTGCTTAGATCAAGATAGCCGGAAATATTACGCTTGCCCCACAACGCCGTCGAAAGGGACGCGCCCTATTTACAGGGTTGAAGCCGGACAAATAGAGATCAAGGGTAAATTATACCCCATCCGCTTGCCGGATGGGTTCTACATAATCCGCAAATTGTCGGTAACGGAATGTTGCCGCCTTCAAACTCTGCCCGATGATTATTGCCGCGCCGTGTCGCCTTCACAGGCGTATAGAGGGCTTGGCAACGGCTGGACAGCGGAAGTTATTATACATCTTCTTTCCCACGGCTTGCGGGACGTTCCGAAGGACGAACGGATCGTCGTACTGTCCATGTACGACGGCATAGGAACGGGGCGTTATTGCTTCGACCGCATGGGCTACAAGAATATTACGTATTACGCCTATGAGTTCGACGACAACGCCGTGCGGATCGCTATGAGCAATTACCCGGATATAAAGCAATGCGGGGACGCGTTTTCCGTCCGTAAGTCCGGTTGGTTCTTAGCTTCCGGCAATAGACGGACGGCATTATAAAAAGGGGGTACGGGTATGAACGGGGCGCTTTTGAGCAGTAAAAATTGGAGTTTATAGACAATGACTTCTTGACCCCGCTTGCGGACGTAGCCGACGAATTGGAGCTTTACGAGCGCCGGACAGCGGACGGTGGCGTGTACTTCGCGGCAAAAATGGGGCTTATGATTGTGGGCGTGATTATGCCGCTTGCAATCGTGGAAGAAAAACTTGTCGAGAGTATGGAAACGCTGGCCGAAAAATGCCGCGCCGCCCTTAATGTCAAGATTGAGCGGGACAAGCGCCACGAAATGGAGCGGGGCGAACAAACAGAATTGAACGAGGGGGGAGCTTAAAAGTGTGGGGAAAACGACAGCGCCGTTAAAATATCCGGGGGCGAAATGGAGTTGTGCCAGCTGGATCACTTCACATTTTCCAGCCCATAGGTTTTATATAGAACCGTTCTTCGGAAGCGGCGCGGCGTTCTTCAACAAAGCGCCGTCAAGGTTCGAAACGATCAACGACATAGACGGCCTTGTAGTAAATTTCTTTCGGGCGTGTCGTGATTATCCCGAACAGCTGGCACGGGCAATAAACCTTACACCGTTCGCCCGTGACGAATACAACGCCATAAGAGAGGATCAAGCGGGTGAAGACGTTATTTTAACGGGCGATTGCGTGGAAGACGCGCGCCGCTTCGCCGTTAGGTGTTCGCAGAGCTTCGGAAGTAAACTTGCCGATCGTTGCGGGTGGAAAAATACGAAACATTCTTCCGGCCCTGTCAACCCGCTTGTGTGGGCGAAAATTCCGGAAACCGTGATCGAATTAGCGCAGCGACTTAAAAACGCGCAGATCGAGAACACGGACGCGGTAACGCTCATAAGGGATTGTAACGCCGAAGATTGTTTGATCTACGCAGACCCGCCATATTTAGGCGAAACAAGGAAGTCGAAGCGGATATACAGGCATGAAATGTTGATCTCGGAAATGCACGAAAAGCTATTACGGGCGTTACTGGATCACAAAGGCAAGGTTGTAATAAGTGGCTACGACAACACTTTATACAACGGAATGTTGAAGGGGTGGGCGAAGGATACAAGAGAGAGCCGCGCGAATTCCGCAGCCCTTCGCATTGAAACGATATGGTGTAATTTTGACCTTAAACAAAAACATAGCGATCAGCTTGATCTATTTTCGGTACAGCTGGATAAAAAGAAAAAAAACGAAGGGATCGGGACGGAATGACGGCATTTACTTTCATGCAAAACGCTTTTTACGTGCTTGTCGGCGTTGTATGCGTGAGCGCGGCGGCGGTTATTGTGTGCGCCGTAATAATCGGGTTTATCAGAGTAGCAAAGGGGGATCGGAAGCGTGGGAAATGAAAATAAAAACGCCTTCGACGTAGCGGCGTTCGAGGCTATGGGCTACGAAGTGGGACAAGCCTTCGCCGCCTATATGCGGGGGTTCACGGCGGGGTTGGCCGACGCTTACGTAGCGCCGCCCGAAAACGTGACCGAAAATAGCACAACCGACGACGGGGAGCCCGCCGAGCGGGTAAAGACGCGGATCGAGGATTGCCGGGCGTGCTGGTGTAATACGTGCGCGGAAATCTTAAATTGCGAGAATATCCGCGAAGGGTGGCAGCCGGACGGCGAACGTCCGAACCCGTGCGTGGGTTGTTTCGACGGTATGCGCTTCACGCCCAAAGAAAAAGCCGCCTTTTGCGGCGGCTACGTCGAGGGCGCGGAAAACAATGCTTAAAAATGGAAAACGGCGGCTTGTGTGAGAAACAAGCCGCCATACCCGAAAGGGTTTTCGCCGTGCGTGAAGCGATATTCAACATAAATATTGTATCACAAACACGGCGGCAAGTCAACCGTATTTGCGCTTCCGTGGCGTAAAAGTGGGCTTGTAATGGGTATTATCTCATGGACGAAGGGAGTTTATTTACATGAGTGAAATTATATCCTTGCCGAGTGAAATTTATACACAGGCAATTCGTAAGCATGACTTCGTGTTGTAGGGGGTAGCCGGGTATGGTGTACAGCGGACAAGATTATGAATTCCTTTTCAATACCCCTTCGGGCGAATTAAAGGAAGAGGCGTTCGAGGCGCTACGGCATAGAAACGTCTTCCGCTACAGGGCAAAGACCATTAAAAGCGGGGACATTGTGGAAATTGAGATATTCCCGGTATGGAACACACAAAACGAAATCCGGGCGGCGAAAGCGAATACCACAAAAGAGGCGCAGAAGAACCTTAACGACAGGAACAGCAAAAAAGGGCTTATTCGCAAGATCAACACAAACTTCACCGAAGACGACGTACACGCAACGCTTACATACGGGCGCGGCGAATTGCCGAACGAGGAACGGGCGCGGCGGGATATGCGAAACTTCATACGCCGGGTTCGGGACTACCGCAAAAAGAAGGGCTTGCCGGAATTGAAGTATGTATACGTGATTGAGTTTTCGGACGGCGACGGGCGGCGAACGCGGGTACATCATCACGTCATTATGTCCGGCATGGATCGGCAAGCGGTAAAAAGCCTATGGCCGTATGGCCGCGCAAGCGTGGACGAATTAGAGCCGGAAGACGGTTCACTTGAAGGGCTTGCGCGGTATATCACAAAACAGCCGGTCGGCGGCAAGCAAACGAAGCGGTGGATGGCAAGCCGCAATTTGAAGCCGCCGAAAATCACTACCGCCGATACGAAGTTAAGCCGCCGTCAAGCTGAACGGCTGGCCGAAGACGTGAGATCCGCAGCGCCGCAGATTTTCGGCAAGCACTTTTCGGACTATGCCTTAGACCTATGCACAGTAAAAAGCAGCGAGTTTGTGGCCGGGGCTTACATATACGCCCGTATGCACAAAGACACGGCGGGAAAGCGGAGGGGGTGAAAAAGTGAAGGTTGCCTTGATCGACGTTGACAACGCAAATAAAAAGCATATCGCCTTCCCGAATATTCCGCTTATGAAGTTATCGGCGTACCACAAAGCGCAGGGCGACGCGGTGACGTGGTGGTGTGCGCTGGAGCGTTACGACGTGGCGTATAAAAGCAAGGTGTTTGACTTTTCGCCGGAAATAGAATACCCGATCATGGCCAATGCGGTATTCGAGGGCGGGACAGGCTACGGGCTGGAAAACCACTTGCCGCCCGAAGTGGAGCGGCGTGCGCCGGACTATTCTTTATACCCGCAGTTTAATATATCGTGCGGATTTATGACGCGAGGGTGTCCGAATAACTGTCCGTTTTGCATTGTCACGAAAAAAGAAGGCGCAACGTCCGAGCGGGTGGCCGATCTGTCCGATTTTCACCGGGGACAGCGCGTTATTAAACTACTTGACCCGAATTTGCTTGCTTGCAAGGATCACGAAACCGTCTTGAAACAGCTTATTGACGGCGGCGCATGGGTGGACTTCACGCAAGGGCTGGACATACGCTTTGTTACGGACGACAACATAGAACTTTTGAAGCGGGTTCGCGTAAAACAAATACATTTTGCATGGGACAACCCGCGGCAAGATTTAACGGGGCGTTTTGAGCGGCTCAGGCGTCTTTTGGGGATCGCGGACTATAGGAAGTTAGGCGTATACGTGCTTACCAATTACGACAGTACGCACGAAGAAGACCTTTACCGGATTGTGACCTTGCGGGATTTAGGTTATTCGCCTTACGTTATGATCTACGACAAGCAAAACGCGCCGCGGGAAACCCGGTTGCTTCAACGGTGGGTAAACAATCGGATTATATTCGCGTCCGTGAAAAACTTTGCGGACTACGATCATACGAGGGGGTGAAGACGTGAATAAAACAGAGTGGACAGCGGCGGGGGCGTTTTTCATTAAAGCATTAACCTATGTTGTATTGTTTCCGTTTTGGGCGCTTGCGGCGCTGATCGGTTTTACAGATTATGCCCGTTTTGTGCAATGGATCGCAAGGTGTAGACCGCATATCCCGCCGAAAGAAAAAGATTGAAGGTGAAGACATGATTTTATTTCCAAAAACGGGCGCGTTGTACTGGTATGTAACGGACTTCTACGAAACTTTTGTAGCGATTCCTGTTAAGCACAAGCGGCGGGGCGGGTTATTCCGGTACAGCGACAAAACGCCGGCGCTTTTCACGGTGGCCTTCGAGCTTGCGCCGCCGAACGAAGCAACAGGCGATCCCGGCTGCGAAGAGATATACGACGCTTCCCGCTGTGAGCTTTACAGGACACACAGACAGGCGCAGCGCGTATCCGACAAATTAAACAGGAAGGCGGGGAAATCGTGAAAACTGTTTACTTAGCGGGAAAAATAACAGGCGATCCGCAGTATAAAAAGAAATTCTTTCGGGCGGCGCATGAATTGACAGCCGCGGGCTTCGTCGTTCTCAATCCGGCCATGCTGCCGCCTTCCGGCTTCGAGTATGCGGCCTATATCCGCATGAGCGCCGCCATGCTGGACGAATGCGAAGCGGCTTGCTTCCTGTCCGACTGGAAGGACAGCGAAGGCGCTGTTTCCGAACACAGGCGCGCAGCAGCGCAGGGGAAGGAAATATTTTTCTTCGAGGAATGGCGGCAAAAGCTAAAAGAGGCCGCCGCCGAAGCGGGACAAAGGGGGCTTCAATATGCAACGTGACGCGGACGGCTGGCGCATCCCTACGGAAAGCGAAGAGCAGCAAGCCCTTTTCCAATGGGCGGCGTTGCAAACGGGAATATTCCCCGAATTGCGCCTGCTTTTCCATATTCCGAACGGCGGCAGCCGTAGGAAGGCCGAAGCGGGGCGCTTCAAAGCGGAAGGCGTGAAGGCTGGAGTGCCGGACATATGCTTGCCAGTACCGCGTGGAGGCTTCCACGGGTTATATGTGGAGCTAAAGCGCCGCCAGCGCAGCAAAACAAGCGAAACACAAAAAGACTGGATCACGCGGCTTTCCGAACAGGGTTATTTTGCCGTGGTTTGTAGGGGTTGGAATGAGGCCGCGGAAGCTATCACGCTATATTTGAGATTGGAGGCGAAAGCACAATGAAGGTTATTTCAATAATCAATTTGAAGGGCGGCGTGGCGAAGACGATCAGCGCGATCAATATCGCCTATACGCTGGCGGCGCGCCACGGGGCGCGGGTGCTGCTTATAGACAACGACAAGCAGGGCAACACGTCAAAATTCTTTGGGCTTCACAGCTACGACGCGCCGAGCATTGCCGACGTACTAATCGAGCGGGACACAAACACGCTTCGTGCGGCGCTTAAATGCACGGCATACGACAATCTGCATTTATTACCCGCAAACATGAACCTTCTTCGCGCAAACAAGGAAATCTTGCTTGACGTGTCCCGGCCACAACAGACACGGCTTAAAAAGGCGCTGGACAGCATGGAACGCGCCGGGTACACATACGACTACGCCGTTATAGACAACGCCCCAGACTTGAATATGAGCGCCATTAACGCGCTTGTAGCCGCGGACGACGTTTTGATCCCCATAAAAATAGATCAATTCGCTTTCGACGGGTTGGATCAGCTACGGGAACAGGTGGAAGACACGCGGGAGTTCAACGGCAGAATACGGATCGCCGGGTGCTTCATAACCATGTACGCCCGAAACAACGTCAACGCGCAGGGCGAACAGTATTTAAGCGGCAATATCGGGCTACCTGTGTTCAAGACCGTTATTCGCAAAACGGTAAAGGTAGACGAAACGACCTTCGCGGGCGTTCCGCTTCCGGCGTATTCAAAAAACTGTACAGCCGCGAGGGACTACGAAGCGCTGGTAAACGAGTATTTGCAAAATGTGACCGGAATTAGCACAAATGAGAGGGGCGGGGAATAATGGCCGGAAAATTCAACATGAAGGACTTATTGAACGAGCAGAGCAAAACCACTTCGAGCGGGACGGGTTCGGGCTTCGTGATCCGCGACGTACCCATAGACAAGATCGTATCGTCGCCGTCGAACAAATACGGCATACGCGATATTGAGGAATTAGCGGCAAGTATTGAGGAAATGGGGCTTTTGCACAATCTTGTCGTAAGAGAGCCGGACGGCGAAGGCAATTATGAGCTTATCAGCGGCGAACGGCGCTTCCACGCTTGCAAATTGCTTTACGAAAACGGCAACGAAGCCTTTTCAACCGTTCCGTGCAAGGTGGAGGGACAAGGCAGCGCCGCCGAAATCGAATTAAAGCTACTTTTTGCGAACGCCACGGCGCGGGTATTGACCGACTATGAAAAAACCATGCAAGCGGCGCGGATCAAAGAGCTTCTGCAGGCTATGAAAGCGGACGGCT
>Ga0099364_10015139_pt1 | contig 10190 bp, 8 predicted proteins | sample TergutTh196P3_FD_73070 | JGI IMG/M metagenome (GOLD analysis project Ga0099364, IMG submission 73070) | Microcerotermes parvus P3 segment gut microbial communities from Pointe-Noire, Republic of the Congo - Th196 P3 | ecosystem: Host-associated > Arthropoda: Insects > Digestive system > Gut ...
ATAGGCATAGTCCTTATGGCAGGGGGCATTGCAGGGGTTCTATTTACCAGCGCCAGCCCGTTTTTTCTGACAAAGATTTCCGTGGTTTTTTTTATGGTTCTCTTCAGTCTAGGAGAGCATATTTGCATGCCCGTAAGAACCACAATCTCTCTGGATCTTGCCAGGAGGGAAAAAGCCGGGGCCTCGCTGGGAATAACAAGTGCCATAAATCAACTTGGTCAAATTGTGGGGTTTTTTATTGTAACTGTTCTCTTTCTAATCCTTGCCAGGATTGGTGTTGCGAGGACGGATATCTTGGGTTATAGAATTATTTATGCCATGGCTTTTGCTCTAATTATTGCATCAATTTTGGTTGTTGCAGCTCTACAGGAAACCACCCTAAAGTCTGAAAGAAAGCGCTTCTATTTTGCCAGAAAATTCCACAAATATTATATACTTGAAGTCTTTTACGGCGGGCGGAAACAGATTTTTATTACCTTTGCTCCTTATGTATTGATTCTCCATTATGGGGCTGATCCCTCGATCATGTCCCTGCTCTATGCAATTTGTGCGGGCTTTGGCATACTCTTTGGGCCTGCGATGGGCAGGCTAATCGACAGGCTTGGTTACAAGATGGTAATGGTTGGAGATACCCTCATTCTCATTGCGGTCTGCCTCCTCTACGGTTTTTCCCACAGGCTTTTTCCTGTGGGTATTGCCTTTATTGTGGTTAGCATTAACTTTGTACTGGATTCGATAATATCCATGGCGAGTATGGCCGCCAATGTTTATGTTCAGCGCATTGCCTCAAGTCAGGAAGAAATAACCGCCACCTTGTCCACGGGCATTTCGGTGAATCATCTTATCAGCATCTTCATTGCCCTTCTGGGCGGGTGGATTTGGATGCTTACAGGTATTGAGGTTTTGTTTGCACTTTCTGCTGCCTTGGGACTTGTAAACAGTCTTTACGCTGCAAGCATAAAAAAGAGCGAAGAAGTGGCAAGTTAGGAATTAGAAACGAGAAATAAAATTCTCAATTGCTAAATAAACAATTGGTATAAAAATTGCCGGAATATAATTGGCTACCTTGAATTCGGTTAAGCCTAAGAAATTTAGGCCGGATGCGGTAATAACAAGGCTTCCTATGGCAGCCATCTCCCGAATCATTTCCGGAGTCAGAAAGCTGCTTACTACCATGGATGCCAGGGTAATTAACGACTGGTAAATGAAGACCGGAGCGGCGGAAAAGGCTACACCTATGCCCATAGATGCTCCAAAAATGAGGGAAATTGTTCCGTCCAGGGCTGCTTTCGCAAACAGTATTGAGTGATTTCCCGCAAGACCGCTCTGTAATGCACCCAGAACGGCCATGGAGCCTGAACAGTAGAGTATGCTGGTGCTGACAAAAGCTTTGGAGAAAGAACGCTCTATTTTGGTATTGCCTGCCAATCCCATTTTCTTTTCTGCCCAATGACCAAGACGGTTCATAAAAGCGTCGATATTGATCAGTTCTCCCAGAATCCCGCCTGCCACCATACTTATGACGAGTAGCAGAAAGTTCTGATTATCCAAAACGCCTTTTATGCCCAGGTACACAATGGAGAGCCCTATTGCTTTTCTTATAATTTCATCAAATCGTTGCGGGAGGCTCCGCACAATGAAACACCCCATGAGACTGAAGACAAGAATTGCGGCGGCATTTACTATGGATCCTAAAAGCATTATATTCACTCCTCAGTAACAATAATTGCTTATTTGTTTACAATTATCTTCGATTTTACTTTTCCATTAAGCAAATTGATCAGCGGTTCGTCAATGTGGCGTTTCATCCAGTTTCTGGCTCCTTCAATGTCTCCTTTTTTAAAGGCAGACAGGATTTGATTGTGCTCATTTAATTGTTTTTTATAAGAAAGATCCCTGTTTTGAGGGTAGGAACTTACCAATAATTTCCATAAAGTGCTATTCGATTCAAATAATTGCATGATCTTGCGATTACCGCAAAAATTCGGGAATACATCGTGAAAATTTCTGTCATATTTAAAGTATTCATCGTTGTCAATATTTTTTTTCTGTGCCAGGAGGTTTTTTTCAAGTAAGTCAACAATTTTGCTGCGGTCGCCTCTTTCCGCAGCCAGGGAAATAGCCTCACAGCTCAACAGAGAAATGACCTCGTTTATCTCAAATGCCATTTGAAAATCGAAAATAATAACTTTGGCGCCGATGTTCGTGATTTCTTCAATTAGTCCGTCTATGTAGAGACGGTTAATAGCATCGCGTACCGGAGTTGAACTGACGCCGTATTTTACCTGTAATGCCCGGTTGATGAGTTTTTCACCAAATCCTATTTTTTGGCGAAGTATATCTTTCTTAATATCTTCGTATATTTGTTGACTCAGGATTTTTTTGTAAATCATATGTTTCGCTGGTTACCTATGAAGCCAATGGCTTTATATACACTTTACCATCATTTTCACCATCTATCAATACTGCCCTGAAGTGACAACAGAAGACCGTAAAAAAACTTAAAAAAGGCATTAAATTTCCCTTGACTTTCCCTGATCATATGCTATTATATACAAATGATGATGCATTATGCATCGTGCATCGTTAAAGTATTTTTACAGGAGGTTTAAGGATGAGTGATATTTACCCGGCAGAACCCTTCCGCATAAAAACAGTAGAGTATGTGGAAATAAGAACGCGTAAGGAACGTGAGGAAATAATCAAAAAGGCAGGTTATAACACTTTCCAGATAGACGCAAAGGATGTCTACATAGACTTCCTTACAGACTCCGGTACAAACGCCATGAGTGACCAACAGTGGGCCGGGCTCATGCACGGAGACGAAGCCTATGCCGGCAGCCGTAGTTGGTACCATCTGGAAGAAACCGTCAAAGAGTATTATGGCTTCAAATATGTTGTACCTACCCACCAGGGAAGAGGTGCGGAGAACCTCCTCAGCACTCTGGCAATTAAACCTGGTCAATATGTCCCCGGAAACATGTATTTCACCACAACCCGCCTCCATCAGGAGAGAAATGGCGGCGTATTTTATGATGTAATTTGTGATGAAGCACATGACTCCCAAATCGATGCACCCTTCAAAGGGAATGTAGATCCGGTGAAACTCCAAAAACTTATCGATGAACAGGGTGCAGAAAATATTGCTTATCTGTGCATGGCAGTGACGGTAAACCTTGCCGGTGGTCAGCCCGTGTCAATGAAGAACCTGCGCGAAACATACGAACTGTGCCAAAAACACGGTATCAAGGTGTTCATGGACGCCACCCGCTGCGTGGAAAACGCTTACTTCATCTATGAGCGCGAGGAAGGCTTCAAAAACAAAACCATCAAGGAAATTCTGAAAGAAATGTTCAAATATTCTGACGGGGCCACTATGTCCGGGAAGAAGGACTGTATTGTAAACATAGGCGGTTTCCTCGCAATGAATGACGAAGATTTGTTCATAAAAGCAAAGGATTTGGTTGTGGTATTTGAAGGAATGCCTTCTTATGGAGGTATGACAGGCCGTGATATGGAAGCTATGGCTATAGGTATCAAGGAATCTGTACAGCTGGGATATATTGAACATCGTGTCAAACAAGTCCGATATTTTGGCGACAAGCTCAAAGCAGCCGGTGTTCCTGTGATAAATCCGATTGGCGGTCATGGTGTGTATCTTGATGCACGCATATTCTGTCCGCACATTCCACAGGACGATTTTCCGGCTCAATCTCTTGCTGCTCATATTTATGTCGAAGGCGGCGTCCGCGGCATGGAAAGAGGTATAATCTCGGCTGGACGTGATGCACAGGGGAATAACCGCCATGTGAAGCTCGAAACTGTACGTTTGGCCATCCCGAGACGCGTTTACACATACAAACATATGGACTTAGCAGCAGAAGCTATCATCAGTCTTTATCAGAAAAAGGAAAGCATCCCTGCTTTAAAATGGACTTATGAGCCTCCGTTGCTGCGCTTTTTCAACGGCAGATTTGAACGTAAATAATGTATATTCCCTGCAGCTTAGCTGCAGGTATTAAACCAGTTTTTACAGGAAAAGGAGATAATATGAGTAGAGAAAAATTGCAAACACGCATGGGATTCTTGATGCTCGCAGCCGGAAGTGCAATCGGACTGGGAAATATTTGGCGGTTCCCCTACGTTACTGGTCAGTATGGAGGGGCTTTATTTGTAATAATTTATATGATATTTTTGGCCATTTTCGGAATACCGATAATGACCATGGAATTCGCAGTAGGCCGGGCTACATCGGCTAGTACGGCTACCTCATTCCACAAAATTCAGAAACCGGGTCAACTATGGCATAGCTTCTCTTACTTTGCCATGTTCGGAAACTACCTGTTGATGTTCTTTTATACTACAGTTTCGGGGTGGATAGTCGGTTATCTGTTTAAGATGATCAGAGGTGAATTTATAGGCATGAATCAGGAGCAGATAGGCGGAGCATTCGGAGCCCACCTTGAAAGCCCCGGAGCTCTGGTAGGCTGGATGCTTGTTGTATGTATCGTGGGTTTTGCCTTCTGTATCGGCGGCCTAGTAAAAAGTGTCGAAAAAGTTACAAAGGTAATGATGACGGGACTTTTTATTATCGTAATTATCATGGCAATCAGGGCAATTACCCTGCCGGGCGGAATTGACGGCGTGGCCTTTCTTTTGAGGCCAAACCTTGATGGTATAAGAACCCACGGATTAGGTAGGGTCTTATATGCAGCTATGGGTCAGGCATTCTTCACCTTAAGCATTGGTATAGGAAGCCAGCAGATATTCGGTAGCTATATAAACAAAGACAGATCTCTCTTTGGTGAAGCAGCGACCATTACGGCAATTGACTTGTCTGCAGCTCTTGGCGCCGGCCTGGTAATCTTCCCTGCCTGTTTTGCCTATGGTGTAAATCCCGGTGCAGGTGCCGGCCTCCTTTTGGTCACCCTCCCGAATATTTTCAACAACATGCCGCTTGGACAAGTCTGGGGAGTATTATTCTTCATCTTCCTGACATTTGCAGCCATGTCCACAGTTATTGCAACATTTGAGAACCTGATTGCCTATCTGATGGACAAATTCGGATGGACCAGGGTAAAGGCTGTTTTAATTAACTTTTTTGTTGTTGTCATTTTCTCACTTCCTTGCGCCCTTGGTTTCAACTTGCTTGCCGGATTTGAGCCTATGGGACCCGGAACCGTTGTTCTTGACCTAGAAGACTTTATCCTTTCCAACAATCTTCTGCCGCTTGGCGCCATGATCTTCTGTTTATTTTGTACACAGAAGGCTGGCTGGGGCTGGGATAATTTTTCCGGGGAAGCCAATACCGGCATCGGTTTGAAACTTCCTGGATGGCTAAGGCCTTATCTTACATACGTACTCCCCGTTGTTATCATCATTATTTTTGTGGTGGGGTACATTGACATTTTTGGATAAGAAATAATTATCCTATAAACCGGTGTAATGATAGTGTGAAGATGACAGATCATAAAAAAGGCTGCGGGGCTTACCCCGCAGCCTTTGCTTTTCTTTTAGTCCAATTACATGGCTATAGCCACAATAATTCTCATGACGACTATGCTCAAGAGCGCGTTGACCACCGCAATGCCTATTATAACTCCGTAATAACGAGGCTTGACTTCGGAAGTACCAAGTATGCGGCCCAGGTACTGAATCTGGGAACCCATCAGGTAAATTGCAGGCAGTAATATGGCCAAATGTGGCAATGCCAGGGTTCCGCTGGTATAAAGTGCTGCTGCAACTCCCACGCCGCCGCCCATGGAAAGGAAGGCAGCAATAAGAACGGCTGCCGCTTCCCCGGGCATTCCGCCTAACAACATCATGAATGGTCTGAATATATTGCCAATAAGAGTTAAAAGACCTGTAATATCTAGAAAACGTGTAATTACAAACGCCATAAGCACGTTGGGAATGATACTGCTTATCCCAATGTTCCAGCCTTTTTTGGCGCCATCCACAAATATATCAAAAACTGTTTTCTTTACGTTTGGTGAATCTGCCATGGTTTAACCCTCCTCGCCGAATCTTTTAACAAATACACGCATCACGTTTGCAGCTAAGACTTTGAAGAAGAACATTACAATAAGCGATGCCATAATAATCATGGCAAATTCTTCCTGAACCAGAGTAAATACTGCCACACCGGATGCAAAGAAGTTTGTTATTACCGCGCCTGCTGTATTCTGAAACGCAATGAAAATGGTTCTTTCGTTTTCAGTAATTAGCTTGTTTTCTCTAAGGTTCTTTGTCATGGATGCACCGGCATCGGTGGACTGAAGACTTGAAATAAGAGCAAGGCCTGTGGCTCCCGGAATGCCCATAAGGGGTCTAAGCAGAGGAGTCAAAAGTTTTTGCGCAGCTTTAAGGCCACCAAAATGATCTACCAATTCAACTACACCCAAAGCAAGCATAACTGCGGGAAGAAGAGACAGGGCAAACATAAAACCTTGTCTTGCCCCTGTACCTCCGGTTCCAATAAAGTTTACCCTCGTTAAAACCAGGTCGCCGGCATCATTTATCCTGCCGCCTGAGACTACTGTGCCAAAAGCACCGACAAGTCCGTTGAAGTCAAATGCATTCAACCATCCCTGCCCACTGTTGGTTGCAATCACAGGAATAATACCTGAGAAAAAGATGATTGCAAAAATCAGGGCAATATAGCCTGATATTGGCACCTTCAGATCATTTCCTTTCAAATCTGACATAAACTCCTCCATTTATAATCATATGTTATTTAATTTTACCATGCAGATAAGCCAGTTGTCAATAAAATATGGATATTAGACTGTTTATAGCAGCGCTTTCCCCTCAGCAACTATCAATATTTTCCCTTCTATTGTGATATTAGCAATTATTCCATCCATTATTTCCGCCTCAACTGTTATGGTTCCTCCCGGCTGGGCAATGGCAGCTTTTGTCTTCCTACCGGAAACATACGCCAAATATGCTCCCAAAGCAGCCGTTCCGGAGCCGCAGCCTCTTTCCCATACCTTAGTCCCGGCTGTTTTTACGTATACAAAAGGTTTTAAAAATCTGCGTTTTTTATCATAATGCATAACACCAAAGGCATCATCACAAGTAATGGCATCCAAATTCGAAATTAAAGCATCTACGATTGTTTCCTCGCCTATGGCGATTTGCTCTGTGTTTACAATGACATGGGAAATACCAGGCATATATACAACAGGGAAGCAATATTTCTTCCCGGAAATTTCAATAATATTATCTTTAATAATTTCCGGCACGGGCATCGAGACTTTCCCCAGATAATAATTATCTTTCTTTTTGATCTCACAGTACAAAAGCTCGTTCAGACCAGAAACTTCGATAGGAATAATTCCTCCCTCCGCCCGGCCTTTCCAAACTAAATAAGAGCAAAGGGCCAGGGAGGCATTGCCGCAAAACTCACCCCCTGCCATTTGAAGCCTTGCAAGGGCTTTGGGGTTAAGGGCTTTTTCCACGAAGCCCACCTGTTCTGCGTGGACATTATCGTAGGCCATAATTTTTTCGGCTGTTTTTACATAATCAATCCTGTCCAAAGGTGAAGTCACCAGTATGGTCATGTTTTGGGTGGGGCTAATTTTTACGAAATCTACTTCCATCGGGCTTCCTTTTGTATAATTACAAATTTAAAAAGGGCTGCCAATTACCGGCAGCCCCTGATTTATAATAATCTTTTAGAGAATCGTAGCGGCGATCGCGCCTACAATAAGGAGGGGAACATTATAGTGAAGGAATGTAGGTACGCATGTATCCCAAATATGGTCGTGCTGCCCGTCGGCGTTTAACCCGGCTGTGGGACCCAGGGTTGAGTCGGAGGCCGGCGAACCAGCGTCTCCCAGGGCGCCTGCTACCGCAATGATACAGGCAGTAGCCATAACGCTGAAACCAAGGCTCATGCAAAGAGGAACAAAAATTGTGGCAACAATGGGAACAGTACCAAAAGATGTTCCTATACCCATCGTAATGATAAGGCCGATAAACAGCATAACAAGCGCAGCCACGAATTTGCTGCCGCCCAAAAGACCTGACGCAGCATTAACAAGCTCCGGCACACCGCCGGTCTCACGGATAACACTGCCGTAACCGGAAGCAACAAGCATGACAAATGCAATCCAGCCCATCATGGCAACACCACCGCTTATGGTGTCATCAAGATTCTTGAAGTTTATTGCTTTGGTGGCAACCATAATGGCCAAACCAACAACAGCCCCAAGAGGCAGAGAGCCCAAAGTCAACTGAATAACAAATGCGGCAACGGCGCCAACCAAAGCTCCCCAATGCTGAAGTGTAAAGCCTCCGGTATCCTTCTCTGTCTCAGCGACTCCCTTCAGGGGAAGGTCCTGGTATTCCCTCTTTTTCCGGTAGGAAAAGAAGATGGCTATTAAAAGACCAGCGACCATACCCAGACCCGGAAGTAAAGTGGTTCTCCATACCAGCATCCTGTCAATGACCATTCCGTTATCGTTCATTGCGTTGGAAATGATAGTGTGGAAAATAAGGCCGAAGCCGACAGGAAGCATGACATAAGGCGCTTTAAGGCCGAAAGTCAGAGAACACGCAGCAGCGCGGCGGTCAAGCTTCATTTCGTTCATCATTTTAAGCAGCGGAGGGATCAAAATGGGAATGAACGCAATGTGGACAGGTATTAGGTTTTGGGAAAAACAGGCAATACCTGCCAAAACCAGGGCGAAGATCATTCCATTTTTGCCAAAAACTTTCTCAAGGCCCTTTACCAGTTTCCCGGCAAGACCTGTAGCCTGGACGGCAAATGCCAAAGCGCCAAGTAAAACATAGGATAGGGCTGTTTCTGAGTTACCTCCCATTCCTCCGACTAATGTACCCATTACATCATTGATAGGTATTCCGGCAAAAAGTCCTGCCGCTACAGCAGATATCAATATTGCAATCAGGACATTTACCTTCAAGAGGCAAAGTACAGTCATCACAAGAACTGATAACAGCACCGGGTTTCCAAGTATAGACATAGTTATACCTCCATGTTTTTACATGGCAAAAAGCCATGCTGAATACATTATATCAAAGGCCCGACAGCCTTTTCTACTGCCTCAACGATATCATTTGACTCAATAATTTCTGTTATAATCCGGAAATCCAGGTACAATTCCCGGTCTTCGCCGAGTTTTGGGACAACTCTACGGATTTCGTCGTAAGCCGCCTGGGTACCCTTGCCCAGCTTCTTACCACTATATTCTTTATTCAAGTCTATAGCCTGTGCCGCAGCCAAAAGCTCGATTGCTGCAACCCGGCTTGTGTTATAACAAATCTCCCGGGCCTTTCTTGCTGCAATGGTACCCATGCTTACATGATCTTCCTGATTCCCCGACGAAGGTATGGAATCCACGCTTGCAGGGTGCGCAAGAACCTTGTTTTCGGACACCAGGGCGGCGGCAGTATATTGGGCAATCATAAAACCAGAATGAAGTCCGCCCTGTTCTGTAAGAAAGGCCGGCAGCCATGAGAGCTGAGGGTTAACCAGCCTTTCAATTCTTCTTTCACAGATATTGGCAAGTTCAGCCAAAGCTATGCCAAGGAAGTCAAAGGACAGGGCCATAGGCTGACCGTGGAAGTTGCCTCCGGAAACAGCCATATCCTTTTCAGCAAAAATTATCGGGTTGTCGGTAACAGAGTTTATCTCTATAGAGACTTTGCCGTTAACGTATTGTATGGCATCTTTACTGGCACCGTGAACTTGCGGTATACAACGGAGGCTGTAGGCATCCTGAACCCGGATTTCTCCCTGCTTTGAGGTTCTCTGGCTATCTTGCAAAATCCTGAGCATATTCGCCGCTGTATCAATCTGACCCTTATGTGGGCGAACTGCATGGAGATCAGGTATGAAGGCATCGGTAACACCATTCAAAGCCTCTATGGTCAAAGCTGCCGAGATATCGCATAACTTCAGAAGATTAAGGGCATCGAATAGGGTTAAGGCGCCGATGCCGGTCATAACCTGGGTTCCGTTTATAAGCGCAAGGCCCTCTTTGGCAGTTAAAACCACCGGTCTAATTCTGGCCCGTTTCATGGCCTCGGCACCAGGAAGAAGTTCGCCGTTATAGTAAGCTTCGCCAAGCCCTATGAGGGGAAGAACCATGTGGGCCAGGGGAGCAAGGTCACCGGATGAGCCCAAAGAGCCTTTTTCGGGAATTGCAGGGTGTACTCCCTTA
>Ga0099364_10015140_pt1 | contig 10190 bp, 8 predicted proteins | sample TergutTh196P3_FD_73070 | JGI IMG/M metagenome (GOLD analysis project Ga0099364, IMG submission 73070) | Microcerotermes parvus P3 segment gut microbial communities from Pointe-Noire, Republic of the Congo - Th196 P3 | ecosystem: Host-associated > Arthropoda: Insects > Digestive system > Gut ...
CTGTTATTCCGTGCTTGCCACGGTATTTATTCAAATTATAAATAGGAGACGCCGAAATAAATTCAGCATGACAGGTGGAAAGTGTGGCAGGCAGGTGGGATTTTTAGAAGTTCCTATATTAAAATAAAAAATTGCTTTGCAAATTTAAACTTCAATATTTCCTTATAAATCAACATTAGAACCAATATTTTTACAAACCATTTTTTATTTTACCATAAATCATATCTTACACTATCGCCATTATCTATAATATGCTCTTTTCCGTTGTCATCAATAACTAACAATCTGCAATCTTCCAAAACTTTTTTGAAATGAAAATCTCCTTCGATTAAACCACTTTTTTCATTGTCTATAATTTTAATAATTTTATCTTCGAGTCGCAATTTTTCCTTCCAAATCTTTAAAATGTCTTCTTTTTTCATAACAATTAGTTCCAATATTATTTCCGTTAGTCGCCGCATCAAACAATTATTTTCAATGTTTATATTCAAATTTGTCAAACTTATTGCGTTTAATTCTGCGGGAAAATCCTTTTGTTTATTGTTAATTCCGATGCCAATTATAGATGAGCAAATATCATTTTGCATAAAAATATGTTCCGATTTTATGCCTGATATTTTTTTGAAATTATTTGTTTCGTTCGCGTTTTTCGCATAAATATCATTCGGATATTTCAACCTAAAATTATGCTCTTCAATGATTCCAGAAAGTAATTTGTAAACCGCCAAACCACCAATAACTTGCATTATTTGCATCGGTAAAATTTCATTCGAATGCTTAATACCAAAAGAATAATACAAATTATTTTTTCCACTAAACCAAATTTTATTATTTCGTCCTTGCCCTTTTTCCTGAACACTGGCGGTAACCACTATTGCTGTATTTGGATTTCGGATTTCCGCCAAACGCTCTAAAGCCATATTATTAGTAGAACTAACCGATTGATAATTAAAATATTTTACTTCCATTTTCGTTCATTTTAATATAAACATCTCTAAAAATTCTATCTGTCATACCGCGCTTGACACTGTTTCTCTCGATAAAAAAGAGAAGATTCCGCATAAAGTGCGATATGATAAAATTGCAATAAAGAATGTTTTTATAGATTTCACATTCAAAATAGGATTAATTTAATTCTAACTTTTTAGTTTGCTATGATTTACGGTAGCATAATTTTTAGGTATTGTTAATTATGTATATTTATTAGTCATTGTGAGCCGAACTTGTTCGGCGTGGCAATCTGTTTTTTATGGATTGCCACGTAAATACTTCGTATTTACTCGTAATGACAAATCAAAAAAATATATTTAATTAACAATGCCAATTTTTTAAACGCATCAAATTTTTAAAATAATCTGCGTAATTTGTGTTGCTTTAAAATAATAGATGGAACAATATAGAATAAAATAATGAACAACAAAAATACACACCAAAATATTTTTCCAACAGATAAAAATTCTTTATCCATTATAATTCCGTTGTATAATGAACAGGAATCGCTAGTTCCTTTGTCTGAACTTATTGTAAAAGAAGTTAATTCTGTCTTCGAATATTGGGAAGCAATATTTGTTGATGATGGCTCTACGGATAATTCTTTCGAAGTGATTAAAGATATAATTCAAAAAGACAACAGATTTAAATGTATTAGATTTAGACGCAATTTTGGCAAATCTGCTGCGTTAAATGCCGGTTTTGCTCATTGTAATGGAAATTTTGTCGCAACAATGGATGCCGATTTGCAAGATGACCCGAAAGAATTTAAGCAAATGTATAAAATTTTGCAAAGCGGATACGACCTTGTTTCGGGCTGGAAAAAGAAAAGATACGACCCAATAAGTAAAACTATTCCATCAAAATTTTTTAATTATGTTACCTCAAAATCGAGCGGAATTCGGCTTCATGATTTTAATTGTGGAATAAAAATGTATCGAAGTGAAGTAGTGAAATCGCTTGATGTATATGGCGAAATGCACCGATATTTGCCCGCATTAGCATATTGGAATGGCTTTAAAGTTACCGAGTGCGTTGTAGAACACCGCAGGCGGCAATTTGGAAAATCAAAGTTTGGATTATCAAGATTTATTCGCGGATTTTTGGATTTATTTACCGTGATATTTACTACGCGATATATGAAAAGACCGATGCACTTTTTCGGAATTTGGGGAACAATTTTTACACTAATCGGATTAGTTGTATTCGGCGTTTTATCAATCGAATGGCTACGAGGCGAGGTTGCTTTATCGGGCAGACCATTAGCATGGGCATCGTTGGGATTAGTTATTATCGGCATACAATTATTTTCAATCGGAATAATCGGCGAAATGATAGTAAAACAAAACGCAACAAATAACAACAATAATTATTTAATAAAAGAAAAAATAATGTGAGCATTCTATCCAAACTGTAGGCAAATTTTATTTTTGTTTGTTTTGCCATCTTTTGTGTAAGTTTTTCAATTCTATTACCGCTGGCGATTTAGATTTTCGGGTCAAATGATGCATGGCTATTTTTATTTGGTGGAACTGACACAATTGTACAGGAATATTGCCGAACAATCCGAATACGGTAATGTTAATTACGACAAATCAATTAATACGGCATAAGTTACTTCAGCTTTAACATAATAAAAAGGGGCGTAGCGGATGCTACGCCCATATAAAGTCAATCAGAGTTCAGATTGATTGGGGTTAAAAATCGTCCCAATCGTCGTCGTCATCCCAGTCATCCTCAAAATCGAAATTGATGTTATTTGTAGGGGCTGGTGTTGGTGTTGGCGAATAAATTATATTCGTGTTTGGCAATTTTGCCATTAAATCATCGATGAAATATCTTGGAAGCGCGGTGTTGCTTATGTCTAATAAATCTAAATTTTGCAGATTAAATATTTCGTTCGAAATATAATTTAGATTAGGGTTATTAGATAAATTAAGATATCTCAATGAACGCAATGCACCAATCGAAGCATCAATTTCTGTTAATTGATTATTGGAAAAATTTAGATGACGCAATCTTGACAGATTATTCAAATAAGGAAATTGCGAAATCTGATTGTGCGAAATATCTAATACCTGTAAAGTAAGAAAACTACTGATTCTTTCGGGAAATCTTTGCAACAGATTATAAGATATAATCAAATTATCTATTTGGTTTCCCGTGAAGTTTCCAGGAAAATCGGTTAGATTTCTATTGCTGAAATTGACAACAATATTAATATTTACCCTTGGTGTTTGAATCCTACCAGGCAAGTGTTTTGAATCACTTTTGATATTACGCGGCGTTCTTATTCTTGATTTTATTTCGTTTAACTCGAATGGAAAATCGTCGATTCGATTAATAAAATCAGGACAAGTTTGTTTTAAATTTTGAGAACTTTTTGCTTGAACCATATTTTTATTAGCAACATTCTCATTGATAGCAAACTGGCTACCATCTACTTGAACAATTATTTCAGTGAAAATTCGTTTTGCATCAGATAGCAACGCTCGAGCGTTATCTAATTGATTTAAATCTCTGTAATAATATCCAAGATATTCTTGCGATACGGCATACCAATACATTTCGTTTGTATTTCTTTGCCTATTAAATATATCTTGCCCCATTTGCAGATATTTTAAAGCGTTTGCATAATCCTTCGATTCTCTGTAAGTGTTACCTAATTTAAGATAACGCTTGCCTAACTCATTTCTATCAATCGAAGATGTGTTAGTTCTTTGTGCTGTTTCTCTGCTCATAAACGAAAACGCAATCGCACTAGAAAAGCAAAACACAAAAAGGATTATCAAAACATTGAACTTTTTTAGTAGCATAAATCCTCCTATTTTTGACTTCCTGTTAAGTAAAATCTTAATCCTGCATTTAGCGAGCTACTAACAGGAAAAGGGTCAGTTTTCATTGTTGAGTTTATAGTAGCAGAAGCATATATTCCGAACGGGAATCTGGTTGCTAAATTAATAAACTCCATCTCTGCTTTCAGCATCACGCCTTTCCAAAGTTCTTTATCTACATAAACATTCGGCGTGCTTTTATCAATCCAGTAATAACCAATGCCACCTTTGAGATTCCAATAAAATTTTTCAATCTCAAGTATTCTAGAGAGAGGCAAGATTACATTTGCACCTGTAGATAAAAAGTTTGTGTTATGAATTAGTGCTTCATACCCACTTGTTTTGATATTTGGCGTAGAATAATTAAACCAAACATCTAAGAAATTTCCAATTCCTAAAAGCGTTGTCGGATTAAACACCAATCCAACATCCGCACTTGCATTCGAAGTAGTTCCGCTACTCTCAAATATAAGCGAAGTTACACCAACCGATACACCAAAAGTAGGAATAGTGTAACAATTGACTTGCGACCTAAGCAATGCAATAATTCCTAATGCTTGCTCGTAAAGGTCAGGATATTTTTCCAACCTTATTATTTCGAATCGCAGTGAATCATTTTCTGCTCGAACTCTCGATAGTTCTTCTGCATTTTCTGTTCGAAGCTTTGACAGTTCTTCCTGAAGCTTACGCACGTTGGCTCTAAGAGTTTCCATTTGAGGACTCTCTGCTGTAATCTCCAAAGCCGCGAGCTGATTATATAAAGCAGCCGCTTGTTGCCATTGTGTTTGCAGGACTCTTTGGTGTGGTCTTGATAATTGTTCCAGCGTCGGAGCAATTAATTCTCTTGCGGGTCTAACCCCCATAAGACCAAGTTGTGCTTCGTAGCACACCGCTGCGGCATAATAGCTGATAATTTTTTCAGCAAATAAATCCGCACTATTGTTTAATCTGCTCATTAATTGCTTTGTTGGTTTTTGAGGCAAATTAGGAACTGGAACGACATTTGCGCCAAACAAAGACATTGAAAATACGAGCATGAGTGTTAAAGTTGCAATAAGTTTGCACATAACTTTTCTCCTAAAAAAAATATAATTAATTAAAGTATTTCAAATTTATCTATGTTAGCACAACACAAAAATAACTAATTTATTTTAATTCACCAAATTTTTTTATAGCCCCCAAAATGAACTGGGAACTTGAATATTAATCTTTTTTACAAATTAAGTAATTTTAACAAATATTTCTTGCAAACCATTTTGTTTTTGATAATATTTCATTATTAGTTGCTTTACCATCTGTCCATACCAATTTAACAACACCTTATTTTAAGTATATTTCATCCGATTTATTTCATTTTTAATCAATTGCTGTCCTTTTTCTCGAACGCTTTCATTAGCGTAATCTCGCAGATATTCGTTTAAAGTTTCTAGCGCATTTCGCTGACAGAATAATTTGATGTTGCCTGTTTTTGCTATTTGCATAAACTTTTCGCCGACTCTGCCTACCTGATAACAAGACGTGCAAAACGAAGGAATATAACCCAAATCTATTATATTTTCTATGATTTCTCCGCTTGTTCTGTTATCGTTTAGTTCGAATTGCGAGTTATCAATTTCGCTAAATGCTTGTTTATATCCGCCTGGATTTGTCCTTGAGCCGCTACTTATTTGCGATATTCCCAAACCTAAAAGTTCCATTCTTAATTCTGCTTTTTCGCGAGTAGATAAAATCATTCCCGTATATGGAACTGCCAAACGCAACACTGCTATTATTTTCTTAAAATCAATATCGCTTACCGCATTGTTGGATATGCTTAATGGTGCATTTTGGGCGTATTGCAAGCGAGGAACTGATATTGTGTGCGGACCTATATTAAACTTTTTTTCTAAACTTTTTGCGTGCGAAAGCAAGCCCAAAACTTCGAATTTATAATCAAACAATCCAAATAACGCACCAATTCCAACATCATTTAAACCATTATTTAATGCCCGATGCATAACCTCTAAACGCCAATCATAATCTGCTTTTTTGCCCGATAAATGAACTTGCTGATAAGTTGGCTTGTGGTATGTTTCTTGAAAAACCGTATATGTGCCAATCGGAACATCTTTTATTTGGCGAAATTCCTCGTCATTTAGCGGCTCTATTTCCACATTTATCCTTTGAATGCTATTGCCTTTGCTATCTTTTACCGAATAAACCGAATTAATACATTCAACAAAATAATCCAACGATGCCTTCTTCGAATGCTCGCCCATTAGCATCAAAACCCTTTTGTGACCTTGCTCCAGTATTGCAACAACCTCTTCTTTAATTTCATTTTGCGTTAATGAAATTCGCTTCATTTCTTCATTTTGCACTCTAAAACCACAATAAAGACAATCATTCGTGCAAAAATTAGAAACGTAAAGCGGCGTAAATAACACAACTCGTTTGCCATATATTTTGTTTTTTATTTCTTTTGCGGCATCAAACAATTTTTCTAAATCTTCATTTTTAGTTGTATTTATCAGCACTGCGGCATCTTCTAAACCAACACCTTTTGCTTCTTTTGCTTTTATTATTACATCATTAATTTGATTCGAATCAGGATTGGTGTGCTTTTCTAATAATTCTGATATATATTTTTCGTTGATAATTTTCATTGGTTTTTTTGTAGTTATATAGATATGCGAATTCAAAAATGCTATTTTTGCTCTATTAACTTAATTTCGAAAAAAATATTATATTTGTATTTCTTAAACAATTAAATCTAAAAAATATATGAAACAATCAATTAAAAAAGCAGTAAACGCAATAGCAGCCATTATGATAATGGTTTCGTGTAGCAATCAAAGTTCAAACAAAGCAAATGCACAACCAACTTTGTCGAACAAAAAGATTTTAGTTGTCTATTATTCGTGGAGTAGTGGTGGCAACACACGGAATATGGCACAGCAAATACAGGTTGCTACGGGAGCCGATATTTTTGAAATAGTGCCTGAAAAAACCTATCCCACTGAATATCGGGCGTGCGTTGACCAAGCAAAAGAGGAGATAGAAAACAAACACAAACCCGCTATAAAGGGTGTCGTAGCGAATTTTGATTCTTACGATATTGTTATTGTAGGTTCGCCTAATTGGTGGAGTACGATTGCACCTCCAGTAGCCACTTTCTTTACAAGTTATGATTTCAAAGGAAAAATTATTATGCCTTTTATGACTCACGAAGGAACTCAGATGGGAAATATGGTAGAAGTTATTAAGGAGTTGTGTCCGAATGCTACCGTTACAGATGGACTACCCATTCGCGGCGGAAATGTCCGTGATGAATCCACAGCTAGCGATATTGCCAAGTGGTTGACTGAAAATGGTGTAGTTAAATAAAACGTCTTAAACCTTTATTTCTAATGCGTAAAAATGATTTCGCTGTTATGTGCGAAGTTGTTAGGTATTTATATAAAAATATTTGGTATTATTAATTTGTATATTCATTAGTCATTGCGAGCCGATTTATCGGCGTGGCAATCTATAAAGAATAATGGATTGCCACGCTACGCCCGCAATGACGGAGTTCTAATATTCTGTCATGCCGTGCTTGATATGGCATCTCTTTATTTGCCAAAATACTGCATTGAGTGCGATATGACGGATAGAGTTTTAAAAATCTATCTTATCTTTACAGCAATAAAAACTCGCTTTTTATATTATATTTGATGCTCAAAAATTAAAAGAAGGCAATGAAAAATATTCGATTAGGAATAATTGGGGCGACAGGACTTGTCGGAAGAACTGTATTAGACGTTGTTTGGGAAAGAAATTTATCTGTTTCTTCGATTAAATTATTCGCTTCTGAAAAATCTGCGGGGAATAAAATTATTACAAAAAAAGGTGAATATGCGATTGAAAAACTTGATGAAAATTCTTTTAACAATTTAGATATTGCAATATTTTCTGCGGGCGGATATGTAAGTAAAAAATATGTTCCTGTTGCTGTTGAAAAAAAATGTGTCGCTATTGATAATGGCAGTTATTGGCGAATGGATGAAAATGTTCCGCTAATAGTTCCTGAAGTTAATTCGCATAAAATCAAATCGCACAAAGGAATTATTGCTAATCCAAATTGCTCTACGATACAACTTGTGATTGCATTAAATGCGCTGCTAAAACTTGGAAATATTAAACGAGTGGTTGTTTCTACATATCAAGCGGCGAGCGGCGGCGGACAAAAAATATTAGATAAATATCGTAATGAAATCAATGGATTTGCTAATGATGATAGGTATAAATTGTTCGACAGCATAATGTTTCATTCTGACTTTAACGAAGCTGGCAATACAATCGAAGAAGAAAAAATGCTAAATGAAACAAAAAAAATATTAGAAATAAATGATTTTAAAATGAGTGTAAATTGTGTTCGATTGCCAATAAAAAATTCTCATTGCGAGTTTGTTAATGTTGAATTCGAAAATAATTTTAGTTTGGAACAAATTAAAGAAGTTGTTTCGAATCAAAAAGGGGCGAAATTAGTTGATGGTAATGATTATCCTCATCCATTGTTGGCAAATGGAAAAGATGATGTTTTTATTGGCAGAATTAGAAAAGATAACAGCCGAGAAAATGCTTATAATATGTGGATTGTAGCCGATAATTTGCGAAAAGGTGCAGCAACAAATGCCGTTCAAATAGCGGAAATGTTAATTTGATTTCGAAAGTTTATTTTAGATTTTAAATTTGCAACCCATTTCATCTATATTATATTTTATAAAAAGAAAAATCAATATTTCCCTGCTTGCAAATATAGAACCAAATATTATAAATTAAAATTCGTATATTTGAGTTATGGTTAAATACAAATTCAAAAAAATATTACTTGTTTTTTGTTTGTTGCTTGTTTCGAATGTGGGGCTTTTGGCAAACAAAGTATTAATCCAAATGGATTTATCCCAAACAAATCATCTTAAAGCTTATGGCATTGTGTATTGGTCGTTGGCGAAAGGTAATGAATGGGATTGGCTATTAAACTATCGTGGTGGGTCTTTTATGACTGATTTTTCTGATGAACTTGCGCGCGAATGTCGCATTAGAGGTGTGGATTTTCAAGTTGTATCGGACTTTGACGCAGAAACTATTTACAACCAAGTTCAAGCAGAAGGTGTAAATATGGATGTTGTTCGATTGGAAAAAGCACCTAAAATTGCGGTTTATGTTCCGCACGAAAATCTGCCTTGGGACGATGCCGTTCGATTGGCGTTAGAATACGCAGAAGTTGAATATGATGCTATTTGGGACGAAGAAGTTTTGTCTGCCGATACGCTAAAAACTTATGATTGGCTACATCTTCATCACGAAGATTTTACGGGGCAATATGGAAAGTTTTTCGCTACGCATTCGCATCAAGTTTGGTATCTTCAGCAAGTTGCAATTAATGAAAAAATGGCAGCAAAAATGGGTTTTTCAAAGGTGTCCGAAATGAAAAAAGCGGTCGTTAAAAAAATCCAAGAGTATGTTGTTAATGGTGGATTTTTGTTTGCGATGTGCACTGCGACGGATACATATGATATTGCTTTGTCTGCTGAAAATGTGGATATTTGCGATGTTGTGTTCGATGGCGACCCGCCTGACCACGATTGCAATTCAAAACTTTGCTTCAAAAACACTTTTGCGTTCCAAAATTTCAGAGTATATACAGACCCAATGGTGCATGATTTTTCAGATATAAACGTAAGAAAAAGCCACATGCAGCCTGAAACAGATTATTTTACTTTGTTTGAATTTTCCGCCAAATACGATCCTGTGCCTACTATGCTAACTCAAAATCATGTAAATGTTATAAAGGCTTTTATGGGGCAAACTACCGCTTTTCGCAAAGATAAAATTAAACCTAATGTCACTATTCTCGGCATAAAAGAAGGAACTGACGAAGTGCGTTATATTCATGCAAATGTTGGAAGAGGTTCTTATTGTTGGTATTCAGGGCATGACCCCGAGGATTATGTTCATTTTTTGGGTGATCCGCCGACTGATTTAGATATGTATCGTTCATCGCCGGGCTATAGATTAATTTTGAACAATATCCTATTTCCAGCAGCAAAAAAGAAAATGCAGAAGACATAGAGTATTTAATGTTCAAACAAAATTTGGTGGTGTTATAATTTGATAAATTATTTTTTGTATTTTTGTATTTCGTTCTTTCACATAAATAATTGGGTCGGTACCGAAGTGGTCAAACGGGGCAGACTGTAAATCTGCTGGGCTCCGCCCTACGGAGGTTCAAGTCCTTCCCGGCCCACTTAAATTGTTAATAATTTTTGATTAAATTAAAAATTAAAAATTATTTGCGGGAGTAACTCAGTGGTAGAGTTCTTGCCTTCCAAGCAAGATGTC
>Ga0099364_10015141_pt1 | contig 10190 bp, 10 predicted proteins | sample TergutTh196P3_FD_73070 | JGI IMG/M metagenome (GOLD analysis project Ga0099364, IMG submission 73070) | Microcerotermes parvus P3 segment gut microbial communities from Pointe-Noire, Republic of the Congo - Th196 P3 | ecosystem: Host-associated > Arthropoda: Insects > Digestive system > Gut ...
GGGCAATTGGCGCACAGTTGGGCGGTGAAGTGACGCAATGAATAAACTCACGCTCTCCCCGCTCGGGCACACATGGATATTGGACTTGGACGGAACGTTTGTCAAGCACAACGGCTATAAGACAGACGGGCATGACACGCTTCTTGACGGCGCGTTGGAGTTTTTGCGAAGCATCCCCGAAGGCGATATGGTCGTGTTCATCACATCACGAACGGATGAGTATAAGGAGGCAACTGAGAGCTTTCTCGCAGAACATGACATACGTTACGACCATATTATCTACAACGCGCCGCATGGGGAGCGGATTCTGATCAATGACAGGAAGCCGTCGGGCCTTGCGATGGCGGCGGCGGTGAATGTTGTGCGGGATGGACGGTTTAATTTAACGGTAAAGGTTGACGAGAGTTCATGATTTTATCCGCGATGATTAAAGCTTTGTCGGGGCGGAAGCGCTGGCTGAAAGTAAAACGCAGATACAAAGTCGACCGCGAGGGCGTTTACGTCATCATGATGCCCGACGCCGACCGTGAGTTCAATGAATGTGCCCTGCGCCGCATCGACGATTTTCTGAATTACCGCAAAGGCAATTCGGCCGTAATACTTACGACTGACGAATGGACGGCAAATAACGCGCGCCGCTTTTCGGAACACGTTATTGCGGTGGAATGGATAAGCGAGCGCGACTATAAACACTTCTTCGATTATTTTTATTATCAGGGGTTTTCCGAGCGATTTATCATGATGTCTTTGCGGGGTTGGCATGGCGAACGGCTTTCTCTAGCGGAAACGGTAAACGGAATAACAAAAGAGGATATGGCGTGTTTGGGGCTCTATATCATCAGGAATTGGGAAAATTCCGGGTTGTCCAATGGATAATTATGACAAGGCAAAACTCCGGAAGCGTGTAAACAAGCTTGTCAGACGCGGTACTCTCGCCGACAAGAAAATAGTGCTTTTTGGCGCTTCAATTTTTTCCAAAGAAATATTGACATGTTTGAAAGAACACGATTTTTCCGCCGACGCAGTGGTTGACAACGACAGCCGAAAAACGGGACGCCGTTGTCTTGGCATGGCGGTTCAAAAACCTGAGGACGCGCTTATTCCGTTCAACGGCAATACCATTATTCTTTTTATTTCTCCGGGGTTTTACGGGGAAATAACGGCACAGCTTGAACGAATGGGGTATCAGAATAAACGGCACTTCTTTGTTATGAATTTTAAAATAGACGATTCATTGATTATTTTCGCTTTTTTAACGGCTACAAGATTGCGGGGATTGTATTGGTACAAGAAAATTAAGCGCGGACATTCTAAAGAATGTAAAATTTTTATCGCCCCTTACACGGGGATAGGCGATATTTACCTCACCGGACTATTTTTCAACGAGTACATCAGGAGAAATGGCATTACGGATTATGTGTTTGCCGTTGTCAGTAACGCTTGCGGGAAAGTCGCGGATATGTTCGACATCAAAAACGTCGTAATACTTCCCCCAAAAATCAGCGATGACATAATTTCGCTTGAACGCTCAACGGGGCGGAATCTGAATATTATTACGCTTAATGACGGCTGGATGGGCGACCCTTTGCAGTGGCTTAGAGGATATAAAGGTCTGCACTTCGAGAAAATGTTTCGCTGCTTTGTCTTTGGATTTGACGACGGCGTACCCCATGAATTGCCCCCGCGTAAGGATTACGGCAAGGAAATTGATGAACTGTTTAAAAAATACGAACTGATAAAGGGAAAAACCGTAGTGCTGTCGCCGTATTCCAACACGCTATTCGACCTGCCGGACGATGTGCTGGAAACGATAGTGGATTACTGCAAGGAGCGCGGTTATACAGTTTGCACCAACTGCGCGGGAACAGAAAAGCCCGTGGCGGGCACAACGGCGGTATTCTTCCCGCTGAGTCAGGCAATCTCGTTTATGGACGCTGCGGGATATTTCGTTGGCGTCAGGAGCGGTTTGTGCGATGTGATCAGTTCGTCGAGCTGCAAGAAGGTGATTCTTTATGAAAAGGATGGATTGTTCTATAAATCCTCGCAGTTTGAATATTTCAGCTTGAAAAAGATGGGGCTGTGCGACGACGCCGTGGAAATAGAGTATCGCGATGACTTAAAGGACGAAGTATTGAAACAGATATTGAGTGAACTTGAATAAATCTTCAAAAGGAGGTAAGCAAAGTGCCGCGGAATAAAATCCATTTAATGAATGAGACTCCGCATAGATACGAACTCGGGGATATGCTCGCATTCTGTAAAAAATATGAACACGTATATATCTGCGGAGCGGCTGAAAATCAGGAGTATTTGCTTAAATACCTTGATACTTGCGGAGTAAGGATTGACGGCTATACAGTTACAAACCCTGATGGACAATGTTTGCGTCATTATCGCCAAGCGCCCATAGTTGCTGTTGATGAAGTTATCGGGCAATCGAATACAGGGATTATTCTCGGGTTGTGGGATAAGCATTTCCGAGATTTCATTCCAAAGTTTCGCGCCGCGGGATTCAGCGACTATTTTGCGATGACGGAGTATAACAAATGGGCAATCGCCAATCAATTGAAACCGCGGCCAATTGAAGAAATGACGTTTGAGATTAATATGGCTGACCACTGCAACATCAGTTGCCAGATGTGCGACCACTATTCACAGTTATCGGAGGAACGCTTTGTCGGTCTTGATATTTTCGAACGAGATATCAGGCGAATGGGTGAGATTTTTGACCACAAGATTGCTTGTATCAGTTTATTGGGAGGAGAACCGACGCTGCATCCGAATCTTATTCAGTGTGCAGAGATAACGCGCCGTGAGTTTCCGGACGCGGAAATTATCATCCTTACGAACGGGCTTTTACTTTTGAAACTTGAAAACGGCCCGCAAGGGAATTTATGGCAGGTGTGCAGGGATAACGACATTCATATTACCGTTACTCTCTATCCGTTGAATTTCGATTACTCGGCGTTGGAGCGGAAAGCAAAAGAATACGGCGTTGCGCTCGCTATGTCATCAAACATTCATGCTGATGAACTCACGAAAATCGTGAAAATCACGGACAAGCATACGTTTGATTTGACCGGAGAAGCTGGTAAGGAATATTTTTTGAGCTGCGGATATTTCAATAAGTTTAATGTCCTGAAAGACGGGAGATATTATATGTGTCCCGTTTCCGCTCACATCGGAATTTTCAACAAAGCGTTCGGGCAAAATCTGCGGCTGACGGACGCAGACTCTCTTGATATTTTTAAAGTTGAGGATTGGCGGGAGTTTGCGCGATTTGCCGCAAATTACGTCCCATTCTGCCGCTACTGCGACTTAAAAAACTGGCATCCACATTCGCAGTGGAAACCGAGCAGCAACACGATTGATGAGTATGTGTGAAAGACATGCGAACTCCAAATGAATAAAAAAAAGGAGGACTTTGGCGTGAAATTCGGCTATATAGCGCAGTACATGGATTATGTGGAAAAGCGGCAAAACAGAAGATTAGTGTTGTTTGGCGCCGGAGGACTATGCGCTCACATATTATCTAAATATTTTATTCTTGAGAAAGTTGAATTTATCTGTGACAACAATCAATCTAAATGGGGACAAGATTTTTTTGGAGTAAAGATTTGCAGTCCAGCGAAATTAGCCGATACACCTGACGGTTATGTCATTGTTGTCTGTATTAAGGACAGTTATGCATATTATTCAGTTTGCTCACAATTAAAACAAATGGGAGTTAATAATCATTATAAATACAATGTTTTGTATTTACGAAGTACAGTAGAAACTTATGACTCTCCTTGGGTTAATGGATTTAAGCCATATAACACATATCAAATAATCAATAGACATAATCACGAGATTAACGAGGTTCGTTCTTGGTTAAGTGATGAGAAATCTATATACGTATATGATTCTATGGTCATAAAAATGAAATACATGCTTGGCGATTATTCAGATATATGTGATATAGAGTGTGATTATTTTTATAACGAGGGTATTTTTGAATATACGGAGGACGAAATACTTGCTGACGTAGGGTGTTATGATGGTACAACCTCTATTCAGTTTTCAGAAATGCTGGGAAAAAAATTCAAAAAAACGATGTTCTTTGAGCCTGATAATAACAACTATTTGCGTTCAGTCAATAATATCTCAAAACACATTGATTCAGATAAGTATGTCGGTTTTAAGATGGGGCTATCAAATAAAAATGGTACTGTGGGTTTCTCCCATATTGGTGGCGAAGGGTCAAGAATAAATGACAATGTAGGTTTAGATGTAAAAATTGCACGTTTTGATGATCTCGTTTCGATTAATGAGCGTGTTACATTCATAAAACTTGACGTTGAAGGCGAAGAATTAAATGTATTACGAGGTATGCAAAAAAGTATACAAACTCACAGGCCAAAATTGGCAATTTCAATTTATCACAAAACAGAAGATTTGTGGGTACTTCCTCAATTTGTAAAATTTTTAGTTCCTGAGTACAGATTATTCATACGCCATCACGGTATGAATATGTTCGGAAAAGTACTCTATGCCACTATATAAACTAAATGAGGTGCTGAATGCAAAGCTGTTATATTAAAAATCTAAATACATCGCTTTCCCTCCTCGGCTTCGGCGTAATGCGCCTGCCTATGAACCCAAACGGCATATTTTCGCCTGAGGTTCACAGGCTGCTCGCCGAGGCGCATGAGAGCGGGATTAACTATTTTGATACGGCGTACCCATACCTCGGCGGCCATTCCGAGGAGCTTATCCGCGACGCGCTTGTCGCCAATTATCCAAGGGATTCATTTTATATCGCTGACAAACTTCCGGTTTGGGAGTGTTCGGACGCAAATGACATGGAGCGAATATTTCATGTCCAGCTCAAGCGGCTGGGCGTTGAATACATTGATTTTTATCTGCTGCACTGCCTTTATAGTTCCCGCTGGCTTGATATACACGACAAAGGTGCGCTTGATTTCTTAGATAAAAAACGCGGCGAGGGAAAAATTCACAAGGTTGGATTTTCATTTCACGATACGGCGGACGTACTCGCGCCGATATTGGACGCATACGATTGGGATTTCGCGCAGCTGCAAATCAACTATTACGATTGGACAGTTCAGCGCGCGAAAGACAGCTACGACGTACTTGCGGAGCGTGATATTCCGTGTGTTGCAATGGAGCCTGTCGGCGGCGGTCGGCTGGCGAAACTGCCGGACGAGGCAGAGAAATTGTTGAAGTCCGAGCGGCCTTACGACTCCGTTGCGTCATGGGCGATTAGATTTGCCGCCGGTTTGCCTAATGTGGCGGTCACGCTGTCGGGGATGAGCGATATGGAGCAGTTGACCGATAATTTGTCTGTTTTATCACCAATAGTTCCGTTATCGGAAGCAGAGCAATCCGTATTACAAGATGTAGTAAAAATTCTCAGCGGTTATAACACAATTCCCTGTACGGTTTGCGGCTATTGCGTCGAGGACTGCCCGCGGAACGTTGATATTCCACAGATTTTCAAACGTTATAACGATTACAGGCAGTTCGATAATATGGCGCGTTTTGATATCGATTACTACGCGTTTGTGCCGGAGCGGCGGCAAGCCTCAAATTGCGTTTCCTGTGGCGAATGCGTGAAGAAATGCCCGCAGGGTATAGATATACCGCGTGAATTGAAGATGATTCACAGTATGGCGGTTGGTTTATCGACAGGGATCAACGTCGAAAAAACTTAAAGAACTTTTAAGGGGAGCTTGGAATGGCTGAAATTGTAAGAGTGAACGCGCTGAAATTTATTATTGATGAAGCAGTTGACGCTTTAACCGATATAGATGTAACGAATACAAAGATTGTATGGTTCGGGCTTACTGCTTATGTTGAAATAATTCAAAGAGCGCTGATTTTAAAAGGCAAGCGTATTCATCATGTAATTGATAATAACGCCGAAAAATGGGGCTGGATTGTTGAAGACCTTGTCGTCTTCCCCGTCCGGCAGATTGTTGACAACTATAAAGAAAACGCCGTATTTTTAATATCGTCAAGGTTTAAGAATGAAATGCTGCGTCAACTGATAGATTTGGGCGTCGCCGAATCAAGTATCATCATCTTACCCTGCCATGATGAAAGCAGCGCCTTAGCTCGCGAGTTTTTGCTCAAACAAACGGCGGGGCTTAAAGAGATAGGGTTAAGAGAATATCAATTGATAATGCTTGAATTATTAAAAATAATCCGCGATTTTTGTACGGCTACCGGATTGCGCTATTTTCTCGCGGCAGGCACGTTGTTAGGCGCAGTCCGTCATAAAGGTTTTGTCCCGTGGGACGACGACGCGGATGTTTATTTGCCGTTTCGTGATTATCGAAAGTTTATCGAAACGTTCCCTGATGACGGGCGTTATGAGGTTGTGAATTGGGAAAAGAATACCGATTTTTTCTTTGACGTTGCAAAAATAGTCGATAATAATACGGTTTTGATACATGGCGGTTATCCCGTGGCTTGGATACAAGGTATTTCCATATGCGTACTTCCTCTAAGCGGTTATCCCGATGACGAAAGTTGTTTTGAGCAAAAAAAGCTTACAAACTCAATGCTTGATTCCAAATGGTATCAGTATCAAAACGCAAAGGATATTATCACCGATGGACTGCAAGATTTGCGACGCGATATTTGCGACGCAAAATATAGTATGCCGTTTGACGACAGCCCATTAATAGGTAGAACGCATGTAATGCACAGACCTGTGTGGACTGTGCCGCAGAGCGTTTTTGCGGGCGCTGTTTCGGTAGAGTTTGAGGGGGAATTGTTTTCCGCTCCGATTGGTTATGACGCGTATCTCAAAGCACATTACGGGGATTATATGCAAGTTCCGTCAGATGATGATAGGGAAGCGCATGAGCATTTGCCGTTTTGGAAGCCGGGGATTGCAAAATGACGCGTGCCAATAGAATTAACGCGTTGCGATTCGTAATAAATAAAGCGTTTGACGCCTTGGCGGACATTGATATTGAAAAAACAAAGGTTGTATGGTTCGGGCTTACCAACTTTGTGGACATAATTCAAAAAGCGCTTATTTCAAAGGGCAGGCGTATTCATTATATAGTCGATAACGCCCCGGAAAAGTGGGGCAGGGTTTTGGAAAACGACCTTGTAGTTTTCCCTGTTCAACAGATAGTCAATAACTACAAGGAAAACGCTGTTTTTTTAATATCGTCAAGGTTTAAAGATGAAATGCGGCGGCAGCTTGCGGACGTGGGCGTTGCCGAATCCGATATTAAAATTTTACCCTACCATGACGAATGTGAAGATGAAGCGCGTAAATTTTTGCTTAAACAGACGGACGGTTTAAAGCAGGCAAATTTAAGGGAAACACAGCTTATCATGCTGGATTCATTGAAGATATTCAGGGATTTTTGCGAAACGAATGGGCTGCGGTATTTTCTCGCGGCGGGCACATTGTTGGGAGCGGTTCGGCATAAGGGTTTTATCCCCTGGGACGACGACGCGGATGTTTATTTGCCCGACAGCGATTACTGGAAGTTCATCGAAATATTTCCCGACGGCGGGCGTTACGGTATTGCGGATTGGAAGAAAAAAGATGATATGGCGGTTGATTTCGCAAAGTTTTATGATTACCACACGATAAAGATAACGGCCGGCTATCCGGTTAAAATGCTTACTCATGTCGCTTTGTGCGTATTTCCGTTATGCGGATACCCGGACGACGCAAGCGAATTTCAAAATAAACTGCACAGAAACAAAGCGCTGGATTTTAAGTGGTATCAGTACCAAAACAGCAAAGACGTAATTTCCGATGAACCGCAAGACGCGCGCCGTGATATTTGCGAACTGAAATATAATATGCCGTTTGACGGCAGCCCCTTAATAGGCAGAACACACCTCATGCACAAACCTATGTGGTCCGTGCCGCGTTCGGTATTCGAGGATTCAGTCCCGGTAGAGTTCGAGGGGGAATTATTTTCCGCTCCGGCCGGGTATGACGCGTATCTCAAGGCGCACTACAGAGATTATATGCGATTGCCGCCGGAAGACGAGAGGATAAACCACGGCACGGCAGCGTTTTGGAAAAGGGAAGGGTCGTTATCATGTTAATTGGATATACCTCAGGGGTGTTTGATTTATTTCATATTGGACATTTGAATATTCTGAAAAACGCCAAACGCATGTGCGACAAGCTGGTCGTCGGGGTTTCCGTTGACGACTGGGTTTTGGAATACAAGGGAAAAAAGCCGCTGATCCCTTTTGCCGACAGGCTGGAAATTGTAAAGAGCATTAGATACGTCGACGCCGTTATTCCGCAGGAAAACATGGACAAACTCACGATATGCCAAACGGTAGGCGCTGAAATTATGTTTATGGGGGACGATAAGCGCAATGATCCCGAGTGGGTGGAAATAAAGCGGGTACTTGGCCTGCATGGGATCAAGACGGTCTTTTTCCCATATACAAAAGATATTTCGACGACCCTGATCTCCGAAGCGTTTGACGACGACAGGTCTGTTTTGGCAAAAATCAAAAACGCGGGATATAAATTAAATGGAGGATGCAAATAATGATTATTGACAAATCGGTATTGAAAGAAGCGAAGGTCGTGCTTTTCGGCGCGGGCAACAACGGCAGGAATTATTTTGACGGATTGACGAACGAAGGCTTTTCCGTCGCGTATTTTGTTGATAACAATAAAAATCTTGCCGAATCAAAAGGTATTCCCGTGTATGAGCCGGAGATTTTGTTGAATGAGGACAAGCCGCGCCTGAAAATAATTATTACTCCCGATTATCCGATATATCAGGAAATAGAAGATCAGTTGACCGAAATGGGGCTTGCGGGGTGTATTTTTGTGCATCACTTTACGAGTTGTTTAAACTTATTGAAAATCCTCAAATTCCATAAAGACTATATAACATTTTGCGGAATCGGAACAAGGTTCATCAATGACCGTAATCCACAACTTCCATATATGGATACAGCAGAACAAACTGTTGATAATTTTCTGCAAAAAAGAGATGATATTATTAATGAGTTGAACAGCAATGAAGAATTAAACGTGGCAAAACCTTGTAAAAATTGTCCCGCATTAAGAAAACACAGTGTTTTAAATGAAGATTTCAAGATTGTTAGAATATCGGTAACTTGTTCACCAACTATATGTCAATCAAAGTGTATTTATTGTCAACGACTTTATGATGTCAACGACTCTGAAATATCCCAGAACCATAAAAGAGTTGCTGAAATAATTCGATATATAAAAAGAGAAAGAGGAGATATTGTTAGCGATGATTTCCATGTTTTGGTTGCCTCCGGAGAGATTGCTATTGTAAAACATAAGGATATTATGTTAGATTCGATATCCGACACTAAAGCTCTATATGCAACTAATGCGTTTGTGTTTGACATAGATGTAGCTGAAACACTAAAGACCAATAACAGTAGTATTATGGTTAGTTTAGATAGCGGGACAAAAAAAACTTTTGCTTTAGTAAAAGGGCATGATAAATTTGCTTTAGTAATTGAAAACTTAAAAAAATATCTTTGTTATGGTGACGTCTGTATAAAATATATAATTGTTCCGGGTATTAACGATAGCGATGAAGATGTCAAAGGAATAATGAATGTTTTAGAGTTGCTTGGTTTAAAGGGGTTAATCACTGTATATGGTGATTTTTACATACCGCACAGAACAGTTATTTATTCTATATCGAAATTTTTCACAGTAATACCACAAGCTAAAAACAGTCTATTTAATTTAAGAGCAATTACAGTTAACGTTGAATGGCTAAAACAAAACTACCCTGTTGGACACAAAGTATACGAACAACGTCTTGCTCACTTCAGAGAAGTCTTCTATTCTCGTTATCGCAACAATTACCAAGGTTATAAAGATTACATTTTCACATATGAAATCGGGGAACTGCTCAAGCATTTTAGCGAGGATACCCGGTTCATCGTAGTGGACACCAGGGAAAACGAGAGAGTTGTTAAAGCGTTTGAGCAGTTGGGACTGCTCTTTGACACTATGGAATTGTCAAGTATCAACGGCGCGTGTGAACCCAACAGTATTTTCGTAATTAATAAATGGTAAACCCCCAGCTCAGCTGGGGGACGCGCAAAGTTTGACAATTCCTGGAACGGGCTCAATCCTACACTTGTGAACCGCTCAAAGTTACAAGGAGGAAAGAACCCGTGAAAGA
>Ga0099364_10015142_pt1 | contig 10190 bp, 8 predicted proteins | sample TergutTh196P3_FD_73070 | JGI IMG/M metagenome (GOLD analysis project Ga0099364, IMG submission 73070) | Microcerotermes parvus P3 segment gut microbial communities from Pointe-Noire, Republic of the Congo - Th196 P3 | ecosystem: Host-associated > Arthropoda: Insects > Digestive system > Gut ...
CCTCCCTTTGGCGGCGAAGTAATGTCTTTTTCTGTCAAGCCAGATATAGAATCGTCCCCGGTCTTCGCACAATTTTGGTTCTTTCAGTTTCGTTTGCATAGGCACACCCCCTTCGGTGAAATGCCCCCCGCATCGTCAACTCATCGTCCTGACGATGCGGGAGGGCATTCCATACCCATACAACTGAATTTTCAAAGTGCCGGAAACACTTTATTTTCAAGGCTTTACGCCAATGGAGGATAACGGACTTGAATCGATGACCTTCTGGCTGCCAGAAACTCGATTTCTGACTCGATTACCGCCCCCACCGGAGTGGAAAATATGGGGAAAACTGGCAAAACACCGGCATTCCCCGCCTCAAACGATGCCATCATTATCCTCCATTTTCGTTCAAAGTCAACGGCGAAAACCCTTATTTTTGCAAAATAACCCTTATTCCCGCCGCCTTTTTCGCGAAAACCCTTACGATTTTTCGGACTCTGCCCCCCCTCCCGAATCCTCGAAATTCTGCGCAAAATCCGAAAATCCCGCTCTCCGACGCGAGGAACGCAATTTTTTTCACGCGAAAAACACGAAAAATCACGATTCTGAGGGATTTTTTCGCGGAAGACGAGGAATAATCTGGCTGCGCTGTGAAAACCGCCGGAAACCCAAAGAATGACGCGTTAAATATCGACGTGAGAACGATTTTTTGGAAAAATCGGCAAAATATACCGAGCAAAGGATTGAATTCAGAGAAAATGAAAACTACGTTTTCTCTGGATTTTCTCTAAATTGTGTGTTCGAAGATTGTTTGTTATGATGTCAGATTATGAGATTCTGAGTGGGGCAGTGGACAAAAGCGGAGGATAATTGTAAAATGGTGGAAATTTTCGTTCAAAAACAAGTTTTCATTCATCATACAGGAAACGCGCCATGAGTTTGCAAAACAAAGAATCCTTTGATACAGAAGAAACGAAAAGGATATTCGAACAGTATAAGTTGTATGTCGAAATGGCTGATAGAGTCAGCCAACGGCGTATGAACGCAAATACATTTTTCATTGCGGCAAATACATTGCTATTCACAGCAGCAGCTTTCATCGGTAGCAAAGACTTGGTGTGGATTTTTTTCGTTGGTATTGTAGGTTGCGTAATTAGTTACGCTTGGTACTATACTTTGAACAGTTACCGACAGCTAAACACTGGAAAGTTTACAGTAATCAATGAAATTGAAAAATTACTACCTCTCTCAGGATTCTCTTATGAATGGGAAGTGCTTGGAGGTGGTGAGAAGAAAGATAAATACTGGCCGCTCTCGCATGTAGAAAAAATTATCCCAATTATTTTTTTCTTTGCTTATATGGCTCTGACAGTCCTTCAAATTATTGTGCAGCTCCCTTGTAAATGACCAAAGTGGTGGGTAAACAGCGAATTTTCGCAATCTGATGGACTACTTGACAGAAGAGATTCGGCTTTGTACAATGAGTCCAAGTTTTTTAGCCCCCTTACCTTACAGGAGATACTTTTATGGCAAATCCAAGAGCATTTATCAGCTTCGATTTCGACAACGACAAAGATTCCAAGGAACTTTTTGCCGGACAAGCCAAGAATTCGAAAACGCCATTCGACATACAGGACTGGTCGTCGAAATCTTCGCTCCCGCAATCCCAGTGGGAGAAAGAAATCAAGGACAAGATAAACAAGTGCAACATGACCATCGTTTTGGTGGGAACAAGAACGCATTCTGCAACTGGGGTCGTTAAAGAAATTGGCTTTGCCAAAGATCAGGATGTCCCCATTTTTGGGGTATATGTCGGTAGTGCCGGTACAAGCACTGCATTGCCAGACGGTTTGGCTAGGAGTAGAGTGGTCGCATGGGAGTGGGATAAAATCGCCACGAAAGTCGACGAAATGATGAAAGAAGGAAAGAATAAAAAGTGAGTCTCAAAAGAAGGCGGCATTGACCGCCAGCGGCAAACGGCGATGGACTGAACAAGGCGACTGCCGTATCGTTGGATTTTGGGCAAAAGGTAGATGTTCCTGACGTATCAATGATACAGCTTTTGCATGCGCCCTGCCAACACTGACGAAAAGCAAACGCTGATTCGTGAGGGCTTCCTCTATCGCGTCGAGAAGGCACTGCGAGTATGAACATGTCCACCCTTCCCTCGTGTCCACTGACACTTCACGGTCATTGCAAGCAAACAAAATTACTTCCTGCGGTGTGGCAAATTGTATCAACTCTTCATATGCTTGCCTTATCGAGTCGTGGGAAAGGGACAACGTAGCCGCCTCTACATCTATATCAACTGGTATTCTCTGATGACTGCGGCAACAGTCGATAATGAGGAGTTGACGCTCTGCGAGTTCCGTTAAGTTGTGCAACAAAATCGTTTCCCCTTCTCCGTTGATTGTTAACACCGTCCCATCACTCGTTTCCTCTCCGTGTCCAGAGAACACTGTAATCAAGTAGTCGTAATCGGCTTCTTGTATATCAGCGATTGTTTCAAGTAGTTCGTGTTGTGTCGGGTTGATCAAAATGTCAATCTCTCCATCATGCCAACTTCCACCGGTAGGACTTGTGAAGAATTTATAGTAGTCGCTTATATCGATTGGAACACCGGAAAGGTCGTCAGTGTTGCCAATCATCAAGATTCGTTTTTGCATTTCCGTTGAGTTACTATTGCTATGATGGATGAACAAAGCACTTGAACGTATTCCATCGCCCATTACGCCCCAGCCTATCGGGGTAGAGCGACCGCACGGAAAAATTGACGCAACGTTCAATTTGACACGTATTTTACAGCATTTTAGATTTTGGACAACAGCATTGAAAAATGTCTTGCAGAAAATGATTACTCTATCTTTTCCGACACATGGACAACTTCTGTCAAAATAATGACCTTGTTTTGTTCTCACGCTTGATTTTATCGAGTCGTTCCTTTTCTTCTGCATCGTGAACATTACCTGATAAACGATTCGACCTTGGAAGCATATTTCTCAGAACATGTACTTTTTTCCAAGTATCTCGACTTGTTTTATCATATTCTTTCTTCTCTTTTTTGTCGGTTGCGCTGTCTCGTTTTCGAGATAAATGCATAGCCACATCTTCTGTCTGGCTGATATGTGTTTGATTTACAACATAGACATCAATTGTCTTTGTTTTTTTGACACTATTGAGGTTTGTCAAAAGAAGTGAGAGTGTTGTCTCGTTATATTTTTTTCGTGTTGTTTTCTGTAACAACATCAAGTAGTCGGTGATAGCTTGCTTTTCAGTTGGAGAAAACGAAATCGCAAGAACAGGACTGATGCTGCCCGAATCGGCAACCAATGCATCAATTTGTTTTTTTATAACACTAGGGGAATAAAGACCGATGGAAAAAGAAGATGCTACTATCTTCAATCCTATCCATCCTACAAAGGCTATTACCAAAATACCAATTACTGCGCGTGCAGTAAGATTGTTTGTCAGGTAGTGAGATTTAGATAAAATAGGGTACTTGGATTGTGCTGAATTTTTTAGAGCAAAGAAAAAACAGGCGATTCGAGTAAAAAAAAGTTGTGTGTGAAATTTTCCCCACCAGGACAGTAACGTTGTCAAGGTTGCCTCTTTGCTTTTGTCGGCATCAGACGCATGGGTACCCAGCAGTACAGACGCAGTTTGTTCTTCTTGAATAGGTACAGCGGCATCAACTGGATTTTCCTCAACAGTCGGTATAGCATCGTGAGTCGGTTGAGTCATTTCTGGCGATACTGTTTCGCTCAGTACCGCTACGAACGTCAACCCTTTCACTTTCCTCGCTGGCGCAGATTTACCCTCTTCTGTTTCGACAACAGTATCCGGCGTAATTGTCCCCGCCTTTGCAAGACCTTTCAACTGACCGCCAGTAACTTCAATTTTCTCACCGCTCTCGTTGTAATAAAACCACTTTGCCATTGTCGTACTCCGAAAATGATAGCCGAGAACGGCAACGCAAGACGCTCAAACGGGAGCGACACGCCATTAAAGAAACGGAATTAACCCCACGTGTCAAAGTGGTGCATTGTTAGCCAATTGGACAATGCCGATTATATCCGCAGAACGATACGCGCACTCCCTTACGGAAGTAACGCAACTACACCGTTCAACGCTAATCTTCTACCTGGTTTCCCAGTTGACACGTAGAAAACTTTCGTCCGCCGAAGCGATCTTTAATGTTTGTTAACGTACTCGTAATTCAATCCGCTCGATACGGAATCGGAGCGGAACTTCTGATTATGAACGTAGTATAGCACACTTTTCTGAAAAAGCAAGAGGACGAAACGCAGGTATCGAAAAATCGGCGAGGGGCGAAGTGGCGAACATCAGTAGTCAATTTTTGTTTTGCAAAAGAAAAATCATCAGAGGTTGGAAATTGTTTATGTATATGCAATTTTCAACCTCTGACGAAATATGCTTGATTTCAAGGGGTTTTAGGAAATTTGAATTTTCAACCTCTGAATCATTTCCAATCACCGAATCTGTTGTATCAGGAGTCAAACGCAGAGTCTTATCTTCTCACAGGGACTTCCCGTATTCCTTGCCCTATTGTAAAATATGCAGACAGGGTTTGCCCCGCTTCTGACCGCACGCAGGAAGTTCAAAAATGACCGAAATTATCAATGCAGGCACCGATTTACTGGACGTTTTTATCGGAAGACAAAACATCGACAACGACAGCATACGTTTGAATGATGACGACATCAGTTTTGATCTATGCGCACGAGATTCTGACGACGATGCTGGAAAAACAATCAGACGTAGCACAATGGACGACGTTGAAAACTTTTTTGCTGATACGTTACAATCCCATCCATTTGCCAAGCATCTGTTACTGTTACTGTGGATTCGTGAAGTCGAATTTTCGATGGGAGCCCTGAGGGACGAAGATGTTTATGATTTCATTCAAAAGGGTGCTTTTGCATTTTACAGCATTGACTTGGACGATGAAACAGTGGAGCATGAATTCCTTGAACTGTTAGACGAGGGCTATCTCCGAGAAACAAACTCGGGTTTCTTTCTTGAATCAAAAGGAAAACGTGTTGCCGAAAAACTGCATAAAAGCGATTTCTGTTTGGACGGCATGATAGGCAAGCTCAGGGAAACTGTCGCTGTTCTTGAAAAACGCTTGTCATTGCTTACAGAGCCGACATCGCAACCGAAGAAGAAGTTCACAAAGTCGGCAAAAACACGAAATACTCCTACACAGAAAGACCACAAGAAAAAAATACTCAATTACATTGGTAGGTTTTTGGAATTGTGTCGGCAAAACGTCAAGGTAAACAAGGCGGATTTAGCCAAGGAGTGCGGATTACGTCCAGAAGTGGTATCAAGAAAAGAATCCAAGTATTACGCTCTTGTGAAGGAAGCAGAAGACGAAATAAAACGCCCTAATTTTTTTCACGATCCCGACGCGGTAGTCGAGTATTTCTTTGACATCCAAAGAAGACTTGATGTTGATTGATATAATTTCAACGACATCTAAATCAAGCATCTTACCTTACATTGCTTCCTTGAAAGTCTTGAAGCAATTCTCGTAATACCGGTAATTCTGCGTCCGCACCCGGTTTATTGTTTCCATTAAAACAATCTCGCCCTTCTCCTGAAAGGGCTACCTTCGCCGGTGTGTTGCCGACAAGTGCTGATACAGTCATCAGCAGGTAGTCATACATCAACCAAGTCCGGCAATTCGCAAAAAAACAAAATTGAAAATTCATACAGTTCCGCAAAGCGTTGTATTTTCATTTTTTGTTTTCTGCGACCGGAGAAAGGATTTAGGGTATCAAAATGGAACAGAACATTTTACTGGTTCACGAAGTGGCATTGCGCGTACGTGCAAGCGTTTCTAGCGTGAATCGCTGGTTACATCAACGTCGGAAGGGGCAAGGAAACTTCCCTTTGCCGATTTCGCCGCCCGGCGGAAAACTCCGTTGGCTTGCCGCCGACATTGAGCGTTTTCTGCAATCGCAGTCAAACGTCCCATCATCGATTGTGCCTACGAGTATAGCACAAAAGCGTCGTGAGGACAAGGCATACGAACGAAGACAAGCAGAGGCAGCAGCGACTCTCCGAAAGCATGCAACGAATCGAAACAAGCAACACAACACTCAACAGAGAGGAAGGAGGACATCATGAACGAAACGCAAGAATACATAGTCCAATTCAACTACATTCGCGACCTTGATGCCGATATAGTTTTCGAGGGTTGTAAGGTTCTTTGCAGATGGCTCACCGATGGTGAATCGGATAGAGAACCGCACAAACGCAAGCAACCATGTCCAAACTGCGGAGGTCATGACCGCTTTCGATATAGCCCCGAATACAAGCGGTTTTTCTGTAACCAATGCAAGCCGAAAGGCGGATGGGATGGTATCATGCTTGTCAAAAGCTTCGGAGACTATGGGGAGCTCACACACATGGAAGCCACCCAACTGCTTGCGGAGGCTACCGGTTACGGGAATGACAATGCTCTGCCTACCGAGCAGAAGCAAAGCGATAAACCCAAGCCAAAGCTGCTTTTGTCAGCACGCTATTACTTGAAAGAGGACAGCGGTGTTTTCAGAGAAGTATATGAGCATCGTCCCCAAATTGACTTCAACGCTTACGAAGGAGCGGGAGCGGAAGCTTTTTCAGATGGAAGGGGAAATGGCATTGCAATTCCGATGTTCGGCAATGATGGTGAGTTATCGGGCTATGTTCGATACTACACAAACGGCGGCAAGCCGATGAATGCGGCGGGTTCGAAAAGTGGAATCGTGGGAACAGACTCCATCCAAAACCTGTTGCAGAAACGTCAGGCAAAGATTGTTTTCCTGACTGCGGGAGTCAGCGACCGATTGACATTATCAGGAGCAATAGCCAAAGCCAGACTCGAAGACGGCTATTACGCCTTCACAACCGGAGGAGGCGAAAGCGAAAAGTTTGAAAAGTTCGACTCGTTACTCCGCTCGGCACTGGAAGGCAAAACCATTGCCGTAATTGTAGACAACGACGAGGCGGGTGAGAAGGGAGCGCAAGCACGAGGAAAATACCTTGCACAATTCGCTGCTGATGTCCGCCTTGTCAGATTGCCGAGCGAATGTACAATACAAGGGAACGATGTCAAGATAAAAGACTTGCGGGATTTCCTATCGGCGGGCAACACGTTTGAAGACCTGTTGAAACTGTTCGATGAGGCGGAGTCTGTGAAAACTGAATCGACACCCGCCGAATCATCGCAGAATACGCCGTCAAAACGTAGCCGACATTCAAAACGCATCGCACGCCCTATACTCATTCGTGCGTCCGAAGTTGTCGAAAAAGCGATTGCGTGGCTTTGGGAAAACAAAATCCCCCTTGGCATGTTATCGCTCATTGCCGGTTTAGCCGGTGTCGGCAAGTCATTTTTAACTGTTTTCATGACTGCTGTCATCACAAACGGTTGGAAGTGGCCCGATGGCACACCAAGCGAACAAGGCAGTGTCCTATTCTTCTACGGCGAAGAGGGCATTGCGGACACGTACAAAAAACGCTTTCGGGCAAACGGAGCCGACCAGTCGAAAATCGTTTTTCTGGACGGAGTAGAACTGGTTAATGATAACGATGAGTGCTCCGAAGCCGGTATAACGTTGCAAATGGTTGACGTGATTGAAAGGGCAATACACGACACCGCAGAGAAAACCGGCTTGCCGGTCAAGATGGTGGTCATTGACCCGATCAGCAATTACTGGGGCGATAAAAAGGAAAACTCTAATGCGGAAGTCAGGAGCGTTTTGAAGCCGCTGCAACACCTTGCCGAAAAGACGGGAGTCGCTTTCGTTTTGATTCAACACGTCGGCAAGGCGGATAAGGAACATGCGCAGCAGAAAGTTTTAGGTTCGACTGGAATCGTAGCGGCATGTCGTTCCGTTTGGGGAGTTTTCATCGATCCTGATGATAACACAAAACGAGTTTTCGCTCCGTTGAAAGTCAATTGCGGATATAATCACACCGCCGTCTCTTACAGAATCGCTCCTCCTAATGGAACGGTGGAAATTGTCGATGTCAGTATCGAAAACTTGACGGGAGATGACATTGTTCGTTCGCAAAAGCAGGTTTCCAAGCGTGGACCGAAAACAGACAAGGTGGGCGACTGTGCAGACGAAATTGCCGAGCGATTGAAAGAAGGGGACGCGCAGGCTTCGGAAATGCTGGATTCCTTGAAAGCGGAGGGCTTCGGCACCTCGACAATCAGGGAGGCGAAAAAGCAATTAGGAGTCAAGTCTGTCGGCAAGGGCAAAAACACGCTATGGCATTTACCCACTGATTCAACTGATTCAGTGGTTGAAAATGCTGATTGATTTCCAGAGGTTGGAAATTCAATTTTCCTAAAACCCCTATAAATCAAGCATATTTCGTCAGTGATTGGAAATTGCATATACACAAGCAATTTCCAATCGCTGATTTTTTTGGAACAAAATAGAGCGTCGTCGCAGTCGTTGCGGCAACGCTCTCGTCAGTGTTTCACGATTCCTCCGTGTCAAAGGGATTATGGCGATTGCGTGCAAGTGTTTCCCGACGTGCAAGTTGCGTATGCGTGTAGCGCTTCGTCATGTTAACAGTCCGATGTCCGAGCAGTGCTTGTGCGTCCTCGTCGCTGTGAGCAAGTTCGGTGGCGGTGCTGGCACTGTGCCGCAACTGATACGGGAACCAATGAGGGATTTTTTGCTCCTCCGGCAAAACCTTATTCCCTTTGGCAATGGCGTGAATGATTGCCAAACGATAAGAACATTCATTGTAGAATTCGGAATATCGTGAAGGCTTCGCAGCACGCTCTTTGTCTTTCGCAATTTGCGAAGGAGTCAAAGGCGTTTTCCGAGCGGCTCTTTTTACAGCACTTCGTTCCGCCATCGCTGTTCGGGGAGAGAATACTGCTGCGTCAGGAGCCTTGCCTTCCAAGTATGGGGCAATCAGTTCCTGCTCCGGCTTGCCAAGGGGAATGATTTTTTTTCCGATGAACCGCTCTGTTTTGTGATTCTTTCGCACGTAGTGCCAAAGCCCAGGAGCGGCATTTTTGATAATGTCGCCCACTTTCATATTGAAAACTTCGCTCGGACGACAACCCGTCAAGCGTTGCACGATGATCATTGCTTTCAGCGTTGGTGGCATAAAAGGCAACGTTCGAATGACCACGTCATCGGGAACTGCCTCTCGTTCTTCATGGTCGAACGTGCCTTCATGACCTTTCAGCAACGATTTTACGGCTTTCAATGCTCTCCACGTCGTCTCCGGCACCAGTTCATTTTCAACTCCCCATCCAAAAATTGCGACGGTGAATTTGATGTACTTGTTAATGATGTTGCGACAAAATCTGCCGGAGCGAATCATCTCGTCCCGAACCAGTTTTAGACAACGGGGCGTGAATTTTTCTACGGAAGTGTTGTCTCCGTAGAGTTTGTCCAGGAAATCCAGGACAATTGTTCGATAGTGGGCGTAGTCCGTAGGGTTAATGCTTGTTTTCGCATAATTCAGGAAAGCGGCGGCAAGTTCACGGACTGTAACCTGCCTCTCCTCACCCACACTTGACAGGGGAATCGCAGGATTCGACTCTATCTCTGCAACGATGCGAGCATAGGCGACTTTGGACTCCGGCGAACCGTAGAGCCCGAGATAATTAGGCTTGCCGTTAAAATAGACGACAGCGTACTTGCCCATCCTTGAATACTTGGGCGGACGATTTCTCAATTTTGGCATAATTTATACCTCCCTCGGTGAAAACCCATACTGTATGGGTTTCCGGCAAGCACAAAAATCAAAATTAAAAACTCACAATCGCCCGCAAAGCGTTGTTTTTCAAGGGTTTCTCTTAACGCCCCGGCTAGGACTTGAACCTAGGACCTACGGATTAACAGTCCGCTAGTCACTTCTTTTCACTTTTTCCTCTCTTATTTTCTATATCTAAACCCTTGACGTTTTTTATTTTACATCTATCCTTATACTTGTCTCTTCCATTTTTCCTTGACCAGCGGATTTTTTCTATGGCCAGACGCACCACAACACTCAAAAAGGCACCGAAAAAGTCTCCGACTTTTGCTCCCGAACACGTTCCAGTCCACTAACAAGTTTTTTTCCGAAATGTTGCCTTCATCACTTCCAGGATTGAAAAACTGGGCACTTGCCTGCCGAGGGCAGGTTAACAGTCACCGATTGGAGTTATCTTGATAAAAACCCTT
>Ga0099364_10015143_pt1 | contig 10189 bp, 7 predicted proteins | sample TergutTh196P3_FD_73070 | JGI IMG/M metagenome (GOLD analysis project Ga0099364, IMG submission 73070) | Microcerotermes parvus P3 segment gut microbial communities from Pointe-Noire, Republic of the Congo - Th196 P3 | ecosystem: Host-associated > Arthropoda: Insects > Digestive system > Gut ...
GGATATCATAATTAGTATGCCGTCATCAAGGGTTTCATAATCCGGCGCGATGTCGAAAATCCGATATAGCCGCAGCACAGGATAGACCTCGCCGCGGATCATTATCATTTCGCTGCCGTCTGGATCGAGGAAAATATCGCCGTCGTTTGGTTTGAAGGATTCCTGAATCGACAGCATTGGAGCGATAAACACCAGGTTTCCGACGCGTAGCTTCATGCCGTCGATAATTGCCAGGGTAAGGGGGATGCGGATCTGTACGGTCATTCCCTCTCCTGGGGTGCTGTCCACTATGATGGTTCCCCCGACTTTGTCGATATTTCTCCTGACAACGTCCATGCCAACGCCACGACCCGAGAATTCGGTGACTTCGGAATTTGTGGAAAAGCCGGCGAGAAAAATCATATTATAGGCTTCCTTGTCGGAAATCTCGTGATCTGGCTTTGTATTTAAGCCCTTTTCTGTTGCCTTTTTGATGAGAACATCCCTATCGAGCCCTTTGCCGTCGTCGGTAACAAGAATTACCACATCGCCCCCGGCGTTGCGGGCTTCAAGGGTGATTTTCCCCGTTGTGTTCTTCCCGTTTTGCGCACGAATGTCGGGCATTTCGATTCCATGATCCACCGCATTGCGGATAAGGTGCATGAGGGGGTCGGACAAGGTGTCGATGATGTTTTTATCGACCTCGGTTTCTTCGCCGATGAGAGTCAGCTCCACTTCCTTGCCAACTTTTTTGCTCACATCCCTAACAAGGCGGTGCATTTTTTGAAAAGCATTTGATACTGGCAGCATTCGAATCGACATTACGATTTCCTGAAGCTCGTTTATCAGCTTCCTCAGTTCTTGACTGCTGCGCTCAAATGAGTCGATATGCAGATTAGCAACCTCCGGGTTCTTCGTGACCATGGATTCTGTTGTAACTATTTCGCCCATCAGATTCATCAGCATATCCAGCTTGTTCACATTGACGCTGATGAAGTTCTGCGTTGCCGCCACCGTTGGAACCGGTCTGTCCACTGCTGCGGTTTCCTCGTCGCGGCTTGTCTCCACTTTCGGTCGCAGCTCCTCGGGCAGCTCATCGCTATCCACAGCGAGGGGGAGCAGACTTGCGTTTTGCAGGAACATCACTGAGTCGAGGATGCTTTTGATGACATCCGGATTTTCCCCAGACTGAATGTACATTAAAAATCCATTGTGTATGATATGGTCGCTGGCATCTGCATCGTTGAGATCCGCTGGTATCGACACTATTTTACCGCACAGCGGAGCAATGGCATTCATCACGCCAAAAGCCCGCATATTTTCCATCTGGCATTCAGGTTCAAAGAGTATCTTTATCTTGTAATATGGACTGTCTGCCTCGGCAGTGCCTTGGAGTTCGGTGCCTTGGCTGACTGATTCATCCGCACTTGAAGCGGCTGCGTCGGCTGCATCGGCTGCATCGGCAACCAGGATAGCGGACAGATGCTTGTGGATTCTGTCGCTCAAATCGTTGAAGTCACTGTCAGCGTCCATGCCAGCAGAAAGCTTGTCGATCTCTACTTTGAAGTTATCGAGACCGATGAGGGTCAGGTCGAATACACCTTCCAGGGCATCGGAGTCTGTGCGGGTTTTCCCTTCCCTTATTTTGTCGAACATATCTTCCAGGGCATGTGCCAGCTTTGCCAGATTGTCAAAAGACATCATTGAAGCAGAGCCTTTTATTGTATGCATTACCCGGAATATTTCGTTAATGTGGTCGTCGCTGAGGGATTTTTCCTTCTCGCTTTGGAGCAAGGTCTCCTCAAGAGATTCTAAAAGCTGCTGTGTTTCGAAAATGAACACGTCAAACATAGGGTCTCTGTCGCGCATTATTGTCACCTCCCGTCGGTTTTATATTTAATCAATGATGCACAAGGAAAGCATTGCTGATAAATGCATTATGCCAATTTCTTTATTGCCGCTATTATACCTTCTTCTTTGAAAGGTTTGACAATAAAGCCCTTTGCGCCTGAAACGATTGCTTCGCGCACCATTGCCTCTTGACCCATGGCAGAAACCATTACAACTTTCGCCTTGGGGTCGAGTTTTTGGATTTCTTTCAGCGCATCGAGGCCGCTCATTTCGGGCATCGTGATGTCCATTGTGACGATATCGGGCTGAAGCTCCTTGTACAGCTCAATGCCGATGAGACCGTTTTCTGCCTCCCCAACAACCTCATAGCCATTTTTCGTGAGCATGTTTTTGATGGAGATACGCATGAATGCCGCATCGTCTACGATTAGCACCTTGGCCATAATATCCCTCCTGTTTTTATGTAATATTTTAACCGCAATTAATATTAACGGTAATCGTACTCGTTGTAAGATTAGGGTTTGCGCTGCTTTGATCCTCTGCCTTGCGAATTTCAGTTTTCCAAGGGTTTGCTGAACTAGATGAATTTCTCGCCCAACCCCACTGTTTTTATTTTCAGCGCTCCGGTGTCTGTATCCAGTTCGATGGTTCGCCCGTGGGTACCCCCGGTGTCGTTTGCCTGGACAGGTATTCGGAGCTGGTTGAGTATTGCAAGGCTAGCTTTTGCGTTTCGCTCGCCGATTTTCATAATGTCGCTGTTTTGGGATTTCCCGAACATATGGGCGCCTCCGGCGATTTTGGCAACAAGGGCATTGCGGGTTGCTCCGCTTCGGGTTATCTGGTTGAGCAGCTCGATTATGGCAGAATCGGCGAATTTTGCGATATTCTGCCCCTCGAAGCCTTTATATGTGGGCAGCATAACGTGGGCGAGCCCACCAATTTTGTGTACTCGGTCGAAGAGCGTTATACCAATACATGACCCTAGACCCAGAGTCGTCAGAATGTCGGGATGTTTTGCGACTTTGAGATCCGCCATGCCAACAACAATCATTCCCATATTAGCTTTCCAATCCTAGTGATTTTAGAAGTATACTATACGAATTATAATCTGGAATTAAGAAAAAGTGCCCGGCTATCTCTCCGTCGGGATCTTCAAACTGGGTTTTGAGAAACAAAACAGTATCGCCTATCCTGCCATATTCCACTGTGGCGATGCTGATTATCGCGCCCAGCATATCGATGGATATCTGAGGAACGGACGGCATGATGTGAAGCCCCGACATGGACGAAATCGCAGACAGAAAAGAACCCACAAGGATGTTGGCTATTTCTGTCAGTGTGTCGCGCTCCAGATCGTTTAATGCGAAGCCTTCTGCTGTGGTGTCCCTTTGGGGCTCACCTAGAGCCTGGGACACCATTGCCATGGCATCGCTCATTTCCAGCAGCAGCATGATAAATCCGCTCATCTCGCCAGAAAAATCCACAAGCATGCCTGCAACCAAGGTTTCGGGTCCGTCGAGCACACCCAGCATACTGTTAAATGGTACAACGGATGCATCTGGCACACTCATTGATATCCTGCGGTTCAGCAGGCCAGCAAGTGCAGATGCGGCGTTTCCAGCACCTATGTTGCCTATTTCCTTGAATACGTCAAGGTTTTTTTCCAAGTCATTTACTTTCCCGTCGGGCATGCCTCTACTCCATCAACCAGCCAATCTGTTAGATTCAGCCATTGTCTTAAGTCCGATACTCTATTTATCGACAATAAAAGAAAGAAGTTAACATTATTTATGATAAAAAGCAAAGTGAAGTACCTGCACAGTTATGTCTGCAAGTGGAAATATCGTGATGGTAAGACGCTTTTATCGCATTGCATTTATGGAGAAGCCAATATGTCATTGAGAATTGACGCAGCACAGATTCCCTTTGCGGGAGGGCTGAAGAACACTGGCGACAACGGAGCTTTTGCGGCTTCGCTACATGAGGGGGACAGCTTCGGCGCACTGGTGCTTTCAGCGGGGAAGGACTCCATTGTCCTGAGAACCGACAGCGGGCTGCTTTTTAAAGCTAGGCTCGATTCCGATGTTCCTCTGAAGCTGGGCGAGCATATATTCCTGGAAGTTTCGGGAAAAGATGCCGATACTGTTTCGCTATCTGTTATAAAAGAGTTTGCCAATGACGACAAAACAACGAAGCCGGAAGCGCTGCGTAGTTATGAAGATACAGAACTTTTTCCCTATGCCGCTAAGCTGGCTCAGCTCAATATGCCAGTGTCGGAAGAAACTGCGCTGAGCATGAAACAGCTAATCGAAAGCCACCCTGATATGAACCTCGATGAAGCCGCTTTCATCGCTTCCAATGGATTTGCTGATGACGAACGCCTCATTAGAGCAGCGCAGGAGCTTTTGTCCGGCGGTGACAAAACAGACGGTATGATAGAAAAGCTCTTAGATTTGCTCCACCAAATGGGAGACGATGCTGCGAAGGCGCCACCGGGAGTATCAAATTATGATGTCGACGCAAATGGTGTTGCCCAGGGAAACCCCGGCAGGGACGCACTGAGACCCGAAAGTGGCGGCATAGTCCCTGCCGTTCCCGAGGAGCGGGGGAGCGTATCAGATTTCATCAGGCTGGTCCGTGAAGGAGAGGGTGAGCTGGCAGCAATATATCTGCGGGGAATCGCCCAGGAAGCCAAGGAAACGCAGGAAGCACAGGTTACTCAGGAAGCACAAGATACCCAAGAGAACCTGGAAAGCCTGGAAATGCTATCTGAAGGGGAGAATCAAACAAGACAGCTTGACAATCTCCCAGCTGGTGCAACTGCCGTGATGCCGGATGAAGAAGCACAAACATCATGGGAAAACCTTGCAGGCGAAGCTCCAGCAACTCAAGCACAAGGAGCATCGCCCAACGACTATGCTGCAAGAAATCTATTGGAAGCAAATAAGCCGCCAGATCAAGCAGCGCGAGGAACACAGGATGAGGCAGTGCGTGGAAACCAAGCAGCAAGCAAAGAATTTGCCGACAGCACAGTGGAGGATTCTGCCCAAAGGATTCAAGATGCAGCGGTGATGCCAAACAGTCTGGGAAGCCAAGAAATGCAAAGGGTTTCCGTTGGAAATGTGCCAATGGAACTATCCGGCAATGAGCAAGGGAACCGCCAGCAATTCCCCTCTTTGGAAAGCGCAAGGGAAGCGATGACCGAGCTATTCAAGGAACTTGGAGAATTTCGCAATACGCCAGCGCCTGTTCTCGAGAGGTTTTCGGATATGCTTCTGAGAATATCTGGAGAAGAAGCAGACTTCTCAAAGGGAGCTGTGAACGAACTTATGAATCAGGTGGAGCAAATGTTTGCCAAGCTGGGTAGAAGCGACAATGATGCAGGACGAAGGATAAAAGACGCAAAGGACGAGCTTATTGCCCGCCTGCTGCTCCTGGAAGAGTCCATATCCAGAACCCAATCGCCCTCAAAAGGGGAACTGCTGGAGCAGACGCGCAGGCTTCAAGATCATGCGCGCTTGCTAAATAGCATCGAACAGTTTGCATATATGGAAATCCCTATACAATTATACGAGGATAGAAGCAGCGCACAGCTTTATGTTTTCAAGAAAAAAGGCTCCAAGCGGATCGACCCTGAAAATGTCAATATCCTTTTATCCATTGACCTCGAGCATATGGGGCATTGGGAAGGTCTGATAAACTTCCGCAACAAAGACGTATCTTTAAAAATGGAAGTGGCAGGACCCAAGGAGAAGGAGCACTTCAGCGAAAACACGGTCTTGCTCCATGAGCTCATGTCCGAAATTGGATTCAAGCTGGTGGGAACGGATATACAATATCTGGAAAAGGAAACCAATCCTTTGACGGCGCTGTCGGTTTTTGACAGGCTTACAAGGGGAAATGTTGGAATCAACTTTACCGTCTAATGAGGTGTGAGGGCAGTGATAGACAACAGAAAGCTTGAAAAAGCAACGGAGATAAAAAACCAGTTTCCTCCTGTCACCAAAGACGATAAGCGCCCAACAAGGCGAGCAGCAGCCATTTCCTATGATCCGGATATGCATGACGTGCCGATTCTTTCTGCCTTTGGAGAGGGCAATGTTGCAGACAAGATTGTCGCCCTGGCAAAAGAGTCGGGGGTACCTGTGTTACCGGACCCCAGCCTTGCTTCCTTGCTGTCAAAAATCAGCGTTGGCGATGAAATACCCGAGGAGCTGTATCAGGCGGTGGCGAAGATTTTGGTCTTTGTCAGTGAGGTGGATCGGAGCTATTCGGAAAAGCTGAAAGGAAGCAGGGAGAATTAGGAATTAGGAATTAGGAATTGGGGAGGTGGTTTATTATTAGTTGAGTTGTGACTGCTTTGTGATTGCGCTTAACTTTTTTTTTGTTATTTCGATACTATTTATGAAATATATTTGTACTTAGGAGAGTTGAATGAGTACTATTAATGGGATTTCCGGTGGGGGACTGGTGGAGTTTACTGAGAGGGTTCAAGATGCTGGACAGGTGCAGGAATCCGGGGAGGATTTTTCTGCTGTTATTGCGGATGCTGTGAGGGAAGAGCTCAGTAGGATGAGCATTTTGGCGCAGTCTGGGTCCTCTAGCTTCTCGGGTTCCATGGGCGGCGGATTTATGCCCCTGTCGATGCATGGCCAGGGAACAGGTCTTGAAGAATTGATACTGGCGGCGGCTTCCAGTGGGGAAGTCACTGATGCCCAGGCTGCTCTTTTTATGCTTTGCATGATGATGCAGACGAGCCAAGACGGCGATTTTTCCATGATTATGCAGATGATGGCTACTATGATATCTCAGATGCAAGACGATGGGTCTCTGCGAGGCTCGGTGATGTCTTCGGGATACGACCCCTATGTTCTTGATTCAATAGATTGGGGGGTCTTCGGCAACTCTCTTCAAGGAAGCAGGGTTTCCAGCGGCGCTGTTTTGCCTTTGGAATTCTGGCGTCCAACGACAGCGGTGGTAACCAGCAACGTGGGCAACAGAAGCGCTGAGCGGTACAACTCCGTAATCAGGCAGTTCATGGTGGAGTCGGCAGAGCGGTACAGACCTTTTCGCGATGGGTATACATATTGCAATATATATATGTGGGATGTAACCCGAGCGATGGGTGCGGAAATCCCGCTATATACCGATGCGCTCACCGGTGAAGCCCGCTACTATCCGGACACCAGCGGCACGACTTCGATGACCGCTGTGCGGATGGATGCCTGGCTGAAAAATCATGGAGCCGATTATGGTTGGCGGAAGGTGGATGCCCAAACTGCTCAGATGCATGCCAACGAGGGGAAACCCGCTGTTACGACCGCTGGTACGATTGACCATGTACAAGTAGTATGCCCTTCAAGAAACGGTCAGTACGATCCTGTTCGAGGAGTCACCGTTGCCCAAGCGGGCAGCAGGGTCACGAGCTATACGTACATCACAGACATTTACAGCGCAAACGCCCTGAACAATCATGTCAGCTATTGGATACACGAATAATTAAATTCGGAATTCGGAATTCGGAATTCGGAATTTGTGCAATGACATGAGATAGCGGGTTTCGAAAAGCACTGCGGGTGCGAGGTTTGGGTGCTGACATTTTTACGCAGTTGCTGTGAAACAAATTGCCCTTGCGATTGATGTTTCGACGGGATAGGGCAGCGCAGTTCCCGAAAACAAACATATGCGATTTGAGGGAAGGAGCATATATGGCATCTATCCTCGATTTCTATAAGATTCTCGGCGTCAGTGTTGGTGCCGATTTGGCAGATATTACATATGCCTACAAAAGGCTTTGCAGAATATACCATCCCGATGTGAACAAAGACCCCCAAGCCGAAGAGGAAATGAAAAAGATAAACATAGCCTACACGGCGCTGCGGGACAAACTCAGGCGAGAAGCCGCATTTCGCGAACGTGCGGCTTATTCCCGTTCTTCCAGAAGATACGCAAGCTCCGATATTCGATATAACCCGCCCGAGACAAGGAAATCGGAAGCAGATTCGGACAAGGAAGCCTTTGCGGTTATACACGAATATTTCAAAGCGATAAGCTCATATGATTATTCAAAAGCATATGATTGCCTATGCACATATGACAAGCGGCACATTTCAAAAGACAGCTTCGTTGAATGGCGCCTATCGGTGGCTAGGCTATTCCCCATGCGCGACTTCATCGTGGAGAATAAGTCGACCCCTGCAACTGTGACCTTTAACAATGAACTGGGTCTGGTGGCGAAAAAATTCAACGTGACCGTGACCGAGGAAAACCTTGCGGAAAACACCACCAGCACAGGGGATGTGGAGAAACTTGTTGTAATAGAAAACGGACAGTGGAAAGTTTTCCTGGGATACCGCAGCGTCAGCGAATTGACCCGTTCCTTCGAGGAACGCTTCGAAACGGGGCAAAAGCAAGATGTGGCGAAGCTCTTTGAAGAATACACAGCAGGTTTGCACACTGTATATAATATGTTCAACCTTGTGGGGCTCCGAAAGGCAGTGTCCAGGGAGATTTATAGGCACAAGCGCTTCGGCGGCTCTTTGACCTTTGCAGCCATTTCTGTCAAAGCTGTGGGAGAATCTGCAGCAGGTCAAGAAGAGCTGCAGCGTTCTGCGGCAAAAACCATCAACAGTATGCTCAGGGAAACGGACGTTCCCGCCTATGTTGGGGAGGGCGTTTTTGCGGTGATGTATGTGGAGCTCAAGAAGAGAAACGCAGAGGAGATCATCAGCAGGTTGGCAAGGAGCATTCGCAGGAACGCAGGGGAATATTTTGCTGCTTCTGCAACGGTGGAATTCACTTATGAATCGGTGTCTGGGAACAAGTCCCTGGACATGAGCATATTGGACAGGGTTTTGAGGAAGTTTCTTAAAAAGCTGTAAAGATTTCGGCGCAAATTCCGATTATATCTTTATAGAGCAGTTTCATAGGATATAGGTCATGGACGACCGACACAAACAATTTTCCGTCAAAAGGATTTGAGGTGTATTTATTATGGCAATCAACCCAATGCAAAGATCCTCCCCCATGAGGATTATGGGACTGTCCTCGGGCTTTGATACCGATTTTCTCATCGGTCAAATGATGAGAGCCCACCAAATGAGGATAGACAACAGGTTCAGAGCAAGAACAATTCTCGAATGGAAGCAACAAAACCACAACAGTCTCAGGGATTCGCTAAATAATCTCAGAAACTCGTTTTTGCGGACCGGAGCGACCACGGCGAACCTCCTCAACCGCAACACATACAACTCGATAGTCACCAGCGTGGTAAATGCAAAGACAGGTATTGCATCAAATGCGGTTTCTATTTCTGCGCCAGCCGGCTCGCCTGTGGGTACCATCAAGGTACTAGCGGCGCAAAAAGCCCAGGGCAGCAGCTACACATCGGCAGCAAGGATTACAGGTGCGTCTTTGGGCAGCACCCTCGGATCTTTGGGCATATCTGCTTCTGCGATTTCAATTGACAGCAACATTGTCAGGGAAAGCACATTTAACCTGAGCGCTTCAGGCGATATCGTCAAAGACAACTTCGCCAATCTCACCGCCCAGCTGCAAGCGGCATATGGCGACGAAGTGAAGATCACTGAAGCAAGCGGCGTGACCACTTTGACAATTGACTTTCCGATCCCAGGAGGCACCTTCACAATCAAATCAAATGACTCCCTTGCTACCATATCCTCTGCTTTAGATGGCATAACGGGAGCGACATCGTCAGTGGGCGCAAACGGAGTGCTGTCCTTCACTCTTCCGGAAATGGTCAGAGGGACCCCGATAACGTTCAATATGAGCGAATTTGGGAGTAATTTATCCGGTCTTCTGGCTAAGTTCGACTCTGTTTTTGGTGCAAGCGGCGAACACGACCCTGGCACAGACATGGTGACGCTGAAAGTCCCCAACGCCAATGGGACGATTGCGGGGATAACTTTCAAACTCAACGAAATATTAGACATGCCAGGGAATACAGAGTTCAGCCAAACTGTTCTTGACAATGTTTCCAGCCTGCTTGGAGCGGACGCAAGCGGAAATGTCAGCATCGACCCGCCAAATGCGCCTGCCAGGACAATTACTTTCGATATGGGCGACACGGCTAGAAACATTATCAAAGCCGGCGGCGATATAGATATTAACGGCGATGTCACATTTTTCAATTCGCTGGTCAACTTTAACATCGGAGACTCATTGTCTAGCATCAACGCTGCTTTGGGATTAGATGGTACACTTACTTTATCAACCGGCAGCTTCTCCATTTCTCGTACAGACGCACTAGACCCCTATACCTTTAGCCTGGGAGGTCCCGTCAAAAATGTAATCGACGAAGTCAAGAAAGCTGGGGGATCGATAAACAATTCATCAGGCA
>Ga0099364_10015144_pt1 | contig 10189 bp, 4 predicted proteins | sample TergutTh196P3_FD_73070 | JGI IMG/M metagenome (GOLD analysis project Ga0099364, IMG submission 73070) | Microcerotermes parvus P3 segment gut microbial communities from Pointe-Noire, Republic of the Congo - Th196 P3 | ecosystem: Host-associated > Arthropoda: Insects > Digestive system > Gut ...
TAAAGGTTTTACTGGGCGATGTGGCGATTACCGCATTTTCGTTTAGTAATCCAAAACAGGTGTGCTTATGCCCCGGCCAGACAAAATCACAATGGATTTCGTCCGATAAGACGATCACATTGTTTTGCACACAGATATTATTCAACTGCTCAAGCTCCGCCCGCGTCCATACCCTGCCGACCGGGTTGTGGGGGCTGCACAGGATAAACAGCTTGACGCCATGTTCGATTACATTATTCTCGAAATCCGTGAAGTCAATGGAATACTTGCCGTTGCTGTATATTAATGGGTTTGTTACAAGCTTCCTGCCATTATCACGGATCACATCATAGAACGGGTAATATACAGGCGTCTGAATCATTACCGGATCACCCGGCTCCGTAAATGCGCGGACGGCCTGTACCAATGCGAACACTACTCCGGGAGCTTTCACTATCTCCCGCCTTGCCACATGATATCCGAAACGCGAACGGAACCAATCCGCTACCGCATCGTAATAGCTGTCTTTCGGCTCGGTATAGCCAAATATGCCGTGGCTGACTGCCTTATGAATATCTTCTAAGACTTCCGGCGGCGCGGGAAAATCCATGTCGGCGACCCACATGGGCAGCGCATCTGCCGGCTTTCCCCTTTCACGGGCAAAATCAAATTTGAGGGAGTTTGTGCCATAACGGTTTACAATGCTATCAAAATCATACCTCATCCCATAGCCCTTTCCAAATCTCCAATGATATCCTCCGCCGCCTCAATGCCGACCGACAGCCGGAGCAATCTTCCATCTATGCCGCGAGCTTCGCGCTCCCCCTCCGGAACTTCGGCGTGTGTCTGAGTAAGCGGGTGGGTGATAAGCGTTTCCACCCCGCCGAGGCTTTCGGCAAAGAGGATAAGCTGCGTATTATTGAGGATGCTTTTTGCGGTATCCTCATTATCAGCCCTGAAGCTTATCATCGAACCGAAACCCCGCGACTGCCGCACAGATAATTCATATGCCGGATGGTCGGGCAGCCCGACATAGTAGACGTCCGTAATCTTCGGCTGTTTTCTGAGCCATTGCGCAACAGCAAGCGCGTTTTGCTGCGATTTTTCCATTCGGACAGCCAGCGTTTTTATGCCGCGCGTCACCAAAAAAGCGTCAAACGGAGAAAGCATGCCGCCGATTGCTTTTTTTAGGTTGTGGAGCGTTTCGGCCATTTTTTCCGTTTTTGAAACTAAAAATCCCGCCAGCGTATCGTTATGACCGGCAAGGTACTTAGTGGCGCTGTGTACAACGATGTCCGCGCCGAGGGCTATGGGGTTGAAAAAATATGGGGACAGAAAAGTGTTGTCCACGATCAGCAATATATTCCGCTTGCCGATGATCTCCTTTATCCCCGCTACGTCGGCGACCTTCATCATTGGATTCGTGGGGGTTTCGATAAATATAGCCCGCGTTTTTTCAGTTATCGCGCTTTCCACTGCATTGGGCACGGACGTATCGGCATAGTGTATAATGACGCCGTTTTTTGCGGAGATATTGTTAAAAAACCGGATGGAGCCGCCGTACAAATCGTCTGTGGAAACTATTTCATCGCCGGGCGCGAATAATTCCATGAGCGTGGCGATTGCCGCCATTCCGCTCGCGAACGCGGACGCGCCCGCGCCCCCCTCAAGCCTGGCAAGCAGTTTTTCCGCATGTTCGACAGTAGGGTTTTGCGATCTCGAATAATCGTATCCCGTGCTTTGCCCGAAACCGGGATGGGCAAAGGTTGCCGTTTGATAGATCGGGACCGCCACCGCGCCGGTACCGTGGGATTTATCCCTCGCGGCATGGATACAGGCTGTGTCATGTTTCATTTTCTTTCTCCTTGGGAAACCCCATAATATGCAAAGACTTTATACATATAATTCATATATGTATTATATATAGCAAAACATAGCTGGAATGTCAAGAATGAAAATTTGCTATATCTACTTCACATATAGGTATAGAGTGATTTTAATACTAAAAACATACTAAATGCATATAAATAATATGTATGAAGAAACCTGAGGAGGAAACACATCATGTCCACGTCCAACCTGTCGTTCTGTCGTTCGATCGTTGGGAAGAAGTGTTCAAAGATCCTGCGCGTTAATCGACCGCCTTGCGCATAAAGCCCATATCATGGACATCTCACGCGAAAAAGGCGGCCGTTTCGAGGAATGTGCAGTTATTTCAAAAATGGACTACTAGTTATTTGGTAAACGAAGCACTAATCCTTCCCTGCGGCCTTGAAGCGCATTATCGGCATCGGCGCTTTGAACTTGTCTTCAGGCTCTTGGAACGCGTCGCCCTCGCCAATAATTGCAAGCAGGTCGTTACACTGCTTCTTAACATTCCCACGCATTTCCGCGCTTCTTCTGTGTATTTCAAAAGCGTCGCGCTGTGCTCTGGTAACAAGGCTCTCGGCCTTTACGCGGCTGTCCAGTATCATCTGCTCCGCTTCGTAGGTTATTTCCGCGGCTTTAAGTCTGCTGTCGGCAATCATCTTTTCCGCTCTGGCTTCCACCTCTCGAGCCATCTCGGCTGCTTTTTGCCTGCCGTCCGAAACGATCTTATCCGCCACAGCTTGTGCCTTGCCCGCCATCGCCTCGGCCTCGCGGGTCATCTCGATGGCTTTTTGTCTGGCTTCGGAGTACATCTTCTCCGCCCTTGTCTGCGCTTCATAGGTTATCTCGGCGGCTTTTTGCCTGCTGTCTGCAATGATCTTCTCAGCTGTTGCCTCCGTCTCCTGCTTGACATGGTTGACGTATGCGTTGACTGAAGCCATTGCCCCCAGCATATTGTCATTAGTTGCGTCATATTCCTGCATTCTCTCGCCGAGGGCGTTGTATTTATCCGTCAGCTTGACGTACTCTCCGCGCAGCAGCTCGATATATTGGTCAACCTCTTCCCTGGAGTAACCGCGTCTCTCTTCATTAAACACCGGTTTCATGGGCGGGCCCTCCCCTTCAAAATATGCTTTATGTGTTTTAGCAATGCCGCATATATTACAAATTCCGGCGCCGGCGCGTCAAAAAAATAACGGCTGGCGGGAGCACTGGATTTTCCGGCTCATTATAGCACAAAGCCTATCTTTTCGTCAACACTAAATTATTGGAAATACCGTTACGGGGGAGCGGAAACAGGGGAAAATGCCATAAATATGTTAGAAAAAATGGATACAAATTCCTACAAATTCCTACAAAATACTACACTTTGAGGCTCTTCGTCAATTGCAGAAAAAAATGTAAAAATTTTTTCAAAAATTTTTTATTTTTCGGTCGAAAACCAGTGGAAAAAGGTGTATTTTCGTGTCCCGCATACAATGAACACCGAAACAGCCGTCCCGCACCGGCTGTGAGCTGCAGCTTGTCGGAAAAAATAATAAAAATAATTAAAAAATAGCTTGCTTTTTGCTATGAATGATGGTATTCTTGTAGAGAGCGCATTTTATTTGGAGTATTTTAGTCTACAATTAAGCGCCCTCCGCCGTCCCGACAGGCTATGGTTCCATAGATTTTCAGCCCGGATGGCGTCACAATTAAATATTGAGAGGTAAAGCTGCTGCAAGGCAGTGACACAAAACTATAGGGCCTTTTCGGGACGATCAGGCAGCCAGTTGCCGATGGTAATATGCCCAACCGTCGAACCTGTGGTTTTTCATGTGTGTTTGTGAAAAACTTTTTTGTCGTTGTCGTACGTTATTTATTATTCACGTTAATATACACCATCACATCATCAGTGAGCAAACAGGTATAAAAAAATGAGCATTCAAAGATTTGAATTAAGAGCGGATATTGAAGCCCGTGCCCTCTCGCTGGAGGCAATTGACGAGAGCTTTGATAAGCTTAGGCAAAAAAGCGGCCATGTCCACAAAGACGGCAGGAAGATCAAGACCCTCTCCATTTTGAGTACGGTCGTGGTCTTCTTTATCGGCGTGTTTTCATACATTGTCTACAGCCACATCATGGACTTGAGGGAAAACGCGCGCATTGCCGATTTAGCGCGCGATGTCGCGGCGCGCCCGCCCGCTGTGGCGCAAGCCGGAGACGACTCCGCGCGGCCGGCATCTGGGCAGGGTTCTGACCCTGCTGAGCCTGACGAGGAGATGTACCCGCTCAACTTGGAACCAAGGCCGATCATGCCGCTTATCCTGAGTCTTCGCGAGGAGTTCGGAAATGACGATATAGTCGGATATATCTCCATAGAAGGAACTGATATAGATTATATGGTCATGCAATCCAACGACAACGAGTACTATCTCGACAGGAACGTATTCGGCCAGGAGACTGCCGCCGGATCCGTGTTCATGGATTACGCAACCAGCGCCGCAGTACTTGGCCGTAACACAATACTATACGCCCACAATATGCGCGACGGATCAATGTTCCATAACCTGCGCTTCTACCAGAGTAAGCAATTTTTTGATTCTAACAGATACATACGCCTTACGACTCTGCACGACGAAACCATTTGGGAGGCTTTCGCGTTTTACGCGACACACATAGACTTCAACTATATCCAGGTTTATTTCCCGGACGATAACAACTTTTTAAGCCTTGTTGACAAAATGGTGGAAAGGTCAATACATGAAACGGACGTGCATATAGGGGCGGACGACTTAATTCTCACCCTATCAACATGCGAAGGCGGCGCGGACAAGGACATACGCTATGTCCTCAACGCAAGGCTGACCGGCCGTGTCGGAGCGGAGGAAATCGATCATGTGGTAGTCTAATCGGGATGCTGCGCACAAAAAGCAGGCATCCACAAATAACATCGGCACAGTATTTCACTCAAGGGGGACAAATATATGAAAGTGTATCTTAGAAAAGCTAAGCGGCTGCTGAACAACAGGCTTGTCGCTTGGATTATGGCAATGGCGCTGTTGTCCGGGATGATCCCGGTGTACAACTTTGCTACCGGGGATCTTAGAGCGAGCGCGTCAGGCCCGCCGCCGGGCTATGAGGAAATCACCACAGCGGCGGAGTTTAAAGCTTTTGCCGATGCAAGTAACAGTACCAACATAACAACTCGCAATACTGCGCTGCGCGGCAATTACTGGCTGGCCAACGACATAGACATTTCGGCCTACAACTGGAACAGCATAGGCAGCTTCGCTTCTGCGTTCACCGGCGTATTTGACGGCAACGGAAAGACAATCTCGGGCCTTTGGCGCAACAGCAGCGGCGCCGGCACTATTGCCAACCAAGGGCTGTTCGCCAGAATTGAAGGGACTGTAAAGAACCTTAACATTGAAGTTGACTCGAGAGGGTTGACCGGTACCGGTGAGCGCAGGGGCGCCTTGGCCGGAAATCTTCGCGACGGAGGCGTAGTCGATAATGTCCACGTTACCGGAGCTCAGGGCGCGAGAATTGACAACAGAAACGCTGCCAACGACGCCATAGGCAACTACGTAGGCGGGCTTGTCGGAGCTCTCGGCGCGAGAAGCACCATTACAAATTCAAGCGTCAGCAACTTGACCTTAGCCGGCAACAGCTATGTAGGCGGGCTTGTCGGAGCGGCGACTGATGTAGTGTCAAATGAAGGCACCAGGAGAATCGACGGTTCCCGTGTGAATAATGTAAACATTATATACGATGATGGCTACGGCGGCGGCTTCATCGGAGCCGCGCACCTCCGTAGCGAGATTTCGAACAGCCATGTCAACATCGCGACGGTAACGAATAATTTTGCATCGCTGGGGAATTATCCGGGCGGTTTTGTCGGAGCCATATACGAAAGGACCAAGGTCGACAACTGCCATGTTGAAAATGTGACGGTCAGAGGCGGCGCAATCTCGACTTATGCCGGCGGGTTCGCCGGGGTCGTTTACGGAGCCTCGGAAATCAACAATGCCAGTGTTAAGGGCGCATCGGTAACCGCGCGCATGCACTATGCCGGCGGTTTTGCGGGGGCCATACACGGCGGCTCAAAGGTTTCTTACGGTTATGTGGACCGCGAATCGACCGTCAGGACTGAAAACGGATATAACGCCGGCGGTTTCGCGGGGATAGCGTATGAACCGGGGACACAGTTGTACAGGTGTATAGCGAAAGCCAACGTAACGCAAAGAAGCACCAGCCTTTTAGGTTATGCGGGCGGATTCTTGGGTTCATCCCATAACGAAAGACTTGGTGGGCTTATTCAGGGCGGCATTGCGATAAGAGAATGCGCGGCTTACGGCAACGTCGACGCCAGCGGGTACTGCGTCGGCGGGTTTATCGGTGAGTTGGCTTACGGCATTACCATAATAGACGCTTACGCCAGAGGTGATGTAAAAGGCACCACCGGAACCGGCGGCTTTATCGGATACGCGAGCAGCATCACCGCCGCGTCCGCCAACATTATCAGAAACACATACTCCTCCGGCATAGTAACGGGTTCCGGTTCGAACGAGTATGGGGCCTACATGGGGCACTCCAACGCGACTCTGCAAGGATACAACCATTATGACCTTACGAAAGCAAGCGGGCTCAGGGCCTACGGCTCTGCCGGAACGACTAACATAACCGGTGTATTCAAAGGTTTCGACAAACAAGACATGCAGTATGAATGGCCTTATGAATGGCGTGATAGCCTTGCGACGGCGGATATATACACCGGCTGGGATTTTCAAGAAATCTGGACAATAGGATATGAAAATCCCCTGGACATGGACAATAAATTCGTAGATGATTCCGGCGTCTGGCCTTTAAGCTATCCGTATTTCAAATGGAGCGGCAGCGGCGGCGCCGTGATACCGCCAATGGGCACTGATCCCGAACGCGTCGTAAAAACCGCGGGGGGCGCGGACGTATCAATTGAAAACGGTACTAAATACGTTGCTCCGGGAGGCACTATAGTCTACGGTGTCACTGTCAGGAATAACACGGAGCATTCTGTTTGGAGAAATGTAGTCCTTACCGATACTTTTAGCTTTGTTCCCGAGCATGCGTCTATTCTGACTCCGATCCTCCTGGATGGCGTCGCGATGAATCAGGAACTGTACAGCATAAACCAAGGTATCCTGACTGTAAATCTTGGCGAGATACGCGGGGGGAGCTCCAAAACAGTCACATACTCCGTAAAAGTTAACGATAACGCCCCCGACGGCACAGTTCTGGTAAACAACGCCTCCGCGGTGGGGCGTGACATCGGCGGCGCTGACGACAAGTCTGCGGAAGACACTGAGACAGTCACGGTCAAAGACCCCGGCGGTTGCGGCTGTGTCGACGGCTGCCCCTGCGGCGATAACTGCGGATGCAAAAACGGCGGCGATTGTGACTGCGGATGTCAGGGCGGCGACTGCAACTGCGGGCCCGGCTGTACCTGCGGCGCTGACTGCGGATGCAAAAACGGCGGCGATTGTGACTGCGGATGCCAGGGCGGCGGTTGCGGCTGTGACGACGGCTGTACCTGCGGCGATAACTGCGGATGCAAAAACGGCGGCGATTGTGACTGTGGATGCCAGGGCGGCGGTTGCGGCTGTGACGACGGCTGTACCTGCGGCGACGACTGCCCATGTACCAGCGGCGGCGATTGTAACTGCGGGTGCCAGGGTTGCGACTGTGGCGACGGCGGCGATTGCACCTGCGGCTGCCTCACCGGCGGAAACTGCACCTGCGGAAATAATTGCACCTGCAATACAGGCGGATGCAACTGCAATGATAATCCGGATTGCAACTGCGGCAATGGCTGCACCTGCACCCCGGGCAACTGCACATGCGGATCGGGCGGCGGATGCGACTGTACCGATAATCCGGATTGCAACTGCGGCAATGACTGCACCTGCACCCCGGGCAACTGCACATGCAATCCCGGCGGCGGATGTGATTGCACAGATGGCGGCAGCGGATGCGACTGCGGCGGAAGCGACTGTGACTGCGGCGGCAACCCGGGCAACCCCGGCACCCCCAACCCCGGCAATCCTTGCACATGCGGACCCGGCAGCGGATGCGACTGCGGTGACAACTGTGACTGCGGCAGCGGATGCGACTGCGGCGACGTCTGCGACTGCGGCGGCGGCTGTGACTGTGGCGATACCTGCGACTGTGGCAGCGGATGCGACTGCGGCGACACCTGCGATTGCGGCAGCGGATGCGACTGCGGCGACACATGTGACTGCGGCAGCGATGACTGTGGCTGCGGCGGCGATGGCGGCGAAGACTGCGACTGCGGCGAAGACTGCGACTGCGGCAGCGGCGACTGCGGCTGCGGCGGCGACGGACCGGGCGACTGCGGCTGCGGCGGCGACGGCCCCGGCGACTGTGGCTGCGGCGGCAATGGCCCCGGCGGATGCGACTGCGGCGGCGGCACTGACTGCGGCTGCGGCGGCGACGGCGAATGCGATTGCGGAGGAAACGGCTGCAACTGCAACGGCTCCGGCGATGGATGCACATGCACCGATGGCCCGGGCGACTGCGACTGCGGCGGAAACGACTGCGACTGCGGCGGTAACGGCACAGCTAACCCATTTACCGTGACGGTCAACGGCAGCTTTGCAAGCCCGACCGGCGCAGGGAGGTACGCGTCCGGCTCCAGCGTGACTATCAATGCGGGTACCCGCGACAATTTCACCTTCGACGGCTGGGTAGTCAACTCCGGCGGCGTGACGCTAACTAATCCCAGCAGCGCGAGCAATATGTTCGTAATGCCCGCCAGTAATGTCGTAGTGACCGCCAACTGGACGGCTGTGAGCAGCCCGAATGAGTTCACTGTGACGGTTATCGGCAGTTATGCGGGGGCAGACTCCGGCGCCGGCAGTTACGCCCCCGGCGCTGATGTGACAGTCAACGCGGGGACACGAAGCGGCTACACCTTCAGCGGATGGACAGCCATTACCGGCATAACGCTAACAGATCTCGCCGCTGTGACGAACAGCTTCACTATGCCTGGTAATAATGTGTCCGTGACCGCGAATTGGACTTCCGACGGCGGCGACCGCGTCACCAAGACTGCGATAAGCGCGCCGGCCGACTCAACCGGAACGAAACTGGTCGGCCGGGGTGAAAGCATAACCTACGAAGTTACTGTAAGAAACACTTCAGCCGATTCAAGATGGATTGGTGTGTACATAGAAGACAATTTGCCAACTGAGGTAACACTGGTGCCCGGCAGCGTCAGGCTGGGCGAGACAGTGCTGGCGCCATATGACCCGGATGCAGGAAGTGTGCCCGCATACAGCATAGAGGGCAACCTGCTGACCATCTATATTGGCGACCTTGAACCCGAAGACGGCGTGAGGGTCAGGTACGACGTCATTGTCGATACTGAGGTCCCCAACGGTACGCTGATTGTGAACACTGCCGTCGTAAAGGGCTTTGACGAAGACGGCGACCCGGACGACGACCCCGGAGACGGCGATACGGTCAAGGTCGTGCCCAGATATAATGTCACAGTAAACGGCAATGGCTCAACAGGCAGCACCGGCAGCAGCAGCTACCTCGAGGGCCAGAGCGTGGAAATCTTTGCCGGAACCCGGGGGGGATTCAACTTCACAAGCTGGTCGGTCAGCCCGGCCGGACTTGCGCTGGCCTCTAACGCCAGAACAACCTTCACCATGCCCGCCTACGACTTGACCGCGACTGCAAACTGGACTGCCGCTGGCGGCGGTGGCGGCGGCGGCGGCGGCGGAGGCGGCGGCGGTAACGGCGGCGGCGGATACAATCCGGGCCCCGGCACCGGAGGCACGAATCCGTCCATACCGCCGGCCCCGTCCAGTCCGGGCAACCCGATAGTGCCGTTACCCGGCGGTAACGAAGGTTTCGTGGAGTTGGGACCGGGGGACGTACCTCTGGGCGAATGGCATTTCGACCCGGAGGAAGAGCTGTGGCTCCTATTTCCGGAAACGCCCCTTGCCGAAGCGACGCCACCAAGGGTCAATCCGCAAACCGGGGACGTTGTATTCTACTCCGCCTACATACTGCTGGCACTCCTGCTTACATACCTGATCCTCATCAAGAAACCGAAAACCAACAGGGAAAGAGTACACTACACATAAGACGTACACATAAGACGCGCGACTTAAATAACGACATAATAAAACGATCGAAAACCCGGAGACGCCGAAAGACGGCGCTCCGGGTTTTCTTTTTAAAGTTTGTAACTATTCAGTATCCCGCTGCTGAAACCTTCCAAGCCTCGTCATTGCGGCCTCCGAGCCGCAATCCCCTCGAAATCCGCAGGGGATTGCGTCCTGAACTCGAT
>Ga0099364_10015145_pt1 | contig 10189 bp, 11 predicted proteins | sample TergutTh196P3_FD_73070 | JGI IMG/M metagenome (GOLD analysis project Ga0099364, IMG submission 73070) | Microcerotermes parvus P3 segment gut microbial communities from Pointe-Noire, Republic of the Congo - Th196 P3 | ecosystem: Host-associated > Arthropoda: Insects > Digestive system > Gut ...
AAGGGGGTGCCGTCCGCAGACGGCGGGGGTTGCTTCCCACAGGCAGATGCCGGAGGACAACCCCCGGCGCTTCACGCCACCCCCTTCGTGCGCGAAGGGGGCTCTGACAGCCATATCTAAATGACACCCTCTGAGCAGTTACGTTTTTATTGCTCCGATGGTTGATTATCATTTTTCCTGTGTTCTTTTTCTATTTTCCGTTGCGTGCGCTTTACGCTTATGTTCTTAAAGAACATAATAATCCTGCGCCTGAATACCCCAAACACCACGCCGAGGGTAATGAAGACTCCTGCCACAATTTGCGTCAGCATCGCTGTTGTCGCAGGATCAATATACGCGGCTGCACGAGTCGTGCAGTACAAACCGATAAAGAACATGAAATATGCCGTGCATAAACACTTGTTTAACGTTCTTCTCATTTTTTCCCCTCTTTCAAATACTTCCCGGCATCTTTAAAAAAGCTTGCCGCAATCGTTACTATGACTATCCCGATGGGGAACGCAGCAATTATGGCGACGCTTTGAAGACTGTTTAGCGAGTTTTCGGAGAAAATCAAAGCGATGGGAAGCATGATCAGCAAAATAGCCCAGAAAGTACGCACCCTTTTGTCAGGCTCTTGCCCCGACTTGAGCTCTTTATGCGAATAGCTTGAAATAACCATCGTAAGTGCGTCAAATGTGGTGGCGTAAAACAATATCATGCATATGCACAACATGATCAACCCCAGTGCAGGCAGCGGGAGCGTTTCAAAAATCCCTATGATAGTTTCGGATATATCCGCTCCGCCGGCAATTGCACCTGCCGAGTCGAGTCCGTGCTTTGCTTGCTGGGCAAGACCATAATTGCCGAGTATGATAAAAGACGTGAATGTGCCGGCAAGAGCCCAGCCGTAGCCGCCTATGATGGTGTTCTTAACCGTTCTGCCCTTGCTTATTATACCAATGAAAAACGGCGTCGCCACGCACCATGCCATCCAGTAGGCCCAGTAGAATATTGTCCAGTTCTGAGGGAATGAGTTATCCCTGAGCGGATCCGTCCATGTAGAGAGGCCTAAAAAATTCTGAGCCAAATTTCCCAGCGAAGCCACACCGGTTTCTATGATATAGCGCGTTTCTCCGCCCAAGAATAAAAAGTAGAACAGCAGGGCGAAAAAAGCATAGACGCAGATATTCGCAAGCTTAGAAATGCCTGCCATTCCCGTTAGAACAGCTATTGTGTATATCAGCGCGATTATCAGCAAAATGCCTATTGTAAGCCCTATTGTTGTTCCAACACCGAAAACATTCGCCAGCGCTGCCGAGAGCAACGGCGTGGCGAGGGAGAAGGTTGTCGCGGTGCCCGCAATCAGCGAGAAAACAGCGATGAGGTCAATCGCTTTCCCCAGAGGCCCGTCAACTTTTTGCCCGATAAGCGGCCTGCAGGCCTCTGAAAACTTCTGTTTTCTTATCAGCCTGACATGCAGCATAAATCCGAATGCCACCGCAAGCAAAATATAGAAGCTCCACGCGATGGGACCCCAATGAAAGAGCGGGAACGTCGGAGCCCAAAGCTGCATATCGCCAAGTTCGGCAACGCGAGGCTCCAAAGCGTATAGCGCCCACTCGCAAAGTGAGTAAAACAGTATATCTGCAGCCATTGTTGCTGTGAAAATCATTGAGCCCCACGTAAATGAGCTATATTGCGGCTTTTCAATATTGCCGAGCTTGATCTTTCCGAATTTTGAAAACGCCATGTACATGGTGACTCCAAAGGCTGCAAGGCCGATTAAAATATAATACACGCCAAGATCGTCGCCAATAAACGACCTAATTCTTGCGAGCACTATCTTAGACTGCTCCGGCATAACCATAAACAAAGCGCCTAAAAGCAACACCCCCGCTAGGGGCACGATCATTGCAATCCAGTCTATCCGAGGTGATTTGTCTGATTTTTTCACAGTACCTCCATTCTCCATTCGTAACTACTCAGAACCGGCGAGGATGGCTATTACTGTTCACGCAAAGCGCAACCAAGGACGGTGGAGCGGTCGCGAATTGGCGCATGGATGCGCCAGTGAGCGATTGCGGGAACAGAATAGCCATCTGAGCGCAAGGTTCTGAATAATTACCTTACTTACTCATATTCCTATACTCTTCGCTGAAAATGCGGTAATAATCTTTTGCATACCGGTACTGGCGCAGAGCGTACTCGCCGAACTCGACGCCCATGTGACTCTTGTATTCGCACCAGTTGCTCCAAAGAAGCCCGCACACCGCGATATATGCGTAGATTTTGACCCTCACGAGATCCGCACATCCTTCATCAAAGTAGCAACCTATGAGCGAATCCACATGCTCCTTGTCATACATGGCATACACGGCAAACATGGCTATATCAATGTGGGGATCCTGCATGCCGGCATACTCCCAGTCTATAATCAGAATTTTTTCATCACCGCCCGAGCTTACAAAAAGGAAATTGTCGGGGACGGAATCGATATGCGACAGCGTCCATTCCTTTTCGACTGAGCCGATAAAATGCTTAAGCTTCAGCACGTTCGCTTTTGTGTCTTCATAATCGCGGAAGCAAGAAGCTTTATCGTGCCAGAGGCTCTCATAGTAATCTATCCGCTCAAAAGGGTCAAACTCGTGCCCTACGCTGATATTCAGCTCGTGAACCCCCCTGAGCTTTTGCATGCACGCCTTTACATCGGGCAGATGCAGTGGGTCGCAGACTCTGGCACTTTCTATGAATCGGGAAATCTTATACCCTTCTTTCGGATCGATATGCACAAGACTGTCGCAAATATCCAATGAAGCTATCGCTTGATAGACAGCTTGTTCATTGTTTCTGTCTATCAGCTTATCCGTGCCCTCCCCTGGGATACGCATGATGTAACGGGAATCATTATATCTGAAAGTAAAGGAGTGATTTGTCATTCCCGCTTTGATCGGCAACATATCCAAGATTTCGTTTTCCGGAGCTTTGAATATCTTTGATATTACCCTCAGGACCTTGTTATTCGAAGCTTCGTTATACGATGGATCAAACATTCGCAGTTCCTCGAGATTCTCAATTTCGTGTACATTCCCGGTTTGTTTATTCATGTATATTGGCAGGGTGTCAATGCGCTCCATTAATATATGTTCCCAGTAATAATCGGAGCTTCCGGGGCGGTTGTAATAGTCATTTGCGTACTGTCTGAACAAGGCCGAAAAAGAGGGTGTAAAATACGCCGGCCCCACGATTCCCCACGCATCATGCCCGCCGACCGATATCGATGTGATTTTATCGGATTTTGAGGCTCTCACGCACCACTCATCGGTAACCCCATCGACATACACGCATGAGTACCAACTGCGCGCTTCATATGTGTTAAAAATATTGACACATATCCAATGGTCTGAGCTAAGTAGATAGGAGTTGTCCAAATGCCACAGCACGCGGTATAGGCTTGATAAGTTGTTTTTTTGAGCATATTCGGGGTTATATACCAGCTTTACGCCGTATTTGTCAATCAAATAGTCAAACTGCTCTTTCTTATAGCCCACGACGACGATGATCTCGGCGATGCCCTTTTCGAGGAGCTGCTGAATCTGCCGCTCAATCATAGGTTGCCCATGCACTTCCAAAAGCCCCTTCGGAGTTTCATATGTCAGCGGAATACAGCGTGCGCCGAACCCGGCAGCGAGGATAATTGCGTTTTTGACTCGGAATCTATCAAGATGCGTTTGACCCGCTTCGGTTAAGAATAGGTTGCGCCCATCCTGCCTGAGAAAACCGGAAGACAAACAATCTTTTACGACTGCGTTTGCAAGCCCTAAAGAGATCCTTGCCTCTGCCGCCAGCTCCCGCTGTGTCGCTTGTGGTCGAATGGCAAGCTGCCTGCATATCATCACAAAATGTTCAGCTTTCAAATCTTATGCCCCTAACTCGGACAAGCCGCAGTGATCAGTGGTCAGCAGACGAGGGAAACAAACTTTTGCTATTTAGCGCAGACTCCCGGCGGAAAGAGTCTGCTCCGGGCAAGCCGGAATAGTTCATTTTTTGTGAGTATACAACAAAATATGAACAAAGTCAACACTTTCGTTATAATCATGCAGGCAATCGCTTACGAACTGTTACACTTGCTACGGGGTAGCCGGAAACATGCGTCATTGCGGCCTCCGAGCCGCAATCCCCTGCGGGTTTGAGCGAATTTATGGATTCCGTCTGGCAAATCTTTCGCATTGCGTAGGGGATTGCGGGTCAAGCCCGCAATGACGGAGAGGGGTGTGACCTATAACTAACGGGTAAAGTGACCGTAAAACACGCCCCTTTACCCGGCTCGCTTACGACCTCAATCGACCCATTTACAAGCTCCAGAATCCTTTTCACCAAGGACAGGCCCAAGCCGTTGCCTTCAGTAGCCCTTGAACGGTCGCCCTGATAAAACTTCTCGAATAGCCGGCGCTTTACCTCCTCGTCCATCCCCTCGCCCTGGTCTGAAATAGATACAATGACATTATCCGGCTCAGCTTTTAGGCGGACTTCTATCGTTGCGCCTTCAGGGCTATACTTGACAGCATTGCTCAATAGGTTGATCCATAGGTGATGCAGCATTTCCTCATTGGCCGAGATGATCGCGTCATCAAGTTCAATTTCTGTTTTCAATTGTTTTTTCTGCAGTTGATCCTCAAAAAGAATAACAGACCGGCGAACCTGCTCATCGAGAGCATATAGCGTTTGTTCCGTGTCATTTTCAGTAGATTCAAGCTTCGTAAGCAGGAGTACATTGCTGGAAAGGCGGGATAGGCGCTCAATTTCGGTTATAACGATGCGCTGATATTCGGTGCGCTGCTCATCGCTCAAATCCGTTTTTGCCATAAATTTTACAAAACCCTTGATAGACGCAAGGGGCGTTTTGAACTCGTGGGAAATATTGCTTACAAAATCCGATCGCAGTGTTTCTATATTCGATAGCTCCTTGGCCATCTCGTTAAAACTGATAGCCAACCGCTCCAACTCCTTTGTCCCCTTTACGTCTACGTACACATTGAAGTTACCGTTAGCGATCTCCTTCGTTGCGTCCGTCATACGGCGAAGCGGGCGCAGAAAAAACTTTCCGCCTATAATGGACAGGGAGGTGCCGACGAGCATGCTCAGAAGCAAAATAAACAAAAGTGAGTTAATCGCATTTTGCTCCTCGCCAAAAGGCTGCATAAAATCAAAATTGCCGACAATTTGCCATGCGGCGCTGGCAATCACAATACTTAGCAGCAATATAATAACTACGAACACGACAAACACCAGCAGAGAGGAGACTCTTTTTTTGTTGAAAGGCAGCCTAATTCTGCGGCGCGTGTTGTTATCACTCATGCTTCACCGCCCTATATCCAAGCCCGCGAACCGTTTCTATAGTGAACTCCGGCCACGCGTAAAAACGATCGCGCAGCCTGCTGATGTGGACGCTGACGGTGTGGTGGTCTGAGTTGCTGTCCGCACCCCATATTTCGTCCAGCAACTGCAAACGGGTAAATATGACATCGGGATAACTAAGCAGCTTGTACAATAGCAAAAACTCTTTTTGAGGGAGTGTTAGACGCTCATCCCCCCGGGTGACCGTTTGGGAGTCATGGTTCAAGGTTACTTTACCGACGGATATTTTCCGTTCATTCATGATTTTCGCGCGCCTGAGCAGTGCCTTGACCCGCAGAACCATTTCTTCCATGTCGATGGGCTTGACCATATAGTCGTCCGTCCCCGCCAGAAAGCCTTTACGTTTATCGTTGGCGGTCTCTTTTGCAGTCACCATTAAAATAGGCAGCTCATATCCTGCGCTGCGGAGTTGTTCGGTTAAGGAATAGCCATCCGCGCCGGGCATCATTATGTCCGTGATCATCAAGTCGATATGATGATGATCCAGCGCGTCCAAGGCTTCCTGGACATTGCCGGTGAGAATGGGGTTGAAACGCTCGTCCCGCAGAACGGCTTCCATGAGTTTGCCGAGGTTAGTGTCGTCTTCCACTATCAGGATCGTAAGCATACCTGTCACCGCCTTATGCAAGCTCCGCCCGCAATATAGATTTCAAAGTCGTAGAAAACTGAGGTTGGGGAACATCTACCGAAACTTCAACGAAACTTCAACAAATTTACTGTCTTTGTTTATGCCCAGTTGAACTTGGTGCTGTATAATCACGCCATAAAGAAGATACGTTATGCAATAGTAAAACTGATCGCTGGCTCCGATAAAAACTATTATACCATGTTATGTGTATGCAAACAACCTGAGTCAGAAGATAATTTTGTTGAGTAGCTTTTTCCCCTTATAAGTTTTGTTGAGTAGCTTTTTCCCCTTATAAGTTTTGTTGAGTAGCTTTTCCATATATTTGAAAGAACCGGACTGTGGTCAGCAGTCCGGTTCTTTCAATGAGATAACACAGCCAACTGAAATAGTTGCAAATCATCATATTAAGCTATATAATTACAAATACATTATCAAAGGAGGAATAAAAATATGGCGGAGATGCCCAAAATTGAAAATATCAAGAGGGAAGAGAACGTATTTGAGCTAAAACCATGGAAATCAATACACGACACCATTAAAAAACCGATGGTTACCGGCCTGGGTCCGGCGGAGATACAAGAGTCCGCTTTGGCTATGGGATTCGCGCATATCACTGAACCGGACATACTGGGCAGTCCCACGCACGTCCATCCGTTCGACCAATGGATTTACCTAATCGGCGCAGAGTCGTTTTCCGACTTTGACGCCGATATTGAGTTCACAATGGGCGAAGAGATACTGCAGATTAATTATCCTTGCTACATATTTATACCCAAGGGTGTAAAACATTGTCCATTGAACATTAAGCGCGTCGGAAAACCTTTGATTTTCATCGACGCCAGCATTACACAAGAAGCATCCGTTCGCCCGGAAACAATAGCCAACACCAGACGCCCGGAGTATCAAGCGCTCAATAACGAGGACTGATAAGCCATATTCAATGAGAAAGGCGTGTTGTGTGTTACTGTGAGGGAGGGGTTCGTTCCCATCGCAATAACTGACCGAACTGTGGCGCACAATACGCCTTACCTGCACATGTATCGCACCTATGGTCTCGCCAGACTGTGATCTGTGGCGAAATAGTATCCCGCGCACATGTCTCTCAGCAGCTATTCCATATTCTCATTTTCCGGCTGCGCTTATCATTTTGTCAAGCATATCTTCAAAATTTGAAGTACATTCATAGCCAATAACATTTTTCAATACATATGTGTTAGCAAGCTGTATTTCATTGGATTGCGTCCCATAATCAAACACTAAAAGATGCTCCGAGTCCATTTTTTTTGCGACGGTCTTAAAAACATCGCCCATTACACGCGGGATTCCGCTTCCAATATTGATGACTCCTGTGTAGTGCATGAATATTATCTCACATACCGCCCTTGCAGCGTCTTCTGAGCTGATGTAATCAAAAATGCTGTAAGGATGGTATCTGCAGGTGAAGACCTCGCCCGCAGCAAAGGCGGCCACAGTCTCCGCGACGCGCGTCATAAACCCTCCGCCCGGTGTGTTGAAAAATCTTAAATTCACGTAGTCAACACCGCTGCTGCCGCACAAATTAAGCGCGGTCTTGTGGAAAGAATTTTTGCACTGCCCATATAACGAAACATTGACGGTGTTGTCATTTTCGGAATGCCCGTTAAAATGCCCGTACTCGGCACATGAGCCTGCAAATGCGAAGTATTTTCCGCCTGATTCAATGAATTTCCGTAAGATAAACAGGCTGTCTTCCAGCCATAAAAGATTGCTTTTTGATGTTAAGTAGTCTGGTTCAGATACTTTCCACGCCAAATGCAGCATTACATCGGGTTCGATTTCCTCAATCAGCGTTATCGACTGATCGCGCACCAACAAATTTGCCGTTACCACGTTTACGCCTTTCGGAAATTCTACGTCTTTTCGCCCGGAAGTGACGACGTATATCTCGTAATTTACTTTTTCATAGAGCTCGCGCACTATCGGCATTCCGATGTTACCGCTTGCTCCAGTAATCAACATTTTTCTCATACATGATTCTCCATAAGATCAACTTACTTTACATATCGTCTGCGATTCTTTTCTTTTTCCGCAGAAGTAGCAGGTATATGACCAATAAAGCAGGAAGTATATAAAACGGGTAGAAGATTGCGTCATTTGTTTGCGGATTAGCTACGGAATCTTCGTCCGGTTGTGTTTCAGGTATGGGCTCCGCCGAAGGTGTTGACTCCTCCGTAGGTGCTGGCTCTGAATCCGGGTCTGGCTCGGGGAGTGGGAACGGGGGTGGCGTGATTGAGAGCGACCATGCTTCAGTCACGGTAATATTAGAGGTTAGATCAACAGCATGGGTATATACCGGGATTATGCCATGCAACATCGTCATCACAACAATAATACATGTGATAAGGAGATGGGCTGATATTTTCTTTATAATCATGGATAACATTTCATCACCTGCTTAGACTTGATAGTTATCGTAATTATAACAAAAATTAATCACTTGTCAAGATTCCGTGATTTTTATGACAGCGTTAAAGATAAAACAGCCGAAACTGACCGAACGAAGAGGCATGATACGCCTGTTTTCGGCAACCCGTGCAATAGTAACAAAACACTGCAACTATAACAATTGCAGTGTTTTATTTCATTATATCTTTGTTCTTTCTGCCCTAAATGCCCTGCTGCTCCTAGTTCTTATGCTTTTCAATCAACGCACGCAGTTCATCGGCAGTCAAGCCGGATCTAGCCGCTACCCTCTTTACTTCTTCTTTGTCCTCTTTATTTTTTTCTTTTATGAGGCTCTTCTTGGTCATCATCAGGTCTGCGATTGCTTTTTTATGAGTTTCGATATCCTTGTCAATGTCAATGATTTTTTGATCAGCCGTTTTCAGGCTTTTGCCAGAACCTTTTACTCCGCGAGGCATTCGATCAGTCCTTTCAGTTTTTATAAGTTTTCTGAGTATACACCAGATAAGCTAAAGCGTCAATAGCCAAGATAGAATCAGATTTGTGGGGCGCGCTCAAAGTACACAGGTCACACTCCATCAAAAACACCCGTCATTGCGGCCTCCGAGCCGCAATCCCCTGCGGGTTTGAGCGAGATTACGGATTACTGTAGGCAAATCTACCGCATTCCACAGGAGATTGCGACAGCTTCAATCGCGGCACATCTATGCGGTATGATGTAGACCACCTGTTAATCAGCAAAGTGGAGAAGCTCTTTAAGCGCGGTCTGGGCGACACGCGAAACATTGATTTTTTCAGCAGAGGCAGCAGCATCCAACCAAGCGGGAAGCGTAATATTGCGGCGCACCATCCGGTCGTCATGCTTTCTGCGATATTCGGCAAAATCTACGTCCACCAAAGAAACAGCGTCGTCGGGGTTTTCGCATTTTATTTCGGCGAGTTCAGAAGGCACGGGTATAGTTTCCTTTTCATCTTCCATATCAATACCCATAAGGCCAATCGCGTCACGCGCCATTTCGATTGCATTTGCATAATCTGTTCCTTGTGTGTTGATATTGAAATCCGGGATATAAACAATGATAAACTCTTTCCCTTTGCTCATAATAATAGGGTATGCCTGTTTCATTTGTGATCCTCCTCTTGTTATATCGAATTAAACCTTGAGCGTTGCGGCGAGGGGCTTTATTTTAGCCCCCTTCGCCTGATGATCGCCGCTGCCAGTTTTTCGTCTGTTTCCGTGTGCCTTACCACTGATTCGCGCTGGTTGCCTTTAACGTAGATGTCGTGGTTTGAGCCGTGTCGCTTGAAATTCCATCCGTTTTTCTCTAAGAGTTTTATCAAGTCTTTTGTTTTCATTATCTCCACCTCTTGGGTATATTATACACACAAAATACACACTGTCAAGTGTTTTCTTGAATATTATTTATTTCTTTGCACATGCAGAAAGAACGGATAGTTTCTGCATAAAAAATTCTCAAAGCCTCTTTGCTTGTTGAGTATGAGTGAATTGTTGGATAATAACGGATTGGGTTATTGAATATAAAAAAGACCACCGAATAGGGACAAAAGCAGTTGAAGTCTCCTATCGGTGTTTTTTTGTTTTTTCAAAATTTGACTTGCATCTTGACTTGCATCTTATCTATTTTTTGCTGTTTTTTGGCATGTTTTGCAGAAAAGTCAGCAAAAGTCAAAACCATCGCAATCGCTGCAATTGCAAGGGTT
>Ga0099364_10015146_pt1 | contig 10188 bp, 6 predicted proteins | sample TergutTh196P3_FD_73070 | JGI IMG/M metagenome (GOLD analysis project Ga0099364, IMG submission 73070) | Microcerotermes parvus P3 segment gut microbial communities from Pointe-Noire, Republic of the Congo - Th196 P3 | ecosystem: Host-associated > Arthropoda: Insects > Digestive system > Gut ...
GGGAGTTTTTTGAGAGAAATTTTTGCCCCCCCCCCGCCGCCCGGGGGGGGGGAGGGGACGAACCCCCCCCGTCCGCCTTTGGCGGACACCCCTCCAAGGAGGGGAATTGGAACGGAGGGCGTTAATGAACGTTTTGACGTGGGTGAATGACAACGGGCGGGAGATTGTTTTCAACCGGCAGACCTACTTCTATGACCGGGTGACGGACAGTCTGGCGGCGGATGAGCAGGTTTTTAAGGCGCCTTGGCAGGACGGGGCTTCGACCTTCGCGGTGACGTTGGCGAGACCGTTAATCCATATCTCCGGCAGCATGACCGTTTTGAGAACCGGCGATAGGAAAAAAAAGATGGACGACGCGGTCGATGAGCTGAACACCGCGTTTTTGCCGCATATCTTCGGCGTGCTGACCGAGCGCCGCGCCGGGACGGACAGAATGATTCGATGCCGACCCGCAGCGCGTCCGGTCTTCGGCCCGGTCATCCAGAACAGCCGGACGGTGGATATAGACTTCATCGCCGATATGCCCCGCTGGGTCGAAGCAACGGAAACGGTCTTGGAGCTGGGCCGCGAGGTGGGCGGCTTCCGCTTCCCGCTGCGGCTGCCGACACGGATGGGCTTTTATATGCGCGACGCCGTGATTGACAACAACAGCGGGGACTACATCTTCCCGGTGATTGAAATCTACACCGTGTCCGAGCTGATACGGGTGACGAACGAAACAATGGGGCTGCACATTGAAATCAAATACCCCATCGGCGAGAGGCAAAAGATGGTGATTGACACCCTGAACACCGAAGCGTATCTGCACGAGCGGGACGGATTGTCCGGCGAATGGCACGAAATTAAAAATGTGAGCGACTGGCTGACGCATGATAGCGATTACTGGCCGTTGCAAGTGGGGCGGAATTTTATAACGCTCCGCAATGAACGCCCCGACGTGACGGTCATTGCATCGGTGCGATTCAATCGCCCCATGTAGGGGGCGCAGAGATAAGAGTTAAGAGTTAAGAGAGAAGAGTGGGAGTGCGTCCCTCTCTTATCTCTTTCATCTTAAATCTTAAATCTGAATATCGGGCGTTTTTCCCGTATAATGACGCGCTTGAATTCTCCGCAGCCTTCGCAGAGGTCTTTGAAGAAAGAGAGGACATACCTTTTCTTTCCTTTTTGACTTTTATTGTCTTTTTCATAGCAAGAAATACAAAATTCTGCCATATTTCATCACCTATTACAGTATATCACAATGACGCGAAAGCGCAACTGTTTTTTCCGGCAGACACGGCAGAAAAGAGGGGAGAACCTAGATGGCGAAGCAAATTGTGCGGCAGTTGATATCGCAGTTTCGGATTGATACGACGCAGTTTCATGAGCAATTGCAGACGATTAAAAGCGGGTTGTCGAGGACGGGGGCGGAGATTAACGCGCTGAAGCAGCATTTGAGGCTCGAATGGGACAGCGACAAATACAACCGGGCGATGGCTCTTGCCGCCGAGCGGACGCAGCTCGCCGCCGACCGGGTGAAGCTGCTGAAAAACACGATGGCGGAGATGGAAGCGCAAGGGGTTGACAAGACCGCCGAGGGTTGGCGGGAAATGGAGAAAGACTTAGCCCGCGCCGAAACCGCCGCCGTGAAAGCCCGCAAAGAATTTGAGGAAATCGCCAAGATATCCTATGAGCGGGTCTCAAAAGAGCTGGAGAAGGTTGGGGACAATCTTGAATCCATAGGAAAGAAAGCATCCATCGCCAGTGCCGCGGTCAGCGCGGGGCTGGCGTTTTCAATTAAAGCCGCCGTTGACATGGAAGACGCGATGGCGGGCGTCAGCAAGACAACGCAGCTCACCGGGGACGCGCTGCTGGAGATGCGGGACGAGCTGATAGGGCTGAGCCGGGAAATCCCGATTGCCGCCAAGGAGCTTGCCGGCATGGTGGAAACGGCGGGGCAGTTGGGCGTCGCCAACGAAAACGTGATTGACTTTTCAAAGACCATCGCCGAGCTGGGGACGGTGACCAACCTTGCCGGGCAGGAGGGCGCGACGTCGTTTGCCCGATTTGCCAACATCACGCAGATGGCCTACGAAGACGTTGACAGGCTGGGCGCCGCCGTCTTCGACCTCGACCGCAGCACCGCGACGACGGCGCGGGGCATCATGGATATGGCGACCCGTCTAGCCTCCGCCGGAGCGCAAGCGGGTATGACGGAAGCGGACATAGTGGGTCTCTCCGCCGGGCTCAGCTCGCTGGGCTTGGAAGCGCAGATGGGCGGCACCGCTTTTTCCAAGGCAATCAATCAGATTACCATCGCCGTGGAGACGGGCAGCGGCAAATTAGACGACTTCGCCCGCGTGGCGGGTATGACGGCAGAGCAATTCAAAACCGCTTGGCAGACAAACGCCGCGTCCGCGCTGGTGTCGTTTACCGAGGGATTAGCCAACACCGACCGTTTGGGGCAGTCTACCATCCTGACCATGCAGGAGCTGGGCTTAACCGAAATCCGCATGAGCGACGCGCTGCGCCGCGCCGCCAACTCCGGCGACCTGATGCGAAACGCCATTGAAAAAAGCAACCGCGCATGGGAAGAGGGCAACGCCCTGACCGACGCCGCCGCGATTAAATTTGAAACCACCGCAAGCAAGCTCCAGCTCGCCAAAAACGAGGTAACAGCCCTAGGAATCCAACTGGGCGACAACCTCCTGCCCATCGTAACCGACGTCGCCCGAAACGTAGGCGAGTTCGCCCAAAAACTAGCCGACCTAGACGAACGCACCGGGGGACTGGTGACGCAAATCGGGCTGTTTATCGCCATATTCGGGCCGATGACGTCCATTTTGGGGAAAGCTATCGGTTCCACGGCGGAGCTGATAGCCAAAATAGGCGCGTGGATTGTCGCAAACAAAGCCGCCAAGGTTAGCCAAGACGCCTTGAACGCAAGCGTGGCAACCACACCGTGGGGCGCAATCGGCACCGCCATTGGGCTGGTTGTATCCGCCGTGTCGGCGGCTGTCGTATCGTATAATCTGCTGAAAAAGGAAACCGAGGAAACGACGGCGGCATTAAAAGACCAAGTGAACATACTGAAAGAGCAAAGAGAAGCCTTTGACGCCATAAAGGAGCAGTTTGGCCAAAGAAGGGAATCCATAGAAGCCGAAGCCAACGCCTCCTTTATGCTGTTGGAGCGTGTGGAAAAACTGGTTGAAGTAGAAGGGAAAACCGCCGAGCAGAAACGCGAACTAACAACTCTGGTAAAAATGCTCAATGACGCCAACCAAGACCTGAATCTAACCTACGATGAGCAGACGGGGATTTTGTCCGCAAACATAGCGAGCATAGAAAATCAAATAAGAGCAAAGCGGGAAATGGATAAAATCGACGCCAAAAGAGAAGAATCCGTTGCCATATTGAATCAAATCGCGGAAGCGGAGGAAAAGCTCAAAGGAATTGACGAAAGACGGAAAGAGGCAAAGACTGAGCTTGGAAGACTTGAGGAGGAAGACAGACGGATAAGACTGGAGACAGGGCGCCAAATCACGCAGCAGTCAGCCGTTGCGACTAGTCAACGATTAGATGAAATGAGAAGACTGAGCCGCGCCATAGATGACTTAGATGCCGAAGAGGAGGATTTAAGGGAAACAATAGCGGCGCAAAATGTAGAATTTGACAACAATGTAAAATCAATAGCTGATGCGTCCATAGAGATAAACAAATTGGCGGGCAGCACAAGGGTGGCGAAAGAAGAATCCGAACAGCTCAACCTAACGCTGGAAGACCAGCAAAAAATCATCAGCGACTCCACCAAAGCCTACGAAGACCTGACCGGCGTCCTAGACCGCCTAGCCAAGGGGCAAGACCTATCCTTGTCGCAAATACGCCGCCTGATAGAGCAATACCCCCAGCTCGCAACGCACATAAAAGCCACCGCGACGGGCTACACCATCGCGGAGGAAGCCGTGCGGGCGATGGCGCAGGCGGAGCTGGACGCGCAGATAGCCATAGAACGCGCCGCGCTGGCGCGGGCCGAGGCGGTGCAAAGGGAAGCCCAGAAGGTACTCGACGCGAGAACAGCCATGATTCGGGGCATCAACGAGCAGATAGAGGCCGAATGGCGAATTTCTGCGGCGACCGGCGAGGCACAGCGGGAAATGCGGGCCGGGATGGAAGCCACCATAAAGATGCTGGAGGGCTTGCGGGCGCAGCTCGACCGACCCATCACCGTAACGACGCCGAAAACGGCGTCAGGAGCGGCGGCAGGCGCGGCGACAAGGGCGGAGCAGGTAAAGGCCGAGCGGAGCGAGATTGTCAAAGAGGAACGGGTCACGCAGGAGGACGTAGAAAAAGCAAGGCTTGAGCTTTACAGGAAAGGTCTGGCGGACGCCAAGTACGAGCGGGCGGTGAGCGACCGGGAGCGAGCGGAAGCCGACCGCGACTATTATACCGCGCTGCGCCGTTTGCGGGATGAATATCTGACCGAAAACAGCGCCGAGTGGAGAGCCGCGACGCAAGAGCTGGTAAAATACTACGGCTCGTTGAAAGCCGCCAACGAAGAGCTGATGGAGGAGGATTTGCAGACCTACCGCGAAAAGCTCGCCGAAGCCGCCTATGAGCGGGATTTGCAGTTGGATGACAGTCTTGAGGCGCAGGCGCGGTTTTATGAGCAGATGCGGGAGCTGCGGGATGCTTATCTGAAAGAGGACAGCGAAACGTGGAAAGAGGCAACGCTGAACATCATGCGCTACGACAAAGCCCGCGCAGACCAAGCTGCGGCTAGGGAAAGCGCCGCGCAGGAGGCGGCGCTGGAGGACGCCAAAGCGTTGGAAGAGGCGGCGCGGAAAGCCGCCGAGGACGCCGAGCGCTACCGCGTCTCCGCGTACAACGCCCGCCGGGAGCAATTACGCTATGAGCGGGATATGGATATCATCGACGATGAGCGGTACTACGCGCAGCTCAGACGGTTGCAGCAGGGGTATCTGCACGAATCGGAGGAGGAATGGCGGCGCGTCAACGTGGAGATTTATCAGTTTGAGAAACGAATGCAGCAGGAGAGATTAAAAGAGGAAGAGAAGTTTTTGCAGGACAAGCGGGCCGCCGAGCAGAGGGCGGTGCGAGAGGCTTATGACGAACGCGCCAAGCAAATCCGCGCCGAGCTAAGCCTTGAAAAAGACCGCCTAAACCAGCTCATCCGCAACATTGACGAGGAACTCGCCGCCCGACGGCGCTTGGGCGAGGAGGAGAGCTTTGAAAAGCGGATTGCCGCGCTGCAAATGCAAATTGAATACGAGCGGAACACCGAAAACCGGATAGCGCTGGAAAAAGAGCTGCTTAGGGTGGAAAAAGAGCGGGACGAATATCAATTCAGGATGCAGAGGGAAGACGAGAAAACGGCGCTGAGGGCGCAGATGACCGCCGCCGAGGAGCTTGCCGCCGCGCAGATTGCCAACGCGGAGAGAACCCGGGATGAGCTTTTGAAGCAATACGACGAAATTTACAACGTCATGCTGGAACAGCTAACCGGAAAACCCCGGGAAGCCCCCCTGCAAGCCGCCGCGGACGCCTACGCCGCCGCCGCGAAGGCGCTCTCATCGGTCACGTCGTCGGTGCAGACCGTCAACGACAACCGCCAATATACCGCCCCCATCACCATAGCCAACGCATGGACGGAGCAAATGATTGCCGCTTTGGTTAGAAACACACTCGAGCAAATGCTCGTGTGAGTTTCCAGATGAAAGATTAAAGAGAGAAGAGAGAAGATAAGACGCGACCCCTCTCTTATCTCTTACATCTTATATCTTAAATCTGATTTTTACGGAGGAAAAATCATGCGAAGCGATGCGGAGGTTAGGCTTTACGCCTATCGGGGGGCGGGGTTGCCCTATGACCGGATTGGGACGTCTTATAAGTGCGCGGTGAAGTGGACGCAGAGGTATTCGGCGACGGGGGCGTTTAGCATCACCGTGCCGGCAGGGGAGAGGATAAGCCGGGCGATGGAGAGGGGCGTGTTTGTGGAAATAGGGCGGCGGTTTTACGGCGTGATTGACGAGGTGAGCCGGACGCATGACGCGGGGGGCGATATGCTGACCGCGAGCGGAACCGATTTTCTCGGGCTGCTGGAAAGGCGGGTGACAATTCCGCCGGACTGGCCGGGCGGGACGGCGCTGATGGGCTTCGACGCCGTGTCCGGGAGCAGCGAAACCATCATCAAGCATTTTGTGACGGGCAACGCCGCCGCGCCGTTTTTGCAAAGCCGAGCCATACCCGGACTGCAAATCGCGCCGGACTTGGAGCGGGGGAGACCGGACGACCGCTACATGACCCGGTACGCCAATCTGATGGACGTTATCAGCGAGATTGCCGAGGACGCGGGGCTGGGGATAACCATCAAGCCGGACTTTGACGCCGGGACGATGACCTTTGACGTCTACGAGGGCGCGGAGCGCTTGGCGGTGGTTTCCACCGAGCGGGGGACGACGCTGGATATGCGGAACATGGAAAGCGACGTCAATTACCGCAACATCTTCTACGCCTCGATGAGCGGCAGCGAGTTTGCCGACGAAACGCTGACGATGCAGTACGCACGCGAAGGCGACCCGCCGAACGGTTTTGAGCGCCGCGAGCTGCACATGAGCATCAGCGCCAGCCACCCGGAGCCGGGCGAGGAATACAACGAGCTGCGCCGCATGGCGGAAGTAAACATGACCAACTACGAGCCGCTGAAAAGCCTGACCTGCGAGGTCAACCCGTCGCGCTTGGAGCTGGGCCGCGATTACGAGCTGGGCGATATCCTGACCGCCCAAAACCACGCTTGGGGCGTGACCAGTAAAGTCCGCGCCGCCGCCATAACCGCCGAACACACCGGCCGAGGCGGTCACGTAACGGTGCATTTTGGGGACGAACGCCCCGGTTTGCTGGTTAGAGCATACTGGCGAAGGAAGCCGAACCAGCAGAGATAAGAGGGGGAGCGTCTTTCCGCCGTAGGCGGAATTACACAGATACAAGATACAAGAGATAAGAGTTAAGAGAGGGGTTTGTTAATGATAAAGTCAATGTTTTTCAACAGCACGGCGCCGGAGGACGGCGGGTATGCGGCGAGCGATTTTGCAGGGTATTTCAACGCAATCATTTCCGACGGTGTGTTTACGCGGGGAAGGCGGCTTGGGCTGACGGTAACGGCTATGCCGGAGACGATGCAGGTTACGATTGCGCCGGGGGCGATATTCGTCAAAGGGCATATGTGCATGATTACGGACGGAGAAGCCTTTCTGCTGGATTACACGCCGGTTCATCCGCGCACGGACTTCATCGTCATGCGGCTGGATTTCACCCGAGACGCCACCGGAAACGAGCGGGCGGGGTCGATTTACCCGGCAGTCGTCAAAGGCGAGCCGGGCGGGGAGCCGCCGGAACTCAGACGGGAAACGGACATATGGGAAATGCTGCTTTGCGAGGTGAGCATCCCCGCCAACGCGATGACGCTGGACGGCGCGGAGCTGACCGACAGGCGGCCGGACGACGCCGTTTGCGGGTTTGCGAAGTTTTTGGGAGACTTTGACGAGGTGGACGGCGGGAGCTTTATTGAGGACTGGGAAGTCGCCGCGCACAACATCAACGCCGCGACACACAAAAATATCATTGTATCAGGCGGGGAGGCGGGCGTCGTAGCCGGAGAGATTACGGACACGAGCGCCGACTTGGACGCGCACAAAATAAATCCGCTGGCGCACCAAAACCTCATCGTGGATGGGGATAGAAGCAGGGAGGAAGATTAGAATGGCAAAAATACTTTTTAAGCGGGGCCTGTCCGGCAACATTTCATCCATCGTGCTGGCGGCCGGGGAGCCGGCATTCACCACCGACACCAAAAAACTGTTCATCGGCGACGGCAACGGAAACAACATCCTCATAAACATCGACGTGACCGACGTCGGGCTGGAAATCCAAACGAAGGTGCTGGACAGGATGGGCGTCCCGGACGGCTTTGCCACGCTGGACGTGGCCGGGAAGGTGCCGCTGGCGCAGCTCCCCGACGCGCTTGTCGGAAACGTGCAGTTTATGGGGACATGGAATCCCGCGACCAACACGCCGGAGCTGCCGTCCGTGCCGGAGGTGAAGGGGCAGTACTGGGTGACGTCGGCGGCCGGGGACAGGTTCGGGCTCTCCTTCCAAACGGGCGACTGGATTATCGCCGACACAGGCGGAACAGGCGGAGCGCTCCGGTGGGGCATCGTGAAAAACACCGACGCGGTGCGCACGGTGCAGGGCAGAATCGGCGACGTGGTCATCACCGCCGCCGACGTGGGCTTGGGAAATGTGAACAACACCGCGGACGAGGATAAAAGCGTGGCCTCAGCCGCCGTTTTGACGACCGCCAGAACCATCGCGCTGTCGGGCGGGGCGACCGGAACAGCGACGAGCTTCAACGGCTCGGCCAACATCACAATCTCCGTGACCGGACTGAACATGAGTAACGCAAACGCAGGCATCCTCACGGTGGAACGGGGCGGTACCGGAGCGGGCAGCCTCACGGGAATCCTCAAAGGCAACGGCACAGGCGCCATCACCTCGGCGGAAGCCGGAACAGACTACCTAACGCCGGACAGCGTCATCGACGGCGGAACATTTTAAGGAGGAATCATAGTATGAGAATCCGATTGAGAAGAGGCTTAAAAACCAACCTGCCGAACTTAGCCGAGGGCGAACCGGGGTTTTGCCAAGACACCGGGGAGCTTTTTGTCGGCTCCCCAACGGGAAACCGGGCGATAGGCGTACTCCCTCCCGCCAACGGCGTAGCCTACGGAACCAGCACCACCGCCGCCGGAACCGCCGCCAAGGTCAGCGCCATAACCGGCTTCATCCGCTACACCGGCGCCATCGTAGGCATAAGATTTTCAACAAGCAACACCGCCGCCACACCAACCCTTAACGTAAACAGCACCGGAGCCGCCCAAATCCGCTACAACGGAGCCGCCATCATCGGCACAAACCTCACAGCCGGCGACCACCTCTTCCAATTCGACGGTTCCTACTGGAACTGGCTCAACTACCCCGTGATGAACCAAGCCACCCAATCCGAAGCCGAGGCAGGCACCGGCACCGCAATCCGCGCATGGACGCCGGAGCGGGTAAAGCAAGCCGTCCAATCCAACGCCGCCCCAACCTTCGACGGCCCCATCCAAGGCATCCCGGCGATTACACTGGGCGGCGGCGTGGGGCATGGGGGATTTGCTGTTACTACTTGGTTGTTCCCAACTCTTGGTACTGTGAAGGGCATTATTTTTAATGGGAAGATGATGAGAAGCGGCCCAACGGCGATTGGAGGTACACAAGTTGCTGATATAGGTTCCAAAACATGGACGTCTGTTCCTTCGCTTCCAACGTCAGGTATGACAATAATAGCCCTGTTTGCCTATAACGGCGTTGCCTATGCTGTCGGCAGAACATCCAGTCACATCGCCGCAATCAGCTTTCAGATTTTCTCAACCACAACAGGCGAGACATGGACGGCGTTAGCCTCCCACCAATTCGCCACTAACTGGCAGAACAATCAGTATAACATGGTGATGCTTGGGCTGAACGAGCAGAGCGGCGTTGCTTATTTTGGCGTCAGAGCCAGCGATTCCGTGGCGTGGGGTGTTCGCACATACACCATTGCTACAAACACATGGGCTACACCGTCTTGGACAATACCGTCGGCTTTTCGCCCTCCTAGAAACACCCGTGATAGCACCTCTTTTATCGGGTATGGCAACAACAGCACACTCTGGGCCAGCGGCGGCACAGCCATAGACCTAACAAACGGAACCACAAGCACCACTTGGCAAAACAAGCTTGGCACCCAGCAACTATCATTCTCTGGGACGAAATACATTGAGCCTTATTCTTTAGGACAAGGGAAATTGCTTGTGGCAATAATAAATTATTGGACAAGCAGCGCAGATGTTAGCGATACACCTTGGTCTTTCATTATATACGACACGGTTACAGATACTATGTATCCGATACACTCAATGGACGGAACCCCGTATAACTTTATTCCGGTTGGTTCCGGGGATGGATGTATTTTTACAAACGCATACGTAAGGAGGCTAATCTGATGACCATCACCTACGAAACCTACCCCACCGGCGACGAAAACGCCCACGGCTACAAAGTCCGCAAAGACGGCGTTGTCATCGCAGACCAACCCTACACCCCCGGCGCGGA
>Ga0099364_10015147_pt1 | contig 10188 bp, 7 predicted proteins | sample TergutTh196P3_FD_73070 | JGI IMG/M metagenome (GOLD analysis project Ga0099364, IMG submission 73070) | Microcerotermes parvus P3 segment gut microbial communities from Pointe-Noire, Republic of the Congo - Th196 P3 | ecosystem: Host-associated > Arthropoda: Insects > Digestive system > Gut ...
ACCCCCCCCCCCCCCCCCCCCCCCCCCCCCCCCGCCCGCCGCGGGGGGGGGGGGGGGGGGGGGGGGGGGAGGGGGGATATGGGATTCTATCTTTTCTATTGAAAGATAACAACTTCGTTGTATTTTTAAGGAAGTATTTTTAATTAAATTTTCGGAACTCAACTCCTCAAATACACCACAAACTCCGCCCCATTCCCAGGCTCCGATTTCACTTCAATTTTGCCTTCGAGTTTATCTATGATAGACTTGGCAAGCGGCAATCCTATCCCAAAGCCACCAGATGAAGTCTGAGTTTTTGTAGAATACCGAAGCTCAAAAATCCTTTCCATGATTTCAGGAGTTATACCTACGCCTGTATCTTTTACACTAAAACAAACAAAATCACCCTCGAGAAAGGAGGAAATAGTCAATACCTTTATTTTTGACTCATACATGGCTTCGATAGCATTGTTAAAAAGTGTCTGAAAAACCTGCGAAATATCACCATAGACGAGGTTTAAATCTGGTAAATCCTTTTCAAAATTTTGTATGAGTTTAACATTGTGTTTAAAAAAGAGGTCATGCTTGCAAAAGAGTAGCTCTTGTTCTAATAGCTTATTTATATTTACCACTACAGGCATAGCTATACTATCATCCACCGTTTTTTGTAAGAGATGTTTTATGGTGTCCGACATTGAGGATGCAGTAGCGATAATCTTTTTTATGTCCTCATTTTTGGGGTCATCGTCGAGCATGAGCTGTGCAAAACCTATCACAGAGTTTAATGGTGTATTGAGATTGTGAACAATGCTTTGCACCCTTCTACCCATTTCACTGAGCCTATTGATACGGACAAGCTCCAGCTCCAGAGACCTATTAGCTTTTTCCATTTTTAGCTCTTCTGTAACATCCGTTACGATACCAAAATACTCTATCTTGTCATCATAATCATGCGAGTGAATACTGATGGAAAGCTCTTTTTCCAGCTTTTCATAAAAAAATGGGTTGATTTCGAGCTTTCTTCCATGCTTAAACATTTCAAAAGGTATGAGGTCTTTGATGTTTAAATCATCTGTTTCATCTATAAAAAAGATTTCCTGAAAAGCCTTGTTATAGAGCTTAATCTTTTCATTTTCATCGAGCCAAAAGATACCAATGTTTATTTTTTCAAAAAGTTCCTTTGAGATAGATAATTCAGACTGGTATGCCTTGATAGAGACTACCATTTCGTTAAAAGATTTCCCTATCTGAAGTATTTCACCTCTGACAGTTTTGTCTACAAGAGAAATCTGCTCAGGCTCTTTTGAAATAGATTTCATTTTGTCCACGAGATTCCACAGAGGATTAAAGACTCTGTTGGAAATCAGGGTAAAAGCAATGACCGTCAAAACGAGGAGTGAGCCTATCAATACTACGATAATCAAAAAATAAGTGTTTCTGAGAAATTGGTAGATTTCCCGTGAATACGCTACGAGATGAACTAGAACTCTATTTCCATCTATGTCATACTGCGAATAAACACCAAAGGAAGTGGAACTATCTACAAGGATAAAGGAAAAGTCCCTATTTAAAAACTGGTTGTTTAGATGACTATAGATGTATTGTAATTGTCTATCAAAGGAGTATCCGAGCCAAAAATAAGGCAAAGACAAATATTCAACATTTGCTAGAGCTGGTGCTCTATACATAGAAATATAAACATATTTCTCACTTATCTGACCCTGCCTTGTTTCCTCTACATCATAAGAAACAGAGTAAACTGAGACATTGTCTGAAAACAAAAAATGAAGTGGTAAAATATCATGAGATTCTATCAAATTGGTAAAACTAAACCATTCGTAACCAAAGATGACATCATTATTTGCATTAAAGACATAAAACAGAGAGTTTGATTCAAGCTCTTCTAAGATACTCTCCTGAAGGCTCGAAGAGTTTCGATAGGTTTGATATAGAGTCTTCATTTGTAATAGCTTGTTGTGGTGGACTATTTCTGCATCAAGGACATTTTGTCTGATGACTGTCAAAGTATTCGTAAGCTCATCTTGTTCATAACGATTTGAAAATAAATAGATAGCCGACCACTGTATCGAAAACACCACGATAAAAATAATTATCAAGCATAATGTGAAATAGACAAAAAAATGCCTACCAATGCCAGGTTGAGAAATGATATTTTTAAGTTTTTTCATGTTTATATCCTCATAAATGTTATTTTTTTTATTTTTCTTATTTTGTCAAGCAGAATTTAGGATTAGTAATTAGTAATTACTAATTTCAGATTTCCATTGACAAAAAAAGTTACTTTAAAAAAATGGTTTCCTATTGTAATTAGTAATTAATAATTACGAATTACTAATTTTTTTAAGGAAATTATGACCACAAAAACAGAAATGACACTAAAAGAAGGCATCAAAAAGCTCTTCTCGATGATAATGACAGAGAAGAAGCTCTTTTTCGGTGGACTCCTCTTTATGACTCTGACCACTGTCGGTAGACTTCTTGACCCTATCATTATCGCTCATATTGTAGATTACGCTGTTCCCAATCAGGATTTAAAGAGCATGTTCTTATGGGGTGGTGCCTTTACAGCTGTTATATTGTTGTCTGGTTATATGTCCTATTTACAACTGATTTGGATGGCAAGACTCGGTCTAAAAATCATCACCCGTCTCAAAAATAAGCTTTTCAATCATCTCTTATTACTACCTATCGCCTTTTTTGATAAAAACCCCGCAGGTGTCCTCATAGCAAGGGTTGAATCCGACTGTGAAAGAGTCCGAGACCTCTTTTCAAATTTCAGTGTTACTATCATTGGAAATGTCCTCTTTTTTATAGGTATGTTTGCTGTCCTGATGTTTATGAATTTCCAAATCACCTTGATGCTCCTCTTACCACTCGCTATAGTCTTTGTTTTTGCCCTCATTGTCATTAAATACCTTGCAAAATACTACAAAAAGTCACGGGAACTCAACGCTGAACTCACAGGCAGATTGACAGAATACATTCAAGGCATCAGCACTATACAGCTTTTTAATCACCAACAGCAAGCTGAGGACTATGTTAACGAAAAAAGTAAAGAAAAACAAAAACTCGATACAAAGGCTTCGTTTATTGAGTTCGGAGCTTGGGGTATAAATGATTTCCTCATCAGTTATGTCCTCATCGTCATTATCATCCTGCTATTAAGTCCAAAAATCTTTGATGGCGCAGTTTCCATTGGTGTCTTGATTGTCTTTTTGCAGTATGCTGTGAGACTTGTCTGGCCTATTATCCAAATCACTGAGAACTTAAATCAATTTCAAAGAGCATTTGTCTCATTGAAAAGAGTCTTTGGACTTATGGACGAGGAAACGGAGATACAAATCACAAATCACAAATTACAAATCACAAATCATAAATCCCCCCCCCCCCCCCCCCACTTGCAAGCTTCATGGGGGGGGCAGATAGAATCCACCCCCACACAAGCACAGAGGCAAGCTCTGGCACTACAAATGGAAGGCGAATCAGGTATCTTCACCAATTCTATAGAATTCCAAAATGTCTGGTTTCAATACAAAGAGGACGAATGGGTGCTCAAAGATGTGAGCTTTACAATCAAAAAAGGCTCAAAGATAGCTCTTGTAGGTGCAAGTGGCAGCGGAAAGACTACTACTATAAGCCTTCTCTGTAGATTTTATACTATCCAAAAGGGAAAAATACTCATAGATGGCGTAGACCTTTATGAGATACCACTCGCAGACTGGCGACAGAAAATAGGTTTGATTTTGCAAGATATTATTCTTTTTCCAGGTAATCTACTCGAAAACATCAGGATTTACAATGATGACATTTCTACAGAAAAGGTTATGCAAGCTATCGAAATTTCACATGCAGATTTACTATTACAAAGGCTTGACAACGACATTGAAAGTGAAATCAAAGAACGCGGACAAAATCTTTCAATGGGTGAAAGACAGCTGGTTTCATTTGCCAGAGCTATCTGCTTTAGTCCAGAAATCATCATCATGGACGAAGCTACAGCCTCTATCGATGCCAAGACCGAAAACCTCATCCAAGGCTCTATGGACGAGATGTTAAAGGGAAAAACTGCTGTCATCATTGCTCATAGACTCGCCTCCGTCCTCGATAGTGAGGAAATATTGCTCTTTGATAATGGAGAAATTGTTGCTAGAGGGGATCATCTGGAACTTTTGCGACAGTCAGAAGAATACAAAAAACTTGTAGAATTACAGTTTTTAAAACATGAGTTATCAATAATTAATTAGTAATTACTAATTACTAATTGTAATAAGGAGTTCATCATGCTAAAAGAAAAAATAGAGCTTTTTTTCGAAAACAAAGAAGCTACTATCGAAGCATTTGAAGTATTTGAGGAGTTCAAAAATTTACTTAATACAGGTCAAATCAGAGCAGCAGAATACCAAAGCGGTCAGTGGGTCGTCAATGAATGGGTAAAAAAAGGTATCCTGCTCGGTTTTCGACTCGGTAAGCTCGAAACTATGCACGATGCAGAATGGGGTTTCATCGACAAACACACTTACGGTGTTCGTAAATTTTCACCTACAGACGCAATCCGTATTGTCCCAGGTGGCTCATCCGTCAGAGACACTGCCTTTATTGGAAAAAATGTTACTATCATGCCCCCTAGCTTTATCAATGCAGGTGCTTATGTAGACGATGGCTCTATGATAGACTCCCATGCCCTTGTCGGTAGTTGTGCTCAAGTAGGCAAAAATGTCCATCTCAGTGCAGGTGCTATGCTCGGTGGTGTCCTCGAACCTATCAATGCCAACCCAGTCATCATAGAAGATGATGTCTTTATTGGTGGAAACTCAGGTATCTATGAAGGTGTCATCGTAAAAAAGTCAGCTGTTATAGCTGCTGGTGTGATACTAACAAGCAATACTCCTCTATATGACTCTACAAAAAATTGCTTTATTCAGCGGATAAAATTTCAACCTCTGATAGTGCCAGAAAACGCTGTTGTCATACCCGGTTCAAGGTCATTGAAACATAACCCAAAGATTCATGTCTACACACCTATCATCATTAAATATCGCGATGATAAGACTGAAGAATCTGTCAAACTTGAAGATTTATTAAGAACAAATTAAGAAAAAATATTTCGCTCCAAAATTCATACCCCCCTATATATACTTAGGGTCTCACCGGACACTTTTTGACACACGGAGGGAAAATATTTTTTTTTATATGCCCAAAACCCAGTCTACAAAAGGAAAAAAAATTTTTCAGTTTCTACCAAGTTTCACATACTCTATAGGATGTGTAAAAAAAAACTAATATTCTTATAATTTTAATCAAAACTATTTCCACAAGAGGCATAATATTCAGTATTTCAATTCCCTCCACTCAATTTCTTCTTTACAAAAAAACCTTAATAAAAAAAATGGTTCTATTCCATATTCGAGGAGCTACTGATGATTAAAGTCAACATCAAAGCCAATAAAAAGGATTTGAAAAACATCACCTACGACAATCAGGTGAGCATTAGAGATCTTGCTTGCGATTTAAGAGAACAATCTGGCAATGTCGTAACCTACATGATAAACAACCAGTATGTGCATGGAAATACTATCATTACAAAGGACTCTGTAGTAGAGGCTGTTTATCTTGATAGTCCGCAGGGTATAGAAATCTATCGAGATTTTTTGATTTTTCTCTTAAATATGGCAGTTTTTAGGCTATATGGTCTAAACAAAGTGCTTTATATCGAGCATTCTATTGGTGATGGTATCTATTGCGAATTCTTTGACGAATACATAGACGACAAAATAATCGAAGAGATAAAAACAGAGATGATACTGCTTATTTCTCAAAAAATACCTATCGAAAAAATCACTCTTCCCATCGACCAAATCCACGAAATAGTTGAAACATTAAATAGAAAGGACATCCTAAAAAATCTTGGTTTCAACAGCAAAAGATTTTTTGAGATTTACAAAGCTGAAGACTACTACGATTATTATCCACGACCTCTCGCTCCGCATACGGGTTGTGCCGATAAATATGATATTATCCGTGCTCACAATGGCTTTATATTAAGATTTCCTCTCCAAAAAACTGGAGAGCTATCAGAAAATTTTGTTATACCCAAGCTCCTCTTTCTACAACAGCAAGAGCATAATAAATGGCTTAAGATACTAAAATTAGAAACTGTCGGCGACTTAAATCGATTGATTTATCAAAAAAAGATAAGTGATTTTATCCTGACAGAAGAAGCACTACACGAAAAGAAAATCGCCACTATTGCTGACTTTATAAAAATGAGGAAATCTGCTAAAATAGTTCTCATTGCTGGTCCCTCCTCAAGCGGTAAGACTACTTTTGCCAAAAGGCTCGCTGTCCAGCTAAAAGTAAATGGTTATGAACCTTTTGTTCTTGGTTTAGACGACTATTTTCTACCCAGAAGTCAAACTCCCAGACTTGAAAATGGTGATTTTGACTTTGAAAGTATCCATGCTATTGATCTAGAGCTACTCAATAACGACCTGACCGCTATCCTGGAGGGTAAAGAGGTCAGACTTCCAAAATACAATTTTTTTAATGGTGATAGAGAAATGTCTGACCATACACTTCAGCTTGGTCCAGACAATATTCTCATCATAGAGGGGATTCATGGCTTAAATGAGCAATTGACCTTTTCTATCCCAGCAGATAATAAAGTCAAAATATATATCAGTGCTTTATATCAGCTAAATATTGACTATCACAACCGCATACCAACCACTGATTGTAGGCGAATAAGGAGAATAGTTCGAGATGCTCAGTATAGAGGATATACAGCTGAGGAAACTCTGCTCAGATGGGAAGCTATCAGAAAAGGTGAAAATACCAACATCTTTCCTTTCCAAGAGGAAGCCGACTTTATGTTTAATAGTTCACTCACTTATGAGATTGGTGTCCTGAAAAAGCATATCATGACTATGCTCAGGTCGATAGGCTATAAATCACCTGTCTACAACGAAGCTCAAAACCTTATCTACCTCGCTGAGCATTTTCTTGATATTAAAGATGAACTCGTCCCTTCAAATTCCATTTTAAGAGAGTTTTTAACCGATAGTATTTTTGATAATTAAGAAACTGGGAACGCAGGCATCTTGCCTGCAAACATATAATATGCCTGCGTTCCCAGTATAAAAAAGGAGCATTATATGACACAAAATCCATTGATAATAGTGATAGGAGCTTATGGCAGCGGCAAAAGCGAGTTATCTATCAATTTGGCAATAAAACTAAAACAAGAGGGTCATGAAAAAGTCAGTCTCGTCGACCTCGATGTTGTAAATCCTTATTTCCGTTCAAGAGATGTTCAATATCTCCTCGCTCAAGATGGCATAGAGGTCATTTCAGCGGAGTCTGGATACGGTTTAGCTGACCTACCTATGATTTCTCCGAGAAGCAAAGGTGCTATAAATGACAAAAGTAAGGCAGTGATACTCGATGTCGGTGGCGACCCACCTGGTTGTAAGGTCTTGCGTAGATTTGAGGATGATATAAAAAACAGAGAATATGAGATGATATTCGTGGTCAATACCAAAAGACCTTTTACCTCTGCTGTCAATGAGATAATTGAAATGAAAGAAATGCTCGAAAGCATCTCTACTCTAAAGATTACTGAAATAGTTTGTAATGCCAATCTACTTGAACAGACAGACATAAATTTGGTATCAGATGGGGTAGCTCTCGTCAAACAAGTAGCTGAAAAAGAAAAGCTTCTCTTTAAAAATTATCTCGTTATGAACGATAGCATAAATTTTTATCCAGATGAAATAGACGGGATAAAGAAAATGAATTTGTCTTATTTTTTAAGTAAGCCTTGGGAATTGTGAGATTTTTTACTGGGAACGCAGGCATCTTGCCTGCAATATATTAGGAATAATCATAATTTGCAGGCAAGATGCCTGCGTTCCCAGTTGAAGTTATAGACAAGATGCCTGCGTTCCCCAAAAAAAGATTAAATGGAGTGATAACATGAGCAAACCTATAGTAGCAATAATAGGGCGTCCCAATGTAGGTAAATCGACCTTGTTTAACAGATTTTGCCGCAAGAGGAGTGCAATCGTAGACTTTGAAGAGGGTATCACAAGAGACCGCAAATACGAGACTGTAGATTGGAATGGTAGGGAATTCCTTGTCGTAGACACAGGCGGCATCATACCAGACTCTGATTTGACTATGGACAAAGCCGTCAAAATGCAGGCACAGATAGCCATAGAGCAAGCTGATGTGATAGTATTTTTGTGCGACATCAAGACAGGTATTACAAAATACGATATGCAGATAGCAAAAACTCTCTCAAACCATAGAGAAAAAATGATTTTGGTCGTCAATAAAGTCGACAATGAAAAAGACGAACTTGACCTTTATGATTTTATGAAACTTGGGCTCGGTGAGCCTATAGGAATTGCTGCTATTTCAGGTAGAAATATTGGCAATTTCCTTGATGAAATAGTTTATAAACTACCTAATATAGACCATGAACTACAAGATGAAGAAGAAAGAGAGCAAAATATCATCAAAGTTGCTGTAGTAGGGAAACCAAATGTAGGAAAATCCTCACTTGTTAATAAACTTATAGGGCAAAATTCAGTGATTGTAACAGATATACCTGGCACGACAAGAGACTCGATTGACTTGCAGATGGAATATGAATACAAATCACAAATTCCCCCCCCTTCCCCCCCCACTCATACTTCATGGGGGGGGCAAAATCAGACTTTCAAAATCACTTTCATCGACACTGCTGGTCTCCGTAAAAAAGCAAAGGTCAAATACGGAGTCGAGTATTTTAGCACAATGCGGACAATCGAGAGCATTGATAGAGCGGACATCATAGTCTTAATGCTTGATAGTTTTGAAGACTTTTCTGACCAAGACCAAAAAATAGCTTCCTACGCTCAAAAGAGTTTTAAAACTATCATAGTCATCCTCAATAAATGGGACTTGATACAAGATAAAGACAACAAGACCTTTAACAACTATATAAAAAAGGTAAAAGAGGAGTTTGAGTTCCTCACTTACGCACCTGTTTTGACTATATCTGCTTTGACTGGACAGAGAGTAAATAGAGTGCCAGAATTGATATGTCAGGTCTGGGAAGAGAGTAATAAAAGGATACCGACAGGTGAACTAAATAGATTTTTTGAGGGAATTATACTCAAAAAGCCACCTAGTCATAGCACTGGTAAGCATGTAAAGATACTTTATGTTACGCAGCAAAACATAAATCCACCGACTTTTTTCTTTTTTTGTAATGACCCAAGACTTGTCCCAGAGCATTACAAAAGGTTTTTGAGAAATCAGATACGAGAGGAGTTCAAATTTACTGGTGCTACTATAAAGCTTGTCTTTAAAGGGAGGGACGATGATAGCGTTATCATTGAGTATTAGCTTGATTATAGCCTATTTGATAGGCAGTATTCCCTTTGCCTATCTCTATGGAAAAGCTTTTAAAAAGATTGACATTAGACAGCATGGTAGCGGAAATGTCGGCGCTACAAATGTCATGAGAGTATTAGGAACAAAAGCAGGTCTGATAGTTTTCTTTCTCGATGTCCTAAAAGGCTTTTTACCCGTCTTTTTAGCACAGATGATTTTTTCTGATACTATTGAGTATCTACCTGTTTTAGTCGCTATATTTACTATACTTGGACACACTTTTACTATATTTTTATCTTTCAAAGGAGGCAAAGGTGTCGCAAGTGCAGCAGGCGTCTTTATCGCTTTTAGCCCCTATACTTTTATCGCAGCTATTACCCTCTTTGCAATCATTGTCTATTTTACAAGATATGTCTCTCTCGGCTCTATAATAGCTCTCATAGCCATCACCATTGCAAATTTCCTTTTACCTGAATTGAGCATCTATGTAAAATACTTCACACTGATAGTTTCTGTCTTTATCATTTACCTTCATAAGAGCAATATTAAAAGGTTGATGAATGGAACAGAAAATAAATTTGGAATTAAGAATTGAGAATTAAGAATTAAGAATTGAGTATTAAGAATTTCTTTTGCTGTCATTATAAAAACATAGAATTGATTTGTAAGAAATTGATTTATGAGGGCAGTCCGAATAATCATTATTCCCCCCCCCTACCCCCCCCCCCAAAATGGGGGGGGTTTCCCCCCCCCCCCCAACAAGGGGGGGGGGTTTTCCCCCCCCTTCCTGGGGGGGGGGGGGGGGGGGGG
>Ga0099364_10015148_pt1 | contig 10188 bp, 10 predicted proteins | sample TergutTh196P3_FD_73070 | JGI IMG/M metagenome (GOLD analysis project Ga0099364, IMG submission 73070) | Microcerotermes parvus P3 segment gut microbial communities from Pointe-Noire, Republic of the Congo - Th196 P3 | ecosystem: Host-associated > Arthropoda: Insects > Digestive system > Gut ...
CTTTGACTCGGATGTCTGAATTTTTGTGCGGGATATAGGCGGGTCGGGTGATTGTCCCGGCGTATGGGCTGTGCTACACTGAATACGTGGAGTACAGCTCTTTTTTGGGAGGAGGGTAATCGATGGGTTTTAAGGCGCGTTTAGCAGAAGGTCTAAAAAAAACGACAGTATCTGTTTTCAAAACTGTGAAAACTGTGAAAAGTACGGTAAAGAAGCCAACTAAATCCACGCCCGATGGTGATGGAAAATCTCATGATGTTCTAAAGAAAGCCGCCGTATCCGTTTTTAAAACTTTTAAAAAATTGAAAAAGAAACCGATTGAACCCTCCGCGCCTCCTTTGGGTGATTTGCAAATAGAGATTTTTGTTTCAAACGTAAATTACGACTCAATTTTACAGCAGGCGAATATAATGGGAATCGTGGAAAAAGAATGGTTGATTTTCTCCAAATTTGTACCCAAGAATAGAAAAAGCGCTATCTTGGTTATAAAACGCTTTGAAAATAAAATTGTTGAAGAATTAAATAAACGGCTGAATGATGAAGGATTGTCGTTTACCGTCTATAACTTGGTTCCCTTTGATCCGAAAACTCCGGGCATGAAATTGGGGTTTCGTCTGAATATCGGCGATATAGACTATCGTTCGTTGATTACCAAGATGCAGCAGAATTCTGAAAATGAGTTAATTAAATTTTTAAAACCGATGATACACGAAGTAATAAGCATGGGCATAGATAATTTTCTTACCATCATATTGCAGGATAGAAAGAACGATTTTGCCGTTAAATTTATCTCGGCGCACAAGCAGGAAGTAATATCATTACTCGACGACCTCGCAAAAACGGAAAATTTTGAACTAACCGTCGCCGGTTTTGAATGTAATGTAGTCGCAGAAAACCCACAGGAAAACTTAATAACTAAAATAATAAATAAAATAGACGTAGTTTCCGGGCGGCTTGAGCTATGGCTAAAGCCGAAATATCCTTTTATCGCGTGGCTTTTCATATTGCCGGCTATGGTTTTGGGTTTGCTCGCGAGGAAATATGGCGCTCAAAACATAACCGGATTTGGCTCTTACCTTATTTTTATGTTTACGCACTTTTTTATAACGTTAACATTTTCTTTCAGGTCCTTACCGCCTTTATTGAAAACCGTGATGATATACGGTTTTTTAGGGATAGTTTTTTTAGTTCTGATTCCTTATTTATTCAGCGTTTTTGCTTTTAGCTTCATTGCCGTAAATATTCTCAGTACAATCGCAGGATGCATATTTATTATATTGGCGGCAATATTTTTCGCATGTAATTTTTTGTTATTTTTTAAATCCTGGTAACTCATCATCACTGAAATTCCTTTTCACTCGGACACCCCTCCGTCCCTCCGGTTTGATATTATTTCGGCAGAAGGCGAAATCAAGCCGAATGTTTATATCAATCAGGGGGGATTTCAAATGAAAAAAGGATTAACGGAACTGGTATTCATCATCGACAGAAGCGGTTCTATGGGTGGATTGGAAAGCGATACAATCGGCGGTTTCAACGCTATGCTCAAGGAGCAGCAGGTCCTTGAAGGAGAGGCGGTTGTGACAACGGTTTTGTTTGACGACCGATATGAATTGTTGCATGACCGTATCGACATTAAGGCAGTTGCACCGCTTACAGACAAGGATTATAACGTTCGCGGCAGTACGGCCCTATTTGACGCAGTTGGCAAAACCATCAATAAAATCCGTACCGTTCAAAAAGGTACTGCCGAGGAATATCGAGCGGAGAAGGTATTATTTGTCATCATAACTGACGGGCAGGAAAATGCCAGCCGTGAGTATACGGCAGCATGGATCAAGGCGCGTATTGAGAGACAAAAGGAAAAGTATGGCTGGGAGTTTATCTTCCTCGGCGCTAACATGGATGCCATCGAAGAAGCAGGTAAAATAGGCATTGCGGCTGATAGGGCTCAGAATTACATAGCTGACAGTGACGGAACGACAGAGGCATGGATTTCAATGACTTACGCGTCCACCGCGTTCAGAAAGGGCAAGGGGCTTGACAAGTGGATCGATGTTATCAAATCAGGTAAATCAGTGTCATAGAGACAGGTATGAGGAAAGGACTATTGAACTCTGTTATATCCTTCATTGGTAAACATAGGGGATTCTTGACCGTGAGAAAATACCGTCCGATATTTGGGCGGTATATCTTCTAAGAGGGAGATCAAAATGAAAAAGAAAAACAGACCCAAGTTCGATGCCATATTTCAGCAGGGGTTGTATCACATCGAGCATAACACCCTTTGTCATGATAGAGCCATTGCTGTACAAGACGGGGATTTAACTATACTGACACTGGCGGATGGCATGGGAGCAGAGCAATACCGATGCCCGGACATCGGCGCCCAATTTGCTGTAATTTACGTCAGAGATCATGCCCATGAGATATATGACCTACTGAAATACTCACGCTCTGATGAGGAAAAGAAATTGAAGTGGGAAACAGGAAAGGGGGATAAATTATTCAAGAAAGACTTGATCGAAATCCTGCGAAGGATGGAAGATGAAGCCATAGTGTTAGCGAAACAGATAGGCGTTAAGATAGACGACATGAACTGTACCCTGTCGTTCGCTGTCATAGGGCCTGAAAAGACTATTCAGGTTGCTATTGGGGACAGTCCAATATATGTTCAGACCAAGGATGAATTGAACTTTGTCTATGGTAATGGGACTATGGAGATTGATAAAGGTACTCTAAGCGCATACCACATGGACTATTCGAGATGGGGTATGGATATTCAGGTTGGTTTTACTGATGATCTTGAGTCTATCCTTATTATGAGCGACGGCTGCCTTGGCTATCATAAGGCAGAAGAGTTGAAAGAACTCAGCAAACACCTTCCTTACTGGTTCGACGACATCGCTGATGGAGATGTCACAAAAGAAGAAACAATTCAATCTTTGGTTAATTTAGGATACGACGACTGTTCCTTCGCCTATTACCTAAACGACCCGAAATAGACAGGGTTGCGGTTCTTCCGCGCCCTGTCTTGGAAAGGAGAGATGATATGGATTGGATTTTGGGAAAGATTGGTTTCATCAGGGTTAGAGGGAAATGGATGCCGAAATTATATGCAAAAAAACTGATGGAGATTGCGGCAGTCAACAATACTCCAGAAGCTCATGCAATTTATTTGGAAATCATATCTCAACTGCAAAAAGAAAAGAAATGATACTTCGTTTAAACAGAACAACGACCTTTTGAACCCGCTTTCCGCTTGACTTGTCGCCCTCGTGGAATAGATACCGTAAAATAATAGAGCGCAAAAGACGATCGGAACAGATAATTCAATGCTGGTGATAAACGAATGGTTTGGCGAATAAAAAAAGTTACATAAGAAAGAAATTATCACGGTATTTATTATGTATAATAGACTAAATTGCTGTACGAGGTTAATTCATCAAAAATTTGTTAAAAACTAACTGTTGGATTTTTTTAATAATCGGTTTTCGCGGCATTGCTTGTGATTGAATATTAAACTTTTTTTCAAAACATAAGGATTTGATGAGATAAATGAGGGAAATAGCCGATAAATTCCGTGTCCTTGTGGAAAATTTCTCAGACAGATTCGGATTTGGCATGAGAGCCAAGTTGATTATACTTTTTGTTATCACAAAGGTCGTTCCGATTGTAATTCTGGCGTTGATAGCATGGCGGCAGGCGTGGATATTTGGAGACCAACTGGGCAGAAATACTGATGAATTGCGGGATAAAGCGAACAATGCCCTCGTTGCTATGGGAAACATAGCTGTAGCTGACTCTGTAAGCGCTCTCAATAACATAGCAACGGAAGACATAGAGCGCATGACGACCGACACCGCTCAAAGCATAGCGTATTTCCTTTATCAGCGTGATGACGACATAAGAGTTATAGCGGCGATGCAGCCGGACGAAGACATTTACAGAGCATTCATTCAGAACAAAAAAGGACGGCTTGTCGTGGAGAGCGAATGGGAACTCGCCCCTGACGGTGAATCGTGGGTTAATGTAAGAACGCCGCAATACGCCGCGACTATGCTTCCGGCGAACAATGAAAACGAAGTCGCCTTTCGATACCGCCCGCCCGATAACTTCGAGTACGAAAGCAGGTATCTGTACCTTGAAATAACATTTGTGGATACTGAGGGCAACGAGAAGATAAAGATAACTACCTCCCCACAGATGGACAGCGCGCTTAAAAATGTATCCGACCGCTGGAATACGTACATTAACGCCGAGGATTACTTTACCGAGCTAAAAGAATTAAAACCGGGTGAGATATACGTTTCCGATGTAATAGGCCCATACGTCAGATCACATTTCATCGGCATGTACACGCCGGCCAACGTCGAGGCGGCCGGTCTTGAGTTCAAGCCGGAGGAGGAAGCGTACGCGGGCGGTGAGAATCCTCTCGGCAAGCGCTTCAAAGGGATTGTCCGATGGGCCACTCCGGTAGTGGAGGACGGTGAAATAATAGGATACGTCACGCTCGCGCTCGATCACGATCACATAATGGAGTTCACCTCCCGCATAACGCCCACTCTTGATCGCTACACCGAGGTGTCGAGCGCCTACGAAGGCAACTATGCTTATATCTGGGATTACAAATGCCGCAGCATAGCCCACCCGAGGCATCACTCGATAGTGGGATATGATCCCCAATCCGGCGAGCCGCAGATCCCCTGGCTGGAGCAGAGTATTTTCGACTCGTGGCAGCGAAGCGGAAAGACTTACTCCGAATACATCAAGAACCAGCCTCTTTTCCACGAGCAATCACGCGAGAAAACATTGTCGGTCGAGTTGGCGGAAGCGGGACTCGTTGGATTGGACGGGAGATATTTGAACAACGCTCCGCAATGTATCGGGTGGATGTACCTCACGCTGGGCGGGGGTTCCGGTTCTTTCAACATACTGTGGGGCGGGTTTCAAAGGCTCACAACCGCCGCCGCCATCCCTTATTATACAGGCCGGTACGGTGAGTCGAGAAGGGGATTTGGTTTTGTTACCATAGGAGCTGACCTGGACTACTTCCAAAGCCCCGCGCATGATATGGAAGCGCTGCTGAAAGAGCAAACCGACGAAACCAACGAATTACTCACCGTTAATGCCGAGGCCACTAAAGATTCAATCACGGAAAACCTGCTCGGCACGACCACTCAACTGGCGATAGCAGCCGGAGCAATGATAGTGATCGCCGTGTTCATGGCTATATGGATGGCGTCCGTTTTTACACAGAGCATTACGGATCTGATTGACGGTTTCTCCCGTTTTCGTTCGGGTGAACGCCATTTCCGTTTTCACTCCAAAAATATGGATGAACTTGGAATCCTGGCCGATTCCTTCGATGAAATGGCGGACAGGCTTGTCGATAGCGTGAATGATCCTCTTGTGATAATAGACATGGAGGAGAAGATTAAATACCTCAACGATAAGGCCCTGAGATTGCAAAAACAATATACATTCGACGAGATCATAGGACTCCCGTACAGTGAAGTAAGCGTCTACCCGATTAATTCCCGGCACTGTCCTATTGATGCGCTGAAGGCGGGACACGAAGCGGAGATTCTTTACCTGCCCGATGAAGGCCGTTACCTAAAAGGCAAGGCAACCTTCCTTCACGATAAAGACGGCAAAAAAACGGGCTACATCATTATTACCGAAGACGTGACAAATATGGCTCTGGAGCAGGAACGTCTAAGAGAGATTCAAGCCGAGCTTGAAAAGACGGCTGGTGACGCGAAGAGGGCCAACGAGTATAAGGGGGAATTCCTGGCTCGCATGAGTCATGAGATAAAGACCCCAATGAACGCGATAATCGGAATGACGAATATCGTAAAAAGGAAACTGACGGAGGCAGGGGAGCCGGAAGGCGAGATTATATCCGGCTTGAAGCAGATAGAAGATTCCTCGCAGCACCTTCTCGGTATGATGAATGAAATTCTGGACCTCTCAAAAATCGACTCCGGCAAGATCAACCTGTCGATTGAAAAAGTCGATATATGTAAACTGGTGAATACTGTAGCCTCCGTGATCAGGCCCAGGTGCGTGGAAAAGAATATCGAGTTTGTGATGACCTTGGACGTGCCGGAGGATATGTTCGCGGAAACAGACCCGCTTCGTCTTAGACAGGTCCTCATAAACCTGCTCTCGAACGCCGTTAAGTTTTCGAACAAATTGGGACGCGTCGAGTTAAGCGTCACCTACAGTAAATCTGATAATGGATTTGCTCATTTTAGTTTTTACGTGCAAGACAATGGCATAGGCATCCCGGAAGAAGCCTTTGAGAGCATATTTATGCCTTTTGAACAAAGGAATACCGGAATGGCTAGGCTCTACGGGGGGGCCGGCCTTGGACTCGTTATTTGCAGGAGTATCGTCAGATTGCTGGGTGGCGACATCTCGGTCTCCAGCGAGATCGGCAAAGGGAGCAAGTTCAGTTTCAGCTTGATTATGAAGGAAGCGGCGGGGGATGGAGAGAATGAGGACGTCGATGTTGAAGGCAAGGACATGTTCGCCGGTAAACGTGCCCTGCTGGTCGATGACGTGGCCATCAACCGCCTGATAGCAATCGGCCTTATGGAATATACGGGAATGGATATCGACGAAGCGGAGGACGGCGAGGAAGCCCTCAAGATTTTCGAGGCCTCTCCCGAGGGGATGTACGACATAATATATATGGACTTGCAGATGCCTAAGATGGACGGCTATGAGGCGTCTGCCCGGATCAGGGCGCTTGATAGGGACGACGCGAAACTGGTTCCGATCGTCGCGCTAACCGCAAACGCCTTCAAGGACGACGTAGAAAACGCCCTGCTCCACGGTATGAACGCGCACCTGGCAAAACCGCTGGACATACAGAAAATGATCGTTACCACTTTCAAATATATGGGGGCTGCTACTGTCGGGAAATCGTAATGTCCGCTTCCGCGCTCCCGGAGTGGAACTGTATCAATATCTGGTCGCCCGGTTTAACCGCGGCGGAATTTCTTATCGCCCGGCCCTCAGTGTCCCTGCATATCGAAAATCCTCGCCCCAGCACCGCAAGTGGGGAAAGGGCATGCAACGCCGCAGACGCACTGGCAAGGAACGCCTCTTCTCGTTTTGCGGACGAAAGAGAGTGTTTCATAATATCCCTCAAGGTCCTCGTAAGAAACTTTTCATGTTCTGCGAAAAGTTCTTTAATATCCAAAGCGAGTCGTTCGTCGATTTGCGCAAGCATGGTATCTGAGCGTTCGATCGCTCTCTCGGTTTGGGAGCGCACTAAATTTTCACGCGATATCAGCAGAAGCGTCATCTCGCGCCTGTCAGGGAATACTGCTTCGGCAGCGGCAGAGGGAGTGGGAAGAGCCATATCAGCCGCCAAATCCGCGAGCGAACTGTCTATCTGATGTCCGACGCCGGTCACAACCGGAAGGGGACAGCTTCTGACGGCCCTCACTATCAGTTCATCGTCAAAAGGAGAGAGGTCATCCTTAGCCCCGCCGCCCCTCGCCACGATAACGCATTGAACGTCTGCCAAATGTCCCGCCATCGCTAGAGCCCGCGAAACTTGAGGCGGCGCGTCCACCCCTTGGACCGTCGCCGGGATCAGGACAATATCAATAAAAGGAGCCCTCTTCATGGAAACTTCGAGAATATCCTGCAGTGCCGCGCCAGTTGGACTCGTCACGACGGCCACTTTCGAGGGGCATTTTGGAATGGGGCGCTTGTGGCGAATATCGAACAAGCCCTCACGCTCCAGCGCGGCCCGGAGTTCCTCCCTGGCTCGCTGCTGCGCTCCTAGACCTAATGGCATTATCCGCGTCGCGTAAAGCTGGTAAGTTCCTCCCTTTGGGTACACGTCTATATTACCGGTAACGATGACCTCGTCGCCTTCAGCGGGCCATGACACGATTTTCGATGCGTTCGAACGGAACATCACAGCCGCTATCCTGGATTCCCTGCCGGCTAATGTGAAGTAGACGTGTCCGCTGCCGTGGAGTTTAAAATTCTGCACTTCTCCTCTTACCGCGAGTCCACGCATAAGCGCCGAGCCGGTTATTACCGCTCTTATGTTCCCGGATAATTCGTCGACGGTTTGTATGCTTGATGATTTGTTCGGGGATATTTCATACATCGTTATCGGAAGTCGTTTCAGCGGAGTATTCGGTTTTTGCTGAGTTTTCGCTTAATGATCTGACGATTCTTCCCAGCGCTCCGTTCACGAAACTGCTGGATTCCACTGTTCCAAACATCTTCGTAAGTTCGACGGCTTCCGAGATGGCGACAGCAATTGGGACCTTTCGGCTAATCAATCCCTCAAACAGCGCGACTCTTATCGAAGCCCTGTCGACGGCGACCATTCGCTCGGTTCGCCATCCGACAATATGTTCCCTCAGCATTGCGTCAATATCATCGACGTGTTCGGATACGCCAAAAACCAAAGCCTTGGCGTACTCGGTCACGTCTTTAGGCTCCGCATCCCATGGGAACATCTCTATCGCCTCGCCCGCGGCAAGATCCGGGCGCAGGTCGAGTTCATAGATTAATTGCAGGGCTATCTCTCTTGCCCTGCGTCTTCGATGCGGCACTGAAGATTCGCCCAAAATATCATCTCCTGATGCTTTTTACGTCGCTGATGATTTTTTTGACGAGTTTGTTTCCGTCCTCTGACAGGAGTATCCATGATACCACGTAACCCGCGAGGGAAGCGCCCGCCACCCACGCGACGCCCCCTATTCCGAGATTCACGATTCCGGCCAATCCCCCCGCCGCTGCCGCCCAGAAGGCCGGCCTGCTCCAAATAGGGGATACTACCGAATACTCGTCGGGGGCGCGCCGGATCCAGTGCACACAGACGGCTATCCCCGTGGGCCTGAACAACGCCTCGAATTTATCCGCAAGCGCCATCCTCTTCTTCGGGTCGTCCTGATCCGGGACCGTAATGTAAATATTCAGTTGATTCTGGTCGCCGACAAAAGAAACTTCCTGACAGTAAAAATCGGAAGACAGGCGATCCGTCACTATCTGCTTGAACGCGTCTCCGTCCAGCCAAATTTTTCCTCGTTTAGTTATAGTCCATAGAAAGAGCATGATTCAACCCCCTCTGATGCTGACCCGGAGCCTCATACCTCCGGCGCAGCCGCTTGGGACATATCTTCCGAGTCGGCGGGTTTGCTGTCGGGGAACGTTATTCCCTGGACATACACATTCACGGATTTTACGGAGTATCCCGTATATCTTTCTATCTGATCCTTAACTGCCTCCTGAACATCCCAGCACACATCCGGTATCCTCAAGCTGTATTTAACCAGGACATATGTATCGACCTGAATTTCCGGAGAATCTCCGTCGGTGAGTGAAATCCTCACGCCATTGGCGGCCTTTCTGCCCATCCTCAGATTTACCATTAGTCCGGGGTTTGCCGGCTGAACGCCTTCAACCGAGAGGAGCGCTTTTATCGCGAGCTGCGATATGACGTCCTCCGAAATTCGGATCTTACCCTCGAGACCGGTTTGGTCTACAGTTGATGATTCCAGCCCTTCCTGTTCGTAAGCCGTGTTTTCCATCTGCTCGTTATTTTCCATATCGACTTCTCCTCTCCAAATATGAAGTTGAATTTCGAACGCAGCACCTCATATATTACTCTTTGCTCTCGTCACTGTTTGAACGGTTTCCCACAATGCGGACAAAGCAGGTCTTCGTCCTCATCGTATGCGTCCGGCTGGTAAAAGAAATCTTTCTCGCATTCCGGACATGTGACCGGCTCGTATTCCTCTTCATCGTCGTAAGAGTCGTCGGAATCGCTAATACTGCCATCAATCTCGGATTGATCATCCATTACGGAGGCGAGTTCATCCTCAAGGTCCTCGATGTATTCTCTCATATCTTCCTGTTCCGCCGCGAGGTCGTCCAATTCTTCAGCGATGCTGTCCAGCGCCCCCAGAAGCGCCTCGTGGAATTTACACAGGCTCACGTTTTCCGTGATATTCTGTCCTTCGATCAATCCTCGCAAGTAAGCTATTTTTTCACGCGCGCTCATCTCGATTCCCCCTTGATTGTGATGTGTGTATGGCAGAAGCCTTATCAGGCTTTCTTGGCTCTTTCCAGATATTCCCCGTTACGCGTATCTACGACAATTGTTTCGCCATTTTCCACGAAGAAAGGGACTGTCACCACAAGGCC
>Ga0099364_10015149_pt1 | contig 10188 bp, 7 predicted proteins | sample TergutTh196P3_FD_73070 | JGI IMG/M metagenome (GOLD analysis project Ga0099364, IMG submission 73070) | Microcerotermes parvus P3 segment gut microbial communities from Pointe-Noire, Republic of the Congo - Th196 P3 | ecosystem: Host-associated > Arthropoda: Insects > Digestive system > Gut ...
CAGGAGTTATATTAACAGGCGGCGTATCAGATCCGTATAACTCTGAAGAAAAGGAATATAAACTAACGAGAAACGCTTTAGAATTAGTTAATGCGTTTAATTTTGGAATTTGCATTATAACGAAAAGTGATTTGGTAAAAAGAGATACGGATATTTTATTAGACATAAAAGAACATTCTCCCGCAAGTGTAAACTTTTCCATTACCTGTGCTGATGATGAGACATGTAGGAAAGTAGAACCCTTTGTATCAACGACAACAGAGCGATTTAAAGCTATAGAGCATTTATCAAAAAATGGAATCATAACAGGCGTATTAATAGACCCTGTAATTCCGTATATCACAGACAGCACTGAAAATATACAAGAGCTTGTGAAAAAAGCAAAGGCTCATGGGGCAAAATATGTGTACATATCTACTCTCGTTACTATGGCAGATGTCCAGCGTGACTATTTCTATCAAGAAGCAGAAAAACATTATCCCGGAATCTCTGAGAAATATAAAGAAAGGTTTAATAATTATTACCGTTGTTATTCACCTTATAGTAAAAAATTATGGAAAACATTCGTAGAATCATGTGAAAAGCAAGGCATAAACTATGATATGCCGACAGCTAACGAAATGATCAGACGTGATTATGATATTTTTTCAACAATAAAACAATTAAAACTGCCTTTTGATGTTTGAAATGAAATGTTGTTGTTATGAAACCGATAATTTAAAAGGACATTATGGATAAAACAAAATCAGATAAAATCATAACCAAATATATAAAAAAGATTTATGGATTTTCACTTTCAAAGACAAAGAACATTGATCTTGCAGAAGAGCTTGCGTCGAGGATTACTTTTGAAGCGTATAAATCTCTTTTGAATTCAGATGAAATTGAAAATATTGATGGCTATATATATCGAATTTCGCAAAATGTGTATAATCGTTTTATGTCAGAAGAAATTGCAGAAAAGGAGCTTTCAGAAAAAACGATAGAGCCTTTGGTAGAGCAATATGATGACAAAGAAGATGAATATCTTAAGCTGAGGAATGCGATAGCCTATCTCAGTAAAACTCAAAGAGAAACAATTGTAATGCATTATTTTGAAAAAATGAAGTATCAAGAAATTGCGGATATACTTCATATTTCGGTTGGATGTGTAAAATGGCATATTTTTGAAGCTAGAAATCAGCTAAAGATAGCCTTCTCAGATTATCAAGAAATTATACATAAAAAGAAAATCTTTGTAAATATGAACATGATAGGGAAACATGGTGATTTACAAAGAGAGATGTCATTTTATTTTAGGACAAACTTTTCACAGAATATAGCTTATTCTGTGTATCATAAAGCCAAAACAGCTACAGAGATAGCTAAAGAACTAAAAGTGCCTGCAGCGTTTGTTGAAGATGAGATAAATTTACTTACAAATCATGGTTTTTTAGATAGAACACCCGGTAATAAATATGTTACAACTATACATATAACCGAGTCATGGAAAAAAGATATTTTGAAATATAACGAAATACTAAAGAAATACTCAAAATATATCTGTGATATTTATGTTCCTCTGCTTTTACAGTATTGTAAAGACAAATCAGCATTACTACACTTTTACACCCCCAAAAATGACATAAATTTTATGATGTATTCGCTCATAGCTTACGCATGCTCTGTCAAACTTAAAGATCCTGATTATGAAAATGAAATCAGTAAATTTTATACACATCGCAAAGATGGTAGTTTTTGCGTAACATCAGCTGTGGTTGATGACAATAAAAGTCCTACAAAAAAGATTAATGAAGAAAAAATGTTCTTGAGTTATAATTCTTATCATACTGATATTCATCCTTTCGGCATTTGGCAGTTAAATTCAGATTTTGATACAAGAGTGGAATATGATTTTTATTATTGTCATCTGTATTTTACTTATTTATATGACTTTTTTACTGGCAGATTAGAAAGAACCTCTTCAAACATAGACAAATACAAAAATTTATTTGATAAAGGTCTGATAATTTCAAAAGGTAATTCTGAAATTGTAAATATGGTCATCTCTAAACTTTCCCAGAAAGATTTTATAACCAGCTTACCTGATGTACCTAAGCAATTATATACTATGGGAAAAGAACTAGAAGAATATTTATATAAGATAAATAAGGCAACTGTTAATAAAAACCAGATTCCTTTGTTCCGAGTTTTAAATAAAAACAATCTAACCTGTTATAAGATTCTGATTTTTGTTCTGGAAGATCTTTTAAAAAGAGAAATTTTAAAACCTATAAAAAATAATCAAAAACAAAGTGTAAACACAATAATGTTTAGTAATGTTTTACCAAATCCACAGTCTATACCAGCAAAGGATAGTAAATGAACAAAAATGAAAATTTAGCTATACAACCCATAAAATTTAAAACTATAACATATCATGGTTTAAATTATCTGCATGCTATAGCAAATATAGATTACAATTTATCAAAGATTCTTACGCAAAATATATTATATTCTACATACCATAAATCTAGAACCTTAACCGAAATATCTGAATTAATTGGAGCTCCGAGAGAAATAGTTGAAGAAGAGATCGATTATCTATTGAACAACGGCTTTATGTATAAACAAACTTCAACAGATTATTCAGAGATTTGCGAATCTGAAGCCAACTACTTAACTGATATGTTATTACACGATTTCCCTATAGAAATTTATGAGGAGAGAAATAAAATCTTTACTAAATATGCTAATCATGTTTGTGACTTATACATACCCAGTATATTAGATTTGATAAATAATCCTGCTTTAGAAATAACATGTAGTTCAAAAATTAAGCTACCTATTATTGCTTTACCTAATAAAGAGACTGCTTTAATTCCATCGAATTATACTCCGAAAATATATACACCTGAAAATGACAAAAATTATTTATTATGGTCTATTATTACTTTTGCTCTTCAAATTTCTGACGCTAAATTTGAAAGGCAAAAAAAACTAAAACACTATCACAACTCGAAAAACAAATATTGCAAGTATTTTGCTACAACATATGTCCAGAAAAACTATAAACTAAATTATAAAGAAGAACTTGATGAATGCTTTATTGAATGGGTTTATTTTTGTTTTCCAAGAGAAAAATTTCCTTTAGAGTTAATGATGTTCAATTCAATTTTTGATGATAGAATTAAAGGATGGGACTATTTTACATACCTTGAATATAAATATTTATATGATTTTTTACTCGATAGGATTGATCTTCTTCAAAAGGATAAAGAAAAGATTATTTCAGAATTAAGAAAGTTCGGATATTTAGTTACTAAGAATAACACAGAATATCTCAATTTGGTCGTCATGGAACTATCTAAAAGAGAGCTATATAGTATGATTAAAATTCCAGAAAAATTATTGGCTTTAGGTAAAGACCTTGACATAGAACTATATGATTTATGTAGTTCATATTATCCAAATCACCTACAAGAAGCTTGCTCTCTTTTCTATAAAAACTCTATAAATTACAACGAAATTATATCAAGAGTTTTAGATTCTCTTTTATCAGATGGTATCTTGAAACCACTAACTGACTATCAAAAAAAGACTGTGAATATGATACTCTTCACAAAATTGTAATTTTTTTTTTACAAAACCCCTAACCTTTTTAAATATTCCGACACTATATGAATAAAACCAGAATACAAGGAGTATTTATGAAGACACTAATGACGTTATTACTGCTTCTGACAGTAATAGGAACTTTATCAGCGGAGAGAATTGTTCTTTTCTTTGATGATTTTGAAAATGGTTCAGGCAACTGGACCTTTGTAAACGGAGCCGCGGTAAACAAATGGCATATAGGCAATGCCACAAGCTTTGAAGGCTCAAACGCACTGTATATCTCAAATGATAATGGGGTATCAAATGCCTACAATGTAAACAGTTATTCTTTTGTCCACGCTTACACAGACATTTTATTGCCAAGACATGCAGGTGACATTAGGGTTAATTTTTCCTTCAAAGGTATGGGAGAATATGGCTTTGATGTATTTGATGTTTATATCGTTCCAGAGGACTTTATCCCAGAGGCGAGCAATGGTTGGGAAACACAATATATTTCTTCTTCCTATCTGATAGGCGAATATATCTGTGAACAACCTGAATGGACTACATATACTCTTGATGGGCATGAATGGATATATACCCATGAAGATACAACCTATAGATTTTTATTCGTATGGAAGAATGATAATTCTATAGGCGTTCAACCACCAGCAGCTATCGACAATGTAGAAGTTTCTTATGTTCCGAGAATAGCAAACCCTCCCCGGAATCTAACAGCTACAGCTGATTCCTACACTATAAATTTAACATGGGATGAGCCTCTACCGGGTAGCACAGAAACATTCGTTGATTATTCTATATATAGAGATGGTTTATATTATGATATGTGGATAACAACCACATCATATACAGACATCGTTGATGAAAATAGGGTTTATTCATACTATGTGGTAGCTAACTATGAAATCTCTATGTTTAACTCTATACCATCAGAGCCTTCAAACACTGTTTATATCTCCCCTAATATTCCACTGATATTTAACCCACCACAAAATTTAATAGGAAACGCAAATGGCAATGTGGTGACTTTGTCTTGGGAAGAACCTGAATCTGGAAGTAGTGGTGATTTTGTAGGTTATATGGTCTATAAAGATGAAGAACCTTTAATTGAAGAGTCGATTTCAGAACTGTATTTTATAGACACTGTCACAGAAAACGGCACTTATATATATAAAGTGCTTGCAATCTATGAAAATGGAGAATCTGAACCAGCTACAGTGGAAGTAACGGTCTCTGATGTATCAGAAACTGACGATAATGCTATAGGATTCAGAACTATTCTACACTCAAACTATCCAAATCCTTTTAACCCAGAAACCACTATCAGCTTTTCGGTTGCTGTAGAGTCTCATGTCTCGATTGTAATATTCAATATCAGAGGTCAAAAGGCTCGAACTCTGGTAAACAGCAATCATAGTGCGGGAAATCATAGCGTAGTTTGGAACGGAAAAGACGAAAATGGTCAAGATGTAGGAAGTGGGATATACTTCTATCAAATGCAGACAAATGACTATGTGACAACCCGAAAAATGGTTCTGATGAAGTAAGGAGTTTGCATGAGAAAATCTTTTATAGTCGTGCTGTTATGTTTGTTAGCTGGTTGTAGTCTTCATAAAATAGCTTTTCAAAATGATAATATAATGGCAGAATTAGACCTTACAACCCTAACAAATCTAACAGCAGACTTTGCTGAAGAAAAAGTTATCGAATTTGAAACCTTTTCAAACTTGATACTGGAAGGTGACTTTATAGTTATCTTTAGGCAGTCAGAAGTAGAATCTATTGTTGTCAAATCTCGTAAGAAAAACACTTTAAAGTATATAAGGCACAATTATGAAGAAAATACTTTAAGGATTTACAGGAAGAATAAATTCTTTAATTGGGGATTAACTTGGCTTGCCTCTGAAAATCTTGATGTAGTTTTGAAAGATGTGAACAACATCCCCATGATTCAAATTTACATTACTGCTCCTGATGTGGAAACGATAACTCTTAAAAAAGAAGCTAAATTGCTCATGTCCAGTGTAAGCATAGAAAATATCGCAGACATGATAACCCTTCATAAAGAGAGAAATTTACGCTTACCCAATGTTGTTCTTGATAAACTAACTCTCAATGTAAACAAAAGTTCATCTGCAAATCTTTTGAATATTGAGTTAAACGAATTAAACATCAACACATCAGGACATGATACAGAAATGGAAATCCATTTATCTGGAAAAGTGGATCAATTAGCTGTGACAAAAAAATGTTCTGGAACGATTTATGGAAATGATTTGTCAGCTCAATTTGCCAAAATTAGAACAAGTAATGGAGATATACACATTCATTCTGTAAATTCTTTAGAAGCCCATATATCTAGCTTGGGGAGAATTCGTGTGTATAATGAGCCTGAAATTGTCAACATAACTGGCAAGGCAAATAGAGTAAGGTTTAACTAATTATGAAACCAAAACAAAAAATGGTTGTTGTAATTAGTTGTTGTAATTATTTTAAGCATCTTAATGATGATTTCCTGCTCTACTGCCGAGAAAACAGATTGGAACACAAGAAACGGAGGTGAAATGAACATAGTAGAAAACGGTATTTGGATAGGAGAAAATGCAACGATTGCTGTTGTTGACGGCTTACAAATATCTTTTTTAAGAGTAAGAGAAGATTTAATAATCAGTTTATTAAATCATAAAGAAGATGGAACTATAGGTGTGGTTTATGGGGAAGGGACAAAGGATGAAGCTGGAAATAGCTTTGGGGCATTGCGTGAACCGTTTACCCAAACAGCAATCAAGCATTCAGAAACTGGTGAGCCAGTAGCTTCATCAGAAGAAGCTAAAACCTATATCAGAAACCATTCAGCTGATGAAATTCGATATGATACTGAGAAATCAAAATTGATTTACACGATGCATAATGGAGCAGAGTTTGAGCTGGTATTGGCAGAAAAAATCAAAGCAGCCGACATAAACCAGACTCATGAAATTGACCATGAACTGACTATAGCCCAAAGATTGGCTTTGTGGAACCAACAGATGTCTGTCGCTTGGGATGACAGTAAAGCGTCTGCTACGATAAACTCAGAAAAATATAGCATATTTTTTTATGTCGAAGGCAAACATATCTATTGCCGTGTCGGGCAAAACGGATTTTCAGACAAAGGTTTTGCTATGCTATCTACAGTTTGCATCAGAGCAAATGAAGTTCGTATGCTGGAAAATAACATGCTGTCCATCAATGATTTTATCGCTGAAGATGAATGGTTTACAGAGGAAACATGTGCTTTCCCACCCGATGGGGCATGGTATTGGTCAGTAAAAGAAGTAACGGATGATTTGATAACCCTGCATGGATGTCAGGGCGATGTTTATCATTTTTATAGAGTGAAATCGACTGAGTAAAATAAAAGGAATCAATACATGAACACAACAAAAACAATTATGATCATTGTGGTTTTAAGTTTATTTTTCACGGTTTCCTGCTCTACAGCAAAGAAGATAGACAAGAACGAAAGTATCAGGTCGCAAGCGAGTCCCTGCAACCCACCAGACAAACTGAAAATCTATGAATTAACAAAGATTTATAAAAAAGCAGAATACCATTTTATCTTTTGGGAGAGATTGGAAGGCACTCTTGACTGGGAAGCGGCGTATCATGAAGCTCTACCCAGAGTTTTAGCAACAAATAGCCTATTTGAGTATTATCTTGAATTGTGGAGATTTGTGGCATTATTGCGTGATGGGCATACTGATATGTCTTTTCCTGCAAGTGTATGGGAAGATGAAAATTTAACTGCTAGTTTGACGGTTGCTTTTGGTTTCATCAATGACCAATATATCATTGATAGGGTTGATGAAAGCGTAATTGACATTGTAAAACCGGGTAGCATTGTTCATAAAATCAATGGTGTCGATATAGAGGAGTTTATAGAGACCAATATCTACCCTTATATCTGGCACGAGAAAAAAGATAGTGTAGGCTTTTGGAGGCTAGAATTTTTGAGACGATGGTCAATAGGACATGAAGCAATACTCGAAATAGAATATGAAGGCAAGATTGAGACTATTACCCTACAAAGAACAGTGTATTCTAAAAATTGGGTCAGTCTAAATAATGGTGTCCTGCCAACTGACGAACTAAGGGTAGTCTATGAATCTGATAGCCATACAATAGCCTTTACAGAAGATAATATTGCTGTCATTACCATTGATACCTTTTTTAATTATGATCTTCCAAGCGATTTTTTTGCAAACTATTCACTACTGGAAAATGCTGCTGGATATATCATCGATGTTCGAGAAAATGGCGGAGGGAATAGCAAAAATGGGGATCAGGTATCTGCTGTATTTATTGGAGAGGATTTTACAAACCAAAGAGCACTGCACAGAAAACATAAAATTTTTGATTATTTTGAGAGATTATACAGAATACCCAGAAATAAATATTATGAAGAGTATTTCCTCACAATCAAAATCTCACGCTTAAACATCCCCGGTGTATTAAATGCTCCTCTTGTAGTTTTATCATCAAGAGAGACTGGCTCAGCAGCAGAAACATTTCTTTTAAATTTTGACACTACAAAAAGAGCTACAATAGTTGGCACAGCAAGTTACGGCTCTACCGGACAACCTATTCATATCAATTTAAAAAGCGGAGGCAGTGTTCGTATCTGCACTCGCTGGGTTACATACCCCGACGGCAGAGAATTTATCAATATCGGCATTCAACCTCATATCCAAATAGAAAATAGCATAGAAGACCTGAAAAATGGTGTGGATGCTGTGATGAATAAAGGACTGGAAGAGGTGCGGAGACAGATAGATAATCAATGAATATTATTCTTGACTTAAAAAGGCTCTTTAAATATTTTGAACACAAAAATTGTTTACAAAATAGGATGAAATAAATGAGGTATCATGAATAATGAAATAACAGTTTATGGCTCGATAGTAAAAGATGTCAAAGAGCTTATTTATCGAAAACAATATGAAGCCATGAAGAGCGTGAATAAAGAATTGATTCAACTCTACTGGGAGATAGGCGAAGAAATTTATCATCAACAAAAGATTCAGGGCTGGGGAAAATCTGTGATTGAGGTTTTGGCAAAAGAGCTTCAAAAAGAGTTTCCGGGGGTGAAGGGGTATTCTGCGGCAAACTTGTGGCGAATGAGAACATTTTACATAGAATATACAGAAAAGACAATTCTGCAGACACCGCCTGCAGAATTACAAGAGATTGACAATAAAACTGTTATAAATCTCGCACCAATGGTGCGAGAAATTCAAAACTCAATTCCGCCACCAATGGTGGCGGAATTACAAGAGACTGATAATAAAACAGTTATAAATCTCGCAACATCATTGCGAGATTTGAAAAAAGCAATTCTGCCAACACTGTTGGCAGAAATTAGTTGGTCAAAAAACATTGTCATTATGGAAAAATGCAAAGATGCTTTACAAAGAGAGTTTTATATAAGGATGACATGGAAATATGGATGGACTAAAAGCGTTTTAATCAACAACATCGAAAACAGAGCCTATGAGAAATACCTAACAAATCAAACCAATTTTGAAGAAACTGTTCCCGATAAATATAGATTTCAAGCAAAGCTTGCAGTCAAAGATGATTATAATTTCGATTTTCTGGAAATGGGTTTACAGCATAGTGAAGCTGAAATGGAGTCGGCTATCATCAATAATTTAAGAGCATTCCTTATAGAAATGGGTGGTGATTTTTCTTTTGTCCGAGATCAATTTCATTTAAATGTAGCCGATGATGATTATTACATAGATTTGCTTTTATTTCATAGACGGTTGCGTAGCCTAATAGCGATAGACTTAAAAATCGGTGAGTTTAAACCAGAATATGTCGGCAAAATGCAGTTTTATTTAAGTGCCCTTGATGAAACTGTGAAATTGCCAGATGAAAACCCTTCGATTGGTATCATTATTTGCAAAAATAAAAATCGCACAAGAGTGGAATATACTTTGAAATCATCGACAAAACCTATAGGGGTTGCTACATACTCCCACTATGATAATTTGCCGAAAGATATAAGCTCATTATTACCATCTCCTGAAGAAATATCGAATATTATAAACAATATAGAAGGAATATTTAAAGGATAAATATATGAATGAAATCAAAATTCAAAATAACGATCAATATGATTTGTTGATAAGTCAAATATCGATGCTTGTTGCAGATGCCAAGAGAAGCATTGCACAGACAATAAATAAAGAGCTTGTTGAAACTTATTGGAATATAGGAAAATATATTGTAGAGTTTGAGCAAGATGGAAGTGCAAAAGCTAAATATGGTGAAAAGTTACTTGTAAATCTCTCAAAGGATTTAACCACCAAGCTCGGTAAAGGTTTTTCAAAATCCAATCTTTTCTATATGCGATTATTTTATATGCGATTACAAATTTTCCAGACAGTGTCTGGAAAATTGAATTGGTCTCATATTATTGAAATTATAAGCATTGATGACAAACTTGAGAGAGACTTTTATCTTGCTGAATCAATCAAAGAAAAATGGAGTGTCCGCGAGCTAAGATACCATAAAGAAAGAGGTTTATTCATGCAGCTTGCT
>Ga0099364_10015150_pt1 | contig 10187 bp, 8 predicted proteins | sample TergutTh196P3_FD_73070 | JGI IMG/M metagenome (GOLD analysis project Ga0099364, IMG submission 73070) | Microcerotermes parvus P3 segment gut microbial communities from Pointe-Noire, Republic of the Congo - Th196 P3 | ecosystem: Host-associated > Arthropoda: Insects > Digestive system > Gut ...
GTTCCTGTTATGAGAAGCCGTGCGGGCACGATCAGCCAATCCCAGCCTTTAATGGAGATGTCGATGGAGGTGTCGGAGGAGGAACCCTCATCCGATACCACGTCTGTTGCCGCCCCCGCTCCCCCAATGCCCACGCGGGAGGAAAAATCCACCTTCGCCCTGTGGCACGTCGGCAAGCGCGGCATTCCCGCCGGCAGTTATGCTCGCGTCATCCTTTCAAAAGAGCAATGGAAGGCCGAGTTCTATTACACGGCCCGGCCTATGCTGGACTCCAAGGGCTTCCTGACAGCGGCGGCAAAACCGCCCAATCCCGTGGATCTGCCGCAGGGACAAGCGGTCTTTATGATTGACGGCGCTGTTATCGGCAATTCTCCCCTGGCTCTGCACGGAGATGAGCTCAAGCTGTATTTCGGCGCGGATCCCCTGGTTACAGCCGCCATGCGCAGCGAACAACGCCAAAGTGGAGAAAGCGGCCTGATTTCCAAAGACCAGACCATCACATGGAACTGGTCCATCACAGTCAAGAACGGACGCGCCAAACCGATAACAGTGCAGGTGGAAGACCCAAGCCCCGAAAGCACGGATGGATCCATAAGGCTTGAAGTCACCTCAAATCCTAAGCCGGAAATGGACAAAAAGGCTTACATCTGGCGTATGTCCCTGGAGCCGGGGGAAACGAAACTCATCAGCCACCTGGTAAAGGTTACAGCGCCAAAGGATTCCAATCTTTCAGCGGGCCGATAAAGCCGCCCGTCTGTTTTTTAGCGGTGCTTTGGCGGCGACCCTTTAACCCAGATCCGTCATTAAACAAGCGACGGCATAAAGAAGTAACCCAAAAACCGTGGCGCTTCACCCGCAGAGGCTGGAAACCCTGTCGCTGCGCGTGGAGTGCGCGGTTTTTGACTTTTGCGCAGAATGTGTTCACAATAAGGATAAACGATAAACAATAAACATATGCAGGGGTGATTTCATGTCAACAACAAGAACAATGCGAGTAAACAGATGGGGAAATTCCCTTGGCATACGTTTTCCTAGAGAGTTTGTTGATTCCATTCAGTTAAATGAAAAGTCGCTTGTTAATATAAAAGTCGAAGATGATAAGCTAATTATCACTAAGCTACAGGAAGACGTCCCAAGGAAAACTCTACGGGAGCTATTTGAAATGTATCCAGCTGATTATATTGAGGATAAAGAGACAGAATGGGGCGGCCCGGTTGGCGGTGAAATATGGTAAAACAAGGAGATATTATAAAGGTAAGTTTTGACCCGATTGTTGGAAGCGAGCAATCAGGATACAGACCGGCAGTGGTGATTTCCAATAATTTTTTAATAAGCAAGACTAACATTATTTCTATTTGCCCAATTACAAAAGCGCAAGGCAAGACAGCTCTTAATGTTTTACTTGATGGCGAAACAAAAACCCAAGGCGCAATATTGTGTGCTCATGTCCGCTCTATTGATATCAAAAAGCGTCCTCATGTCGTTATTGAACAACTGCCTGCTGAAAAACTGGACGAAGTTATAAACATCGTTATCAGCACGATATCGAAATCTGAATAATCCCAAATCAGTCATCCTCGCCGATGCAGCCATCCATTGCCAATTCGTTGCGTACAAGGCTGGGCAGTCCGTAGCGCTTCACACATTAAAAAAATATTGACAAAACGGGCTGGCTTCACCATAATCATATCAAAACCATAGGAATTATATACGTTTAGGGGAAAGCCCCCCAAATAATGAAGAAAGGTTCATTGACAATGAATAACGGCAAAAATTACAAATTTGAAACACTGCAAGTTCACGCGGGACAGGAGCAACCGGATCCCGCTACCGATTCAAGAGCGGTCCCGATCTATCAGACCACATCCTATGTTTTTAAGAATTGCGCGCAGGCGGCCGGTCGTTTCGCGCTCACTGAAAGCGGCAACATCTATACCCGCCTGATGAACCCCACATCCGATATCTTTGAAAAACGCGTCGCTGCCCTGGAAAAAGGCGTGGGAGCAATGGCAACAGCATCGGGCGCGGCGGCTGTCACCTATGCTGTCGAAAACATCGCAAGGGCGGGCGACCACATCGTTTCCGACAAATCAATCTATGGCGGCACATACAATCTGTTTGCCCACACCCTGCCCGACAGCGGCATAAAAACCACGTTTGTGGATGGCGGCAACCCGGACAATTTCGCGGCGGCCATCCTTCCCAACACCAAGGCAATCTTTATTGAATCTTTGGGCAATCCAAACTCCACCATCGTGGATATAGAAGCCGTTGCCGATATCGCCCATAAAAACGGAATCCCGCTGATTGTGGATAATACTTTCGCCACCCCTTATCTTCTGCGCCCAATCGAATACGGCGCGGATATCGTGGTGCACTCGGCTACAAAGTTCATAGGCGGCCACGGCACCTCCCTTGGCGGCGTCATCGTCGACAGCGGCAAATTCGACTGGACGCAAAACGACAAATTTCCCGGACTTACACAACCCAATCCCAGTTATCACGGCTTGGTTTTCAGCAAGGCGGCGGGAAACATGGCCTACATCATAAAAGTTCGCACAACGCTTATGAGGGACACCGGCGCGACTTTGAGCCCTTTCAACTCCTTTATTTTCCTGCAGGGGCTGGAAACCCTGTCGCTGCGCGTGGAGCGGCATGTAAGCAACGCGCTGGCGGTGGTGGATTATCTGGCCGCGCATCAGCAAGTGGAACAGGTCAACCATCCGGCCATTGTCGGGCATCGAGACCACGCCCTGTACAAAAAATATTTTCCGACCGGCGCCGGATCAATCTTCACCTTTGAGATAAAAGGCGGCGCGGAGAAGGCAATGGCGTTCATCGACAAACTGGAACTGTTCTCCCTGCTGGCGAATGTTGCCGACGTGAAATCGCTGGTAATACATCCGGCCTCCACAACACATTCGCAGATGTCGGAAAGCGAATTGCCGGATTCAGGCATTAAACCCAACACAATCCGCTTCTCCATTGGCACAGAACATATCGATGACATTATCGGCGACCTGGAGCAGGCGTTTACGGCTATCCGCTGACCGCCGCCGCGAACGGACATCTAAATGCCGATTAAAATTGCCGACGCTTTGCCCGCGCGGGCCATCCTGGAAGATGAAAACATATTCGTGATAACCGAATCCCGCGCTCTAAATCAGGACATACGTCCGCTCAAGCTGCTGCTGCTAAACCTGATGCCCACGAAAATCGTCACGGAAACGCAGATTTTGCGCAAACTTTCAAACACGCCGCTGCAAATTGATGTGGAACTGCTGCAAACAGTCAGTTATACGCCCAAAAATACCGACCAGGCGCATCTTCAAAACTTTTACCGCTCCTTTTCGCAGGTAAAAGAGAACAACTACGATGGGATGATAATTACCGGCGCGCCTGTTGAAAATCTCGATTTCGAGCGGGTTGACTACTGGCGGGAGCTTTGCGCCATCATGGACTGGACCCGCGTTCATGTTCATAGCACGCTTCATATCTGTTGGGGCGCCCAGGCCGCGTTATACCATCACCATGGCGTAACCAAACACGCGCTTCCCAAAAAACTGTCCGGGCTGTTCGAGCATCGGCTCGTTAAACAAAAATCTTCCTGGTTCAGAGGTTTTGACGACAGTTTTCTTATGCCGCATTCCCGCTATACCGGGATTATGGAGCAAGATGTATTGAGCGTTCCCGAACTGGAGCTGATGTCGGTTTCGGATAAAGCCGGAGTTTTTGCGGTTAAAACGTCTGATAACCGCCAATTCTTTATTACCGGTCATCCGGAATATGATGCCGACACTTTGGCTTTGGAATATTTCCGCGATCAGAAAAAGGGACTTAATACCGCGTTGCCGGAAAATTATTTCCCAAATGACGACCCCACCCAAAAGCCGATAATAAGCTGGCGTGCTCATGCCCAACTGTTGTACACAAACTGGCTCAACTATTATGTGTATCAGACCACGCCTTACGATCTGACGCGGATCGGGCAAGAAAAATAACAGGGAAGCGCCGATTTCTTATGTAGGCCTGGCGCGCTTCCCTGTTGCGAGCGGTAACGCAAGCTTGAATTAATTACAATCCACAACTACTCTGACACGTCTGCTGCTGCTGAGCTTGAAGCCATGAGTTCATGCCGCCGGAGAGAACACTGATGTTGTCGAGGCCCCGCGCCTTAAGCATGCTTGCGGCAATGGCGGCGCGAAAACCGATCTGGCAAACAACAACAATTTCCTTATCTGAACTCACGGGGTCGCCTTCCAAAATGTTGTTAAAGGTATGATTAATGGCGCCTTCAATGTTTTTGTTTTTGAATTCTCTTGGAGCGCGCACATCGAGCAGGGTCGGAGGATTTGGCCCGGCAAGACGCGCCTGCAGGTCTTTTGCGGAAATATGCGGCAAGCTCTGGGTTTTCCGTCCACTGTTGATCCAGGCGGTAATTCCGCCTTTTAGCCAGCCTTTAATCGTATCGTAGCCGATGCGTTGCAGTTCAACGCATGTTTCTTCAAAACTGTCGTCGGAAGAAAGGATAAGCACGAGCGGCACACCTGGAGGCACAACCAAGCCGACCCAATTCAGGCTGGGGCCGCCGGAAAAATCGACATTTATGCTGCCTGGTATATGCGCCGAGCCAAAGGAAAACATCTCACGCAAATCCAAAAGCGTCGCGCCGGCCTTGCGGAGTTCGTCTGTTTTGTCCGCGGAAAGCGCGTATTCAGCAAGGTCGCGCACGGGCGAAAGAGCGGGTCCGTTCAAGTTGGCGGCGATAATGCTGGAAAAACTCTGCGGCCGCATGGGGAAATTTGAGAGGATGACTTTCTTGAACTCAGCCAGGCTGGAAAATTTAAGCATCGGGTTGGCCAGCCGTTCATAGCCTAGGGTGCTGAATGGCTTGGCGCTCATGCCCTGGCCGCACAATGATCCCTGGCCGTGGGACGGATAGACTTCCAGGTAGTCCGGCAACGCCCCCAAAGTTTTGTAAAGGCTGTTATAAAGGTTTTCAACCTGCTCATCCAGTATTTCACTTCCGGGCAAATCCGGCCTGCCGACATCTCCCACAAAAAGCAAATCGCCGGTTAGAATCATCTCGGGCTCCGTGGAGCGGGACAGGTCGAAAACCAGAAGCGACACAGAGTTGTGCGTGTGGCCGGGGGTGTGCAGCACACGAATAACGGCTTTGCCAAACGTGAATTCATCCCCGTTTTTAAGCTTTTTAGCCTCATAGTTCACCGGCGCGCTTTCGTGGATGTAAATATCCGCGCCTGTTGCTGACTGAAGCTGTTTCGCGCCACTTATATGGTCGGCGTGAACATGGGTGTCGAAAATATGCGTGATGTTCATGCCGTTTTCTTTAGCAATGTTAAGGTAAACGCCGACCTCGCGGCGCGGATCAACCACAGCCATAGCGCCTGTCGATGGGCAACCGATTACATACGAATAGCAACCAAGACCAGGCGTTCTGATTTGCTCAAAATACATGGCGGGCCTCCGTATAAAATGTTTCTGGATATGTTAATTACATATCATTTTAGCGTAATAGTCTATTGCTTTGCGGGCGGCAAGCCGGAAGCGCCGCCGCACAGACTGCTCCAGGCAAACATTTTGGACTATGTCGCCATAGATCTGAAGGCGGTTTCATAAACGCTTGACACCGAATGTGTAAATGCATGAAATAACGTTGCAAGATTATTGTCCGCCTGCGCTAAAATGCCTTACGAATAATGTTGAGGTGTATTCATCATGAAACTTGAAGGATCATTGCTGGTCGTTAAAGATATCAACGCTTCGCGCCGTTTTTATCAGGACGTGCTATCCAGGACGGTGGCGTTGGATTTGGACGTATACGTTGTCTTCGAGGGTGGGCCTTTCCTTTTAACCGAAGAACAATGGGATGATTTTCTTGAGTACAAGCCGGTTCCGTTTCGCTACGGCAATAACGTCTGTCAGCTTTCTTTTGAGGATGACGACATCGACGCCTTCAGGGCGCATATGCTGAAATTTCCGGACATAAAACTTTTGACCCCTTTCAAGGAATACGCCTGGGGGCAGCGATCAATCCGCTTCTACGACCCGGACGGCCATATCATTGAAGTGGGCGAGAGCATGTCGGTGGTAATAAAACGCTTCCTGCGCTCAGGCATGTCGATTGAGGAAACTATGCAAAAATCCATGTTTCCTCGTGAATTCGTTGAAACATGCGCTAAAGAATTGTCTGAAGGCGAATAGAAGACTGTTCGCTAAAAAGCGCTCCTTTATTACCTTTTCGCTTTCACGTTGAACCGCTGCTCAAAGGCATCCCACAGTTGGTCGCGGAAATTCGGATGGGCTATGCGGATAAGCGACGCGGCCCGATCCCGCACAGTGTGATAGCGAAGATTAGCGACGCCATATTCCGTAATGACATATTCAACATCATTGCGGCTGGTAGTCACCGCCGCTCCATGATCTAAAAACGGCACGATCTTCGAAATCTTTCCGCCCGACGCGGTGGAAGGCATCGCAATGATCGAGCGCCCGCCCTTGCTGATGGCCGCGGCCCGCACGAAATCCGCCTGCCCGCCCACAGCGCTATACTGCGTCGCGCCGATCATGTCCGCGCATACCTGCCCCAACAAATCGATCTGGATGGCAGAATTGACGGACACAAGGTTGTCGTTTTGCCCGGCTACAAGCGGGTCATTGGTATAGGTCGCCGGCGCCATGAACACCATCGGGTTGTCGTGAACAAAATCGTAAAGCCGGCGTGTGCCCATTAGAAACGTCGCCAGCATCTTGCCTTTTTGAAAATTCTTGGCGCTGTTATCTATGACCCCGGTTTCCACCAGTTCCACCACGCCGTCCGAAAACATTTCCGAATGAACGCCAAGGCGCTTTTTCCCTTTCAGTGAAATCAGCACCGCATCGGGAATTGAGCCGATGCCCAACTGCAAGCAGTCGCCATCATTTATAAGGCCGGCGCAGTTTTTGCCGATCTCCAGCTCCACATCTGTAATGACATGAGGCGCAAGCTCGGTTATAGGCTCATTGTGCTCCACTATGCAGTCCATATGCGAAACATGCACAAAGCTGTCACCCAAGGTGCGGGGCATGTACTCATTCACTTGCGCGATTACAAATCCTCCATTTTTCCTGGCATTTGCCGCCGAGTGAATGGAATAGTCGACCGCCACTCCGCAACTGCAAAATCCGTGTTTGTCGGGCAGAGAAACATGTATTATGGCCGCGTTCAGCGGCAGCGTGCGCTCCCACAGGTTGGGGATTTGGGAGAAGTGACAGGGGGTATAATCGCCATGCCCCGCCTTGATGGTTTCACGGCTCATGCCGCCCACAAATAGCGAAACATGCCGGAAATGCCGCTCTAAACCCGGCTTTGTGTAGATCGCGCCGTCAATGGGCAGCATCTGACAAACTTCCACATCAAGGTAAGCTTCCTTATTTTCCACCAGCGCCCGTATTATATGCTTGGCTTCCCCAGCCGCGTTTGGAGCGGCTATCCTGTCCCCGGATTTAATCCGCGAAACTGCCTCCTCCGCGGTAGTCAGACGTTCGTTATAAATGTTTTTCCAGCTCAATCCCGCAATCACTCCTTTTTGGCTGATGTCTCTCCATTTGAGTCTAATTAAACCTTATACCACATTTGCATCACTCAAGATCTGGAGGGCCTTTGCCGAAATAGTAACAGGAACTGATATCGATTAAGTGGCGGCGTTTGCCCCTTACCCATCGTTCCGCCCCTTTTTGTATGTTGTCCAAAGGGTCAGGGCATTAACGACCTCATGAATACCAGGAGTTTCGCGCCGGAATATGGATGAACGCTCAACCAGCTTATCGGGCAATGTCTTTCTTCCTTCCGTTAGGAACGCATTGAATGGAATAAATAAAGGGAAAATTTATGAATTTACGGTCTGAAAAGCTATTTCTCTATACGCGGTTACAATATTTACCTTCAAGCTATTATCAGTAATGATTGCTTTTATCTGTTTTAACGTGTAAGATGATATTTAGAAATTGCTCCGCAAGACACAGATGGAAGGTGACATTGGTTTTATTTAGCGTCAGGAGATAAGTGATGATGACAAGAATCGGCTTGAATCTCGCTGTACGCGCCTGCCGTGGGGCTCAGCTCAATGCCGTTCTTGAAACGCCAATCCCTGTATTCACCCATTCACTCGTAAGCTTCAGGAAACAATAGAAATTTATTCAACATTGCGACGTTCGTTTTTTTGAGCGAATAACTAACAAGAGCTAAGGAGGGATGCCATGCATTATTGGAAAAACCTTGGTTTGACGCTGAAAATATCCGTACTTATCAGCGCAATGTTTCTTATCGTCGGCACTATGTCCGTCTTGTTTATTTTTATGTTACGTGTTCTTTCAACAGATACGCACACTATTAAAGGCAGCGCTGATATCGGCGTAATCATGTTGTCCAGGGAAATTGATCACCTGGTATGGACTAACGCATTACAGAAATACGTGCTCGATCCCAAACATAACACGCTTGATATCCAGTTAGACCCACATAAATGCGGCTTTGGTTTATGGTACTACGGAGAAGGGATAAAAAAAGCTGTCGCTCAGTTTCCCCACATTGAAACAGCGCTGGACAAAATGGAGGCTTCGCACACATCCTTGCACGAAAGTGCCGGAAAAATACATGAGTTGTATGAAAAGGGAAACTTTGCCGAAGGCCAGGAGCTATTTCGTACAGTTACTATGCCCGGCATTCAGGTTGTAATGGCTTCATTGGATGAAGTAACATCAATGATGAACAATGGGCAGGCTGACGCCCTGAAAAAATTTGAAGACACTTTTGGCTTTTCCATAAAACTTACTCTTGTTCTTAGCGCCTTTGGCCTTATCTTTGCGCTTTTTGTAGGTTTTATCATTTCCCGAACTGTAACAGCGCCTATAGTGGAACTTGCCATGGAAACCGAATTGATAGCCAAAGGCAACCTGGATGTGAACATACCAATTCAACGCAAGGACGAGATTGGGAGCGTCGCCGAAGGTTTGCGGCACTTAATCAAAAACGTCAAGGCCATGATTGTGAAAGCAGATGAAAAAACCAGGGAAGCTGAAGAAAGTCGCGCAAAAACGCTTGACGCCATGCATTCCGCCAAGGCATCTCAAAAGGCGGAGCGTGACAGGCTTGAACAAATGCTTGCTGTCGCTGAACAACTTGGGGGGGTGGCAACCACCATTTCAACGGGTTCAACCCGGTTGTCCGGGTTGGCGCGGAATTCGGACCACGGCGCCAGGGCACAGGCTGAACGCGTTGCCGAGACAGCGGCCGCCATGGAAGAAATGACGTCCACCGTTATGGAAGTCGCAAAAACCGCTGTGGCGACATCCGAATTTTCCGCCAGGTCAAAAGAGAAAGCGGTGGAAGGCGCCGCTGCTGTCACCCGGGTAGTAGCCAGCATCCAAAATGCACAGACTGTGTCGCTTGCAATGAAAGAGGACTTCAAAAAACTCACCGATCAGGCACAGGCTATTTCCCACATTATGAGAGTGATTTCCGACATAGCGGACCAGACCAACCTCCTCGCGCTAAACGCCGCTATTGAAGCGGCGCGGGCAGGCAGCGCCGGACGCGGTTTCGCCGTGGTTGCCGACGAAGTGCGCAAACTTGCAGAGAAAACAATGGCCTCGACTTCAGACGTGGGGCGGTCCGTTTCCGGCATCCAGAGTAGCGTATCCGAGTCGATAGCCCATGTTGAAAAAGCTGTGTCGCTTATCAACGCGGCAACGACCGAAGCAACGCAGTCCGGTGAAATGCTTGCGGAGATAGTGACCATGGCCGACGGCGCCGCCGATCAGATCCGGGGCATTGCGACAGCCAGCGAGGAACAATCGGCAAGCTGCGAGCAGATCAACAACGCTATTGCCGAAATAAACAACATCGCCAACCAGACAAAAAACGCAATGGGCGAAGCAAACATTGTGGTCGACGAACTGGGCAAACAGGTTTACTCCATGGATAGGCTTATTATGGAGCTGAAACAAGGGCAAGTAGTAATGAAACAGGCGTGTTGAAAACCAAACGAAATAACACTCAACCGCGCCCGCGCTTTTGGCGGGCGCTTTAATCCAGATCCGTCATTAGACGTGAATTTCTAATGACGGATCTGGTATAAATGAACGGCGAAAACACGGGCTTCTTCACTTCGGCTTACCCAGCTTCA
>Ga0099364_10015151_pt1 | contig 10187 bp, 6 predicted proteins | sample TergutTh196P3_FD_73070 | JGI IMG/M metagenome (GOLD analysis project Ga0099364, IMG submission 73070) | Microcerotermes parvus P3 segment gut microbial communities from Pointe-Noire, Republic of the Congo - Th196 P3 | ecosystem: Host-associated > Arthropoda: Insects > Digestive system > Gut ...
CATCACAGGAACAACACGGACATTGCTTTCCTTATTGAGTGGAAAAAAGTATTCCCGAAAACCAAGACGTTGTTTATCAAAAACGAGAAATGTTTTCGATCCCTTGAACCTCGCTTTATCATCAATGATTTTATAAGTCCAATTCTGTTCTTTCCACGTTGTTGATTTTTGCGGTGTTTTTTTCAAGCGGTTAAGCAACGAAAAGATGATCGGAAACGTTCCTTGCGCTTTTAGTTCGTGTTCTTTATTTCGTTGCTGTATAAAGTGTTCGTTCGCGTTCAGCATAAAACCGCCGTCAAACGTCGGCAACCACATCTTGCGGAATCCTTCTGAAGACGGTTTCGTAATCCACTTTGCTTTGGAAAACAAACCGAGATAATATCCCCGCTTTCCGAAGTCCCTTTCAATCTTGTAAAGAAATTGCATTTTTAACTCATTCGCACATTTACCCATTTTTTGGGATTTCATTTCATCGGCAATCGTACTACTGCTCACGCCGGGCGTTTTTTGTTCCGATGTATAACCCGTCGCTTCTTTGTAAGGCGGATTGATAAAAAACAACCATTTAATTTCAGTGTTTGTTAAGTCATCTTGCAGTCCTTTCGGCAATTTAGAATGGTGATCATTTAGCCAATCGAATTGAAAGATATCTCTGCACTTTCCTTTGAAGTAATTGTTTTCTTTCAGAAACTCTACTTCGTCGGCATTGATGGTTGAAAGATAGACATAGGGCAGTGCGCTGTGCGGAATGATTTCGTATTCCAAGTTGCCGCTGCCGACACAGTTGTCCCAGATACGCCATGCACCGTCCTGCCAAAAATTTTCGCCAAGTTGTTTGACAACCATATCCCAAGCGATCTTTGCAATTTTAGACGGCGTGTAAAATTGCCCCAACGCCCGCCGCCTGTCCATCTCGATAAGTTCATACAGTTTCCGCTCGATCTCCTGCGTCTCTTTACTATGCGGACTGATACGTTTCCATTCTTTTTCGACATTGCGTTGATGTTTGACTTCGACGAGTAGATTGTACGCAAGAATATCGATACCGAGATGGTGTTGTTGGACATCATCGGAGACTTCGCGGAGAGCATTGACGTAAAACGTTTCGACTTCCGCTTCTTTTTGTGCGACGTTAGGATTGTAATTGAGTGATTCTGCCATTGCGTTGAAAGTTTTTCAGTTGTGCGGTTCTGCCATTGAAAAACGCGGGGAACAATAACTACCGGCGATTCTAACATGTGGAAAACGGAAAAGCAAGAGAGGACAAATCGATGAGGATTTTGCGCCATTCGCTTTGCAAGGGTGCATCCCACTGACGGCAGAAACTCCCCCGGTTGACAGTCGGAGGTTGCGTGCTATACTATTTGACCTGTGATAAACAAAGGCGTTTATCGGTGCATAATGGCACCGGTGAACGCCTTTTCATTTTCCATCTTTTGAAGAAAAGGATATGCCATCGTGAAGCCATGACCAAATATATTTTTGTAACAGGCGGCGTCGTATCGGGACTCGGAAAGGGAGTTACCGCTGCATCGCTGGGGCGACTGCTCAAACAGCGGGGATTGAAAGTTGCTGCACAGAAACTCGATCCCTATATGAATGTCGATCCCGGTACGATGAGTCCGTTTCAACACGGAGAAGTTTTTGTAACAGATGACGGTGCCGAGACGGACTTGGATTTGGGGCATTACGAACGTTTTATCGACGAAAACCTGACGCAACTGAGCAATCTGACTTCCGGAAAAGTGTACTGGAATGTCCTCGAACGTGAACGCGCCGGCGGCTATCTGGGAAAAACCGTACAGTTTATTCCACATGTTACGGAAGAAATCAAAAACTTTATTTATGCCGGTGCCGCAAACAGCGGAGTCGACGTGCTGATTACCGAAGTCGGCGGCACGACCGGTGATATTGAAAGTCAGCCGTTTTTAGAAGCCATCCGACAAATTTCGCTGGAACAACGCCGCGAAGATTGTTTGTTCATTCACGTTACACTGGTTCCTTATTTGGCGGCGGCGGGGGAACATAAATCAAAGCCGACGCAGCACTCCGTCAAGGAACTCTGCGCCAGAGGTATTTTTCCGAACATTATTATCGCACGAGTCGATGAACCTTTCACTAACGGCATCAGAGAAAAAATATCCTTGTTTTGCAATGTCAAACCAGATTGTGTCATTGAAAACATTACTGTTCCCTCGCTGTACGAAGCCCCATTGATGTTACATCAAAACGGCTTGGACAAAGTCGCCTGCCGGGAACTGGGACTGGACGTTCCCGAACCCGATTTGAGCGATTGGCGAATAATGACACGAAAAATCGCCGCTCGAGAAAAGACGGTTAGCATAGCTCTCGTTGGAAAGTACACGCAACTTCACGATGCCTATCTTTCGATTATTGAAAGTTTGAATCACGCCGGTTTTGAAACGGGACTGAATATCGACATTCGTTGGATCGACAGCGAAGAGGTGAACACGGAAAACGTTGCAGATATGTTGAAGGGAATTAACGGTATGATCATTCCCGGCGGATTCGGCGACAGAGGGATCGAAGGAAAAGTCATCGCTTGTCGCTACGTTCGAGAAAACGACATTCCTTTTTTGGGTATTTGTCTCGGAATGCAGATTGCCGTGATTGAGTTTGCACGTCATGTTTGTGCACTGAAATATGCTCATTCGAGCGAGTTTAACGAAGATGCTCCGCACCATGTCATTGATCTTATGCCCGATCAAGTTGATAGGGTGGGTAGCGGCGGCACGATGCGATTGGGTGCGTATCCTTGTAAAATTACGCAAGGCACGCTGTTACACAAATTGTACGGCACGGAGGAAATCAGCGAGCGGCATCGGCACCGGTTTGAATTCAACAATGCCTATCGGGAGATTCTTACGCAGGGCGGTCTCATCATTGGCGGTACTTCGCCGGACGGTAATCTTGTGGAAGCGGTGGAGTTGCTGAATCTTCGTTTTTTCGTCGGCGTTCAATTTCACCCGGAATTTAAGAGTCGTCCGAATCGACCGCACCCGTTGTTTGTCGGACTGCTCGGCAAGGCCGAGGAGATTCCGCAACCTGAACGAGTCGCTGATTGACCTGACAACGGAAAGCGGATACACTGGATGGTGTGTTTTCGTTCAACCACCGAGCGATGGACTGCGTCGGCAGTATGAGACGCGGCGACGCCCAATCGTAAAACTTCATTGCACGCGAACAGCGAAAAGGTTACGAAATCAGCCGTTCGTGAACGCAAGTATATTTCCTATTGCTACTAAGCGGTATTTTTCGTCAATCCCTGCGAAGGCGGGGACTTGGACGAAAAGGTGTTGTTGATTTATTATACCGATCATTAACGTCTTTTCTCCAGGTTCCGGCTTTAGCGGAAATGACGGCCTGTTGAATGCCTAAAGCGCATTAAAAATTGCTCTGGACTTTTTATCGTCCCCCCACGCGCAGGCGGGGGCCTAGACATTGGTCGTCATTGAGTTTGTTTTATCGCCATAAACTTTTGCAATTAAAGAAGATGTGAACATCTGTCCTCTAGGCCCCCGCCTGCGCGCGGGGGTGACGGAAATTTTGTCCAGCCCCATTTTTAATACACTCTAATCCTTTCCATCGTTCTATGAATTTTGAATCCCGTCCTATCGACCGGTTTGCCGTCGAGGTTGTCGGCATCGAGACGGTCATCGTCGCACCGAGCTACGCCAAGACGAAGCTGGTCATCGAGCCACGGCACTTCAACGCCGTCAACATTGTCCAAGGCGGAGTCTATTTCACGTTGGCGGACTACGCCTTTGCCTTAGCGTCGAACAACGAGACCGAAACGGTCGTTGCCGTGGAAGTCGGTATGTCTTTCTTGAAACCGACAAAGAGCGGCACTTTGTATGCCGAGGCAACGCTCCTTTCCCGATCAAAGTCGCTCGTTTCTTACGACATTCCTGTTACAAACGAGCAGGGCGAACTCGTCGCTCGATTCTATGGTCGCGGCTTCGTCCGGCAACCGCGCCAAAAGTCTGCGTAAAGACGTGTGGAAATGAGATTTGTCATATTCACGAAGGCGGAGGTCTAGAGCGTATTCCGAATCGCTCTGTAAGAGAAACTTACCCATTTCTTCCTGGCCTATACCTTGCAAGAAAATATGCCAGGAATAGGGAATAAATTCCATTTTTTATGGGAAACAGCATTCCTGCTTTGGCAATTTGTCGGTTTTTCCAGACATATTTATTGCCAACCATTGAACAAAATTGATGTGTCAACCTTGGGGGATGTATTTGTGGCTTCCTCGGCGGTCCAAGTAACCTGCTCAACGGAACGCTGTAACGGAAACGGCGGTTGCTCCGATGTCTGTGGTGACGCCATAGCGAGACGCCGTGTCAGATGATCGTTCAGCGCAATCGTCGAAACATTCCGCGAAACCTCCGGTTTCGGCGACGGTTCCGAAGAGGCCGTGGTATAGGATACCTGTTCGATTTCGCCGGTCAGTGTCGAAGCCTGGATTGATAAGTCCTTGATCGCCGGTTCACTGCGTGTGCCTTTCAACATTACGTTGATCGGCTGATTGGCAACCAGTGTGCCTTCCAGGGCATCGTCGAATCGGGCAATGACGCAAAGCGGTTTCTCCACGCCGTTGATGGAATCGAAGGGAAGGAAGAAATCGTAACAGTGTCCGATCGGTTTTTTGAACGAATAGTGTTTGTCAAGCGTTTCCGGTTTGAACTTAAACACCTTGATCGGTTTGGCGTGGAGTGGGGCCTTCTGTTCGGCATCAAAGACGAAGACCGTCATAGATCCGTCGACCTTGATTGATTTTTTTTTCTTGCTGTCATTGTAAAAATACACTCGGCCCGCTATACCGCGTACCGGTGGACCGTCCGGCGTCGTTTGGGCGTAAGTGTTCCAAACGTCGACCATCTTCGTCGGCGACTTCGGCGAATTCTTCGCCAGGGGATTCTTCGCCTGCATCCGCTTGAAGGAATGGCAACCGGTGAACAACAGGCAAGTTACGATTAACAGGAAAAAAAGTCTGTTCATAATTGAGTTACGAATGACGGAGTTACGAATGACTTGCGACAGAGCATCATTCGTAACTCCGTCATTCGTAACTCGTCACTACTTCGCCAGCGTTGGCATCGGAATTTTCGGTGGTATGTTTTCGATGGGTTGCAATCCGTCCGTGTCGATGGCTTCGGGGAATTCGACGATCGCGTTGCCGAAGTACGGCTTGTCGCCGAGGACGTTGTACGTTCCAATGTCGCCGTGCAATTTTGCGACACCACCGAGACACCAACTCATTCGGGCCGCTTCGATGCGTTTGATTTGCTCCATATCTTTGTCACTACGTACAATATGCGGCGTCAGAATGATGAGCAATTCCGTGCGTCTGGTGCGATTGAACTGATACTGAAACAATTTGCCGACGAGCGGAATGTCCGCAAGGAACGGCACCTTGCGTTTAATGTCCTGATCTTCCTTCGTAATCAGACCGCCGAGGACGATTGTTTCGCCGTCCATTGCGCTGACGGTCGTTCCAACCTTAATGATACTGATTTTCGGCGAACGGACTTCCCTGCCTTCGGAGTATCCGACCGGTACGGCATCCGCCATGCTGCCGACTTTCGACTTTTCGGCAGCGATAACCATCACGATCTTGCCTTCCGGACTGATACTTGGCGAAACCTTCAACACCAACCCGGCTGGATAGTCTTCGACGCTTGATTGCGAGTCCCAGGAAGACCGCGAAGAGCCGCTAAAGCGGGGAACCTTTTCGCCGACGTGAATACCGGCAAATTGGTTGTTCATCGCGGTAATGATCGGACGACTCAAAATTTCAAGGCGGTTCGTTTCCTGAAGTGCCCGAATCATAATACTGACCGCGTCGCTGTTCGCTGAAAAAACCAAGCCGCCGAACCCGGATTCCGCACCGACCCGCCCCGTGGCGAAGTTCGTCAACAGTTGCGAACCGACCGTTCCGACGTTTTGGGCTGAGTTCGTGTTGTAACCGCTTCCCAGTGAAGCACTCGGATTTTCATTGAACATCCACCCCGGTATGGCGGTTCCATTGGTGATGATCGGTTCCTCAATGACGGTTGTCACACCGTTTTCCGTCCGGGTCACTTTTCGTGTTCCCTGGGCAATCGTGTCGAACGTACTGCGATTGAACAACAGCGAGTCCTGAAAACCGAATTCGGCACCGAGTTCGTCGGTGTTTTGGAGCGAAACTTCGCCGATCAAGACCTGAATGACGACCTGTGGCGGTGATTTGTCGATATCCTCGATCACCTTGATGATCTCGTCGAAATATCTGGGCGTTGCGCTAACGATCAACGAATTGGAGACCGCTTCCGGAACAACGATGATTTCGCTTTCGATTTGCTGATACTGACTGACAACGCCGGGGGCGGCCTGATGGATCGTTCGCCTGTCCTTGATGTATTGATTGACGGCCAGCGCAACGTCTTCCGCTTGCAAACTCTTGAGCGCGTAGACGACCTGTTTGCGGCTCTGTTGGTCTTCGCGGTCCAAACTAATCAGCAGTGCCTCGACGATAATCAGGTCTTTCGGTGCCCCGGCGGCAAGGATGCTGTTCGTTCGCGTATCGACAGCAAAGTGGATCGGAATCAGTGAGTCTTCGTCCGCCGAAACAGGAATACCAGGAAGTTGTGGCCCTGTGCTTCCCTCCGCCTTTGCAGGAATCAGTGACCGAAGCGTGAGAACCATCGAATTGGCGTCACCGTGGAAAATCTCGAAAACTTTGATTACGGCGGTCGACGACGGAATGTCGAGCATCTTGATCATTTCTTCGAGGAGCGGCATACAGATTTCCGGTGCCGTGACGATGATCGTATTTGTTCGATCATTTCGGGAAATACGAACATCGGCCATAATGCCGGATTTGACGAGCCGTGCGCCCTTTTCGTCGAGGATCGGAAGTTCCAACTCCGGCAATTTGCGGTCCGAAGTCGAAGTCCCCTGGACCGCCGGAGTAATGGCGTCGGTCAATACCTGCGCAATGTCCGCCGCCAACGTGTGATTCAGTTTGAACTGTCTGATCTGTAACTTCGGCCCGGCACCGGGAACGTCGAGTTCTTTGACAAGCCGCTCGATTTCCAACATGTCATTCGGTCCGGCCTGGACGATGAGCGAGTTCGTTCGGGAATCGACAACAAGATTGGCCCGCGGAGCAAAGGCGTTACCGGGTCCAGTGGAAAGGGCCGGAAAGGTTCCACGCAACACCGTTTGAATATACAATGCCCCAGCGTGATGTAACCGAATGATCCGAAGCGTGGTATTCTCTATCGCAACAGGTTGGTCCAGTGTTTCGATGAGGTCTTTCATCGCCTGCATGGCGTGTCCCCAACCGACGAGAAGGATCGCGTTCGGTCGAATGAGCGGCATACGTCTGACGACTCCCTGCTTTGTTCGCAAAACGTCGAGATACACTTCGTTTAGTACGAAGTGCAACGACATACAATCGACGTGCTTGAGATGATAAATTTCGATTTTTGGTTCTGCAATTTTACTCAGCTCTTCGATTTGGCGGATCATATCGACGAATCGGGCGACTTCGGCTCCGGTGGCGTCGATGATGACGACATCGAGGTCGTCGATGACTTGGTAACGGAAATCAGGAACGACTTCCATTCCGTTTCCGAAAACATCGGGACGAGTCGGATCGAGGCCCAAATCGAGTCCTCCGGAGTCGAAGCCGCCGTCCTCGAATTGGTATCCGACGAGCTGGATGACCGGATTCCGCGACGGATGAAGCAACGACGGTCCGCCGTTGAGTCGTTTTGGTGACCTAAGCGGTTCGTGATGGCTGAAAGCGGGAGCGACGGGATTTTGACGGCGGTTTTCGAGGCGTTGCGGCTGTTCGGGCGGAGCGTTTGGCGACACCTTGCGGTTGATCTCCAAAATTTGACGCATGGAGTGGGAGTTGATGTTTTGGATCGACAGGAATCGACGTTCCCGGCCCTGTTGCGGCTCCGGCTGATCGATGGCGTGAACCAATTGGATCACCTGATCGCAGAGGGATCGTTCGCCGTAAATCACAAGACGTCCGTTTTGGCGATCGAATTCCAACGTGCAGCGTCGCAAGTTGCCTTCACGTCCCACCGTAAGTAGGAATCGGCCCGGCTGTGTCTCTTTCATTCGGTGGACGAGAAGTGAGCCGAGCGTCTGTTCCAACCGGTGAAACGGAACACTGGTCGGCGCGTAGGAGTCCCGCGTCTGATCGACGGCAATGGGCGGCGGAGCGACACTTGGCAACGGCTGCACAGGAACTCGCGGCGGCATTGCCGTTCCAAATTGGACACTGGGTGTAGTGGGTAGCGGTGCCGGTAACAAAAACTGAACAGAACCGGGATTTCGAACAGAGCCGGGACCTGTGGTCCCGGCGTTAATTCGGACGACTCCATCGTTTTCCGCTTTGGGAAGCAACAAGGCACAATCTTGAATCGCCTCGGGAATCTGCGTCTGCGTCTGTTCAGGAGCCAGGACGCAGAGTCGGTAGGTGCCTGGTTCGTTTTCCGCTCGGATCGAGAAAACTGCACTGGTTCCGAGTCGTTCCCGGAGCTGTGCGTCGACAGCTTGAACGTCGGCGGTCCGAAATCGGTAGACACCCGGTTCCGTCTGCGCCGACAGACGCGGCGTCAAAAAGAGCAGTGCGGCGACAAAATAACCGAGGATCGTCAGACGCTGTTTCATGAATTCGGTACCGGCTCGAAATACGGATATTGCGAACGGTAACGATTTCCGTAGAACGGTTCAAGAGCAAAAACGCCGAACCTTAAAATGAATCCTCAAAGCCAACGTGTCAACGGACGGACAACGCCGGTTCGCTGTAACGTTCGATCCGATTGGCGGCTTGGATAGCGTCATAGATTTCTTTCCGATGGACGGGCACATTCTTAGGAGCTTCGATTCCCAAGCGCACTTTGTCACCGCGAATCTCGACAACGACAATTGTAATGTTGTCGTTGATGACGACGCTTTCATTCTTTTTTCTTGAGAGCACTAACATGGTTCACCCCTCTTCCTGACAAATCTTTTTTAGGGTAGCACCGATTGCCTCCTTTCGATGGCAACCACGATGTTGAATCCGGATGCAAAACCGATACACGATTTGAAAAACAACCAATCCACTGTGATAATGCCGTCCAAATGCTTCTCCGTCAAACCCTTTCGGTAAAAATTTGGCAAAATTCCGGAAATATTACTCCACTTGTAGGAATTGTATCGGACATATCAGGTACACCAGCCCATTTCCCCCCTCCACTAATACTAATACGTTGGAAGTTTGGTTTAGTTCTAAAAAATCTGAAAAAAACTTTTATACCTTACCCTGCCACCCTGCCAATAAGCGGTCATTTTTATTCTCCCTGAAAGGATGGCTGGACAGCGGAGTACCGGCCAAATTCTACCTAGGGCGTATTAAAAATGGGGCTGGACAACGTTCCCGTCACCCCCGCGCAGGCGGGAGCCTAGAGGACAGATGTTCACATCTTCTTTAATTGCAAAAGCTTATGGCGATGAAACAAACTCAATGGCGTCGAGTGTCTAGACTCCCGCCTGCGCGGGGTGACGATAAAAACTCCAGGCCAATTTTTAATACGCTCTAGGGCGGCGGCAAGTACGCCGTAGCGCTCCGGCCTTTCAGGCCGAGTACCCAATCTTACAAAACGACCGTTTTATGGTATTACTCCAGCAACGGCATTGTTGTCTCGGAACGTGATCGTGGTAGAATCCTTGTGGGGCATTGTCGGCATTCGATTTTAAGCCTCACGCGGCGTCCAACGGTCAGGAAGCAAATCCCGAATCGCCGACTCACTGCCCAAATCCGACAAACGAGACAGAATATCGCACAAGTATTCAAACTCATTAAGACCATGACGCTTGTTTCGTCGCTCAATGGCAGCGTGAGATGAAAGGTCCCTTTTTCGAGACGTTTATACCAGATGGCAAATCCGTCGTTGTCCCAGTAAAGGATTTTCAGTTTATCGCGGCCCTTGTTGTAGAAGACGAAGAAGGTTGGTGCAAGCGGATCGGCCTGACAGGCGTCCCGCACGACACGGATGAGACCGTCGAAGGATTTTCGAATGTCGACGGGCTCGCGATGCAGGAGGACGGAAACGTTGGGCGGCAGAGTTAACATTGGTTGTTGGTGAGGGCGTGAAGGAGCGTGGCGACATCCTGAAGGG
>Ga0099364_10015152_pt1 | contig 10186 bp, 8 predicted proteins | sample TergutTh196P3_FD_73070 | JGI IMG/M metagenome (GOLD analysis project Ga0099364, IMG submission 73070) | Microcerotermes parvus P3 segment gut microbial communities from Pointe-Noire, Republic of the Congo - Th196 P3 | ecosystem: Host-associated > Arthropoda: Insects > Digestive system > Gut ...
GGCAACCCTCAAAGAAAGAATGTGACTTTTCTCAAAAGTTCTGCTTGTATCTAAGTGTATTGGATCCTGCCTGCCTTATTAGCTCCACATGGAGAGTTTTTTTTTTTTATGATTTAAATTATCAGCTAGTGCTTTGTAGCATGCTTATTTCAGAGCATGTTTTCAAACAAGGAGGCTAAAGAGGAATGTGTTGCAGAGCTAGTACAGCTAATACAATGAGGAAAAGGCAATGAATGAAACTTGGCTTTGAGTTGAAGTGTGTAGTGATGAGAATTAGTATAAATGGCTTGCAAAGGAAATGGTTTCTAGGTGCCATGCACAAGCTGTACATGGACTGTGTGGTGTAGTTTATGTGAATGATACCTACCACCTTGTGATCTGTGATCAACTTCAAACATCAGTTCCTGACAGTGCAGTGAGGAACTCCGTCCAATGTGTGCTCCTCTTTTATTATTATGTGACATCATCAGACAGCAGTATTTTTGTATATTTATTGTTTTACCCTTACCAGATTTATCTGTAATGTATCACTGTATAATGTATAAAAGGACATTAAATTATTGTAACCAATTGTAACTCATCATTAATTTTAGAGAAATATAAAAGTATAGTCATAGACACAGAATATATTTTTGTTTTTTGATGGTGCAACCATAGACATTTGCAGGAAAATGGTGTAACTGTGAAAACACATGCTGCATGCAAAAGAGATACCTCTATTCATAACAGGTCACTAAATGTTAGACATACCCTTATCTGTGTGGAGATGAATGAAGTATCCTCTTCTGTCATGATTCTGTTTGCACTTCCAACTATTTAACTACCGCATGCCACTTATTACATTCTAGGTAAAGTACGTGGAAATGATATGATTTGAAATGCAAAAAGTAAAGCTGTTTGTGTGCATATCTAAGCACAGTGCCATGAAGATGTATGGGTTGGGAGGGTTATGTCCTGTATTTTTTAGTCATATTTGCATCCCTGCATAGTGCATAATGAAACCACTCCATCGTTCTGTTTGCCTGTCGGTAACAACTGAGAAGAACCACTGGATGGATTGTCATGAAATGTGAGATTGGCAGCAACAGAATGAACATTCCAGATCTGTATTGTATGTTGACATATCCCAGCTTGTTGGTATAAGGTTTGTGGGATTTTGTCTTAGTGGCTGAACCTGTACCAGTTTTTAGGATACATTCCATTGTGTATTTATATGGTGTATTTTCATATATTGTCTGGCAACATGCATAAAGCATCTTCTTGTTATTGTTTGCAATGCATTTTGATGTCATATAGCATCTTATAATCTCAATTGATTTGTCAATGAGTCTCATGGTGAAATTATTGTAGGTTCCGGTCTTCTGGGATCTGGAATCTTCACTGGCACTGTTGTCACAACCTTCGATCTTAAGTGTAACGTAGTTATATAAAATATTATGCATTTTGTAAAATCTGTATAGATTTCACCTGGAGATGATGCACAGCATTAGAATACGTTTAAAATATTTACAATGAAATATTTTGTTCTGTGTCATGATGGGCAATATAACTGTGTGTAGTGACAAACTTGCTTGCTTTATTGTACCTATTTTCTATTTGTCTCAGGTTCAACTCCCTTTGTCACATAGAGGACATGGAGCAAAAGATCAACAAGGTTGCATAATAATTATTGCTGAGGAATTGGTATCACTGAAGGATGAAATCGTCATGCAGTTTCGTGGCACCAAGTTAGACAAGATGCATTTTTTTGGGAAGTCAGACCCATTTTTGGTGTTCTACAAGTCACTGGAATCTGGTGAATACGTTGTTGTGCATAAAACTGAGGTAAACATTACAGTGGTTCCTTCAGAATTAGATTAGGCAGTGAGAGTGGCCTGTTTATAGCTATGGAAGTTAGATTATTGTTTCACAATGCAGTGGCCTTGATTCAGTTCATTTGTACTTCATAGGCAGTTTATGTGGGCAGAGTTGTGTTAGTTCTTCCTGTTAGTTTCCATTCTACCAAAGTTACATACCTTTATCATCATATATGACAGGTCTGACAGACCTATCCAGTTAGTAAGTTGTCACAGTTTTTATACTTACTTTTTGGTTTTACCTCTGACTGGCATTTCACTGAGTTCACTTATTTACGTTGAGAAGTATGTTTCCACTATTGCTTATGTATAGAGTTTCATGTCACCTTAAAATGTATGTTTCATCATTTTTTATGTAGGTTATTGTTTTGGGATATGTGAATGAACCTGAACAATACGCATCTTAGAGAATGGGTAAACAAATATTTTGCATGTGGATGTAGCCTTTTACCAGCTTATCAAATAAAGCGATGTGTTTGCTAGTAAATATCCTTCCTTGTTTTTAAGTGGGGATTCGCTGCTACAGGTTCCAGCATGAGAGTGGAAGTGACTGTTGTTGGACTGCAGAATTGCTTGTGTGTGTTTTGTCTGACTCATTAGGAGGGTAATTCTGTCACTGCCATTGCATTTGATGTTGCGTTTTAGCTAGTACAGAAGTTCACAGAGTTTGTTCACAGCGTTACAATTTTTTAATGGAACTTTGCATGATGAATTTGAGATTAGGATACAAGAATGTAACAAGACAGGCAGTGTATGTGTAATGTAACACTGAGGCATGTTTATGTAACCCTTGTTGCTGTGGAAAAGCAGTAGCTATTAAATATTCCTAGTGTGTGTCTTCTTGCCTTAATTTTCCAGCATGCAAAGTGCATGAATTGTGTTGTTTTGTCATTTGTGGCTTGTCTGGTGGTACCATATTTTTCCCCTGAATCTCATGAATGGCACAATTTTCAGAAAAATTTAACATAAAAAGTGTGTTTTGATTGTCTCTACAAATTCTGTCTGAAACATTTCTTATTCTAAGAAGAATTTCTTGAGATACTAACATAAATGTACGTAGGTCTTCATGTATTATACCTGTTATTCTTATCATATTTTAAAGAAACTCAAGTCTTCATGACAGATTTTAGAAAAATACTCAAATATCAAATTTCTTGAAAATCTGTCCAGTGGGAGCCAAATTGTTCCACATGGACAAACAGACATGATGAATCTAAATGGTTGCTCTTCTCACGATTTTACGAACACATCTAAAAAGGAAATTCCAAGAGCCATTTCTCATTTACATCACTATGTATCTGAATTGGGGGATGTGTTCACTTCTGATGGTAAAATTTTCTTTTGTCAGGCATGTGGAATATCTGTTGGCATACAACATTGTCCTTAAGTTACAAAGAATTTAAGTGGAAGTGGGCATAGTTCTGCTGTATATATTGCTAAGATCAACCAGGTAGGTAGTTTCTAATTGGTGATTGTTCTGCCACAAGTTCTTGAAAGCCTTCCAAAATGGACAGTTTTTTTGACAGGTCTGTGGAAAGCAGTTATATCTGCAGACATATCATTTCTAAAATAAATTCTGTAGTTGGAAATTTCATTTTAAAATACAGACAAGTAAACTTTATGGAAAAGTCACCCATCTAAATCCTGTAAAACACTGAAAAATATTCAAGTGTTGTACAGGAAAGAAAGTACTTGAATTTGCATACACAAAGCAGCTGATGCAGTTGGAAGAGGTTTTGTAAATGTTATTGGGGTTTGGAAAAATGATTGAATGCTGTCATTTCTTCTGTCAAACAAGGAAGTGTCTGAAGTGAAACACAGAACAGTAGCACATATTTTCACAGAAGCTAGCAGACTCAGGCCACAAGGTATGTGAAATTTTATATGTTGTTGCCAGTGAATGATATCACAGCATTTGCAAAAGGCAGTTGGATGACTTTCAGTAAGCCATCATTACTTGTTACATCTCTTAGAAAATTTAGTGGCTATTGGGAAGAAAATTTTTGTGACATTTCCTGCTGAAAGAGAATGCTTATTAATACACCTCTGCCTCCAGTAGCTGCATGGTGAGGCTTGTGAGATGCCATTTTGTATTATTTTTAAAACTCTGAACTGTGGTAAATTAATTTTAATATAAAAAATTCATTTCTCTGATGAAAGTAAAACAGTGCATTTTAAGTCCCTGCCAGATGTGTTAGATGTATGCAGTAATTCACTGTCTGAAGAGTACATTCCAAAATGTGTGTCTTCAAAACCAGAATGTAGCAGTCGACAAGTCCTTGATTCTGAAGGGCTGGCTTCATGCAGTGTGTACCACTGAATGCTGCCAGGTTTGGTATACAGTCATTTGAATTTTGTGAGCACAGCATGGCCTGTGTGATGTTTTCTAATTTACACAGGGCAAGGAATGAAATGCAGAGACTGCAAACTCAGTAGTTGGTCAGATAGGTGGAATATTTCCTGTGTTGTGGTCACACTATTTGGCTCGAAAATTCTTGTAATTCTGCAGTGTTTGCTCAGTTCTTGAGATCTAATAACAAACACTGCACAGGTACATCATGTGCCAATAGAAAAAATGTGGCTTCCTTGATAAAAAGATGCCTTCTGGTCTGTGTCTGGGGAAGTAAGGGCACGTACCTGGCAGGGCAAGATGGGAGTAGTCATAATTATGTGTATCACAAAGTTGAATTGTACCGTACAATTAAAATAATGCCAGTATCTGTGTGTGATTATAGTGACAGCATGGCAGGGGCATAAATTTCAGATAATCTCCTCCATAACTTTATTTGGAGTGAATTATGTATGAACATTTGGGTGACAGAACAGGATGTTTCTTGTTGAGCTGAGGAAATATCAGCTGCTAAAGAAGAGCTTACTGTACACAATTAGGCATTTTACCTTTAAGCATCATCTGATTGCACTGTGGCAGGTAGATGTAAGCTTCTTCATTGTCTCAGGAAGTTACCTTAACTATGTTGTGTGTTATATGGACCATAGAGTGGTACTCCATTAGAAACATTATAGTAAGTGTCTAGACATTAATAAATTTATCATTTCTCAAATCTTTGTTATTTTGAGTTGGTTTGCTACTGACGTTCTAGGTCAGTATATTGATCCCATTGTGACCCCTTAAGATAGGACCATTATGCTGTCCTGAAAGGTCAGTAACAAACCAAACTGTTCTGTGCAACAACCCAGAAGAGTGAAGATCTGAACTACACAGCAGCAAAAGCCTGAAATTTCTTCATTTCTTCTTGCAGGTTGTGAAGAATACACTAAATCCTGTGTGGCAGAAGTTCTCAGTTCCTGTCCGAACTCTTTGCAATGGTGATTATCACCGTAATATGAAAGTGGCATGTTATGACTGGAACTCAAATGGGAAACATAGTCTCATAGGAGAGTTTTTTATTACACTGCATCAGCTTTCTGAAGGACATTCAGTATTCCAGTGTGTGCATCCAGAGAAGCTGGTTTGTATATGTTGTCATGGTAAATTTGTAACAGTGAGTGCAGTTCAATTTTCCACAGGGTAAGAAATAGATAATGGCTCAGAGCCAACCTTAATCTTTGGGTCCTCTTTGCTGGTCATCATTCTGTCATCTTTCTGCCATCACAAGTAATGGAACCCACCTTATATGTTCCCTATCACAGAAATAGGTTTTAACCTTATTACCAAATCAGGCAAAGGGTAGGAGAGGCAAATTAAAAAGTTATACTACCTTGATAATTGCATCTTTCTGCATGCAAGTTGAATTTTTTGGTACTTGGCAGATAGAAGACAATGGTTTTAAGGTTCCTGAACTATATGAAGAGAGGTTGCTTCCATTGCTTCAATTTCAGTTTGTTTTATGACATGCCAGATTTATTGCAGTCATTTATGATTGAGAGGAAATCTCCCACTGTGGCTTGGAGGCAGCCATCTAAACTAGAGGTTCTACATGGTGGTTGTCATTCTTTCATCATCTTCCTATCTTGGATAGTGAAGTCTACTTCATAGGGTCCTCTGTTTCAGAAATGACAATATTTAGCCAAGGCTGGCCCAGCAGCAAAGGTTTAATGCTCATAATTGTGAGACAGAAAGCTTTCTTTCTGCCTATATATGTCTTGAAATTTGTGTTGACAGAAGAAGAATTCTTCATATACCCATTCTGGTTTGATCACTCGTGATTCATTTGAGGTGCGGCAAATGTACACATTCATGGACTACATAAAGGGAGGAACCCAGCTGCATTGCTCCCTAGGAATCGACTTTACAGGTATAAACTGCATGTTTAATAGGATGGAGTGTGGTTGGCAATACAAAGATGTGCTGCTGTTTCTGTAATGATATTTGTAATAAGAATCTTGAAGAGATTTTTGTAACTTTTGAAGAGAGTACGGGTAATAAGAATATGTTTTTGTAATTTGGTGAGTTGAAAAGGGAAGAAGTTGGAATGTTGTGAGTGGATACCACACCTGCATAGTAGGTGACTTGTTCCTTGTTCAGAGTAGTTAATGGGTTGAGCTATGACTCCAGATTTGACAGCCACATCTGTTTGCAATCCGTGACATGTGGAATGTTGTTGAATAAAATTTTTGTATACATCTTTGTAGCATCTTCAATGCAAAATTGTCTCTTGGTTTCAGTAATGTACTGTGAAATACATCTAAAATGAAAAAGTTTATTTTTTCTGTTTGTAAGTCACAGTCTTTTTTATTTGCCTTGTGAAATTATAGAAATATATGTTTCAAATACCAAATACCAGAATTTGTTTATGAAAACCCCAGAAGAGAATAATATTCCAGTAAATGCATTGAGTTGCAGGACTGTGCTCTTGGCAACTATTGTTGTATGGTAAAGGTAAAGTTTGCCCTATAACAGGCCATGAAGGACCAGAGAGGGAGTAGAGGGATATCTGTACTCTTTCTTTTAACCTTGGCTCTAGAAGTGGCTGAGTTGTTAATGCCACACCTCAGCTGCTTTCCCTCTGGGAAAGAGAATCTGTACCCATTATACAGGAGGCTGGGTGGACCTTGGGACTGGTCTGGACGTGTAGGGAAAAACTTGCACCAACTGGGGTACAAACTCAGGACTGTCCAGCCAAAAGCATGTCACTGTACCAACTACACTACATTTGTTACTGTAGCAGTATAAATATTCCCTGCATTATGTGCAGTGCTCTGTCAAGATCAAGAAGTCTGCACGTACATTACAGAACCTAGTGTTGAGTCATTAAATTACATGATGTCATGTACATTATCACTTATATTCATTATAGCAGATTTCAGTTTTAGTGAATACAGTGAACAAAAATGTAGTACAACTGTGAAAATGTCCTGAGGATTATGATTATCTGCAGGTTCAAATGGCAACCCTTTGTCACCACAGTCTCTGCACTATATAAGTAATGTGCCAAATGCCTATGAGCAGGCTATCCAAGCTGTTGGGGGCATCATTCAAGATTATGATTCTGACAAGCTGTTCCCAGTACTTGGGTTTGGAGCTCGACTCCCACCACATGGGATGGTGTCGCATGAATTTTTTGTCAATATGGATCCGACTAATCCTTACTGCAGGGAGATTACAGGTATGGTAGAACCAGCTGCACACCTTCTGGAGTGTCAGATTTCAAAGTCTCTATTAGAATTGTTTAGTGTTTCTTATAGATTTCTATAATAAATTTTTTGATGCATCAAACTAAAAGTTCTCATTTATTTTGGTGTAACTGTTGCACTTACTGGTGAACCACGGATGTAGTGGCAGTGGAAAGGGACCACATGGGAGACTTGAAATTCAGGAAATAATAATACATATGGAATATATATATATACACACACACACACACACACACACACACATGCAGTGTTCTTCACATTGCCATTTAGACTATGGATTTCGAAATGTCAAGTATGTTATACATTTTTAGCATGATTTTACCTTAATTCTCCTGTTATACATATTTGATTGATGTGGTTCCGCTCTGAAAAAGATCCGTAACAGATACAAACATTTTGGAGGCGCAGTGTTTTAAATACGAAAATGTGTATTAAAAGAGTTGTCTATTTTTTGGTTGTATTTTATATAATTGTTATTTGTTATTTTTCTGTAAAATCGTGCTCAAAAATTTTGTGAGGTTTACTTTAAATTGAATTGTGCACCCTTAATTGATAGTGTTGTGTACTGCATGATACTTGAAATGCTTATGGGTGTCTCCACTCTTATTTTTTGTTTTACAAAGTGTTAAAATGAAATAAGTGTCTAAGGACATTCCAAAAATGCCTCTTTGTATCTTGTTGACTGTTTTGTAAAGGCCACATTCCACATTTCAAGATACTGCTGTCTGAAATATGTTAGTTCAGCAATGGCATTAGTAATATTAATAATGTTTCTGTTATGCTTTTTCCAGTGTCATATCAGACAGTCTTAAGATACGAGTTTGGCGTACTATAGCTTGACATATGGACTGACACACAACCTCTCATTGTGTTCTAGACTTCTTAACTTTGTACATGTTTCACTGTTTTTCCTTGCAGTGACCAATGTTTGCTATGTTGTCCATAAAATCTGGTCAGTTGGCTGTATCCATATGTAGACATCTGAGGTTCAGGCAGTCATTCCCCTTTTTGTGTCAGGTCCCTGACCAGTACAAGACTGAAATGTTGGTGTGATAATATTATAACACAGGAGGTGATTTTGGTAGATTTGTTCACAATATGAGGTCCAGGATTTGCTTGAATAGCTTCTTTGTCCATTTCAAGGTCTCTCTGCTAAAGGAGTAAGTGTTTGTCGTGTAATCAGACTTGTCCACATATGCCATGTACCTGTTATAGTCTTGTATGATGGCTGGTTTCAGAGCTTTGTGACACTTGTCCTGTATTATTCAACACAATTACATATTCAGATTCAATGTATTCTGATTCTGAAACATAGTTGTACCCATGACTGAAATTATGGCCATTTTCCATCGTCCCAGATTAAGAAAACATAACACTTCACAAAACAGTTAAACCCTTGTGATACAGCCTCATGGATGACAGAGGATTCAAGAATGTATCATCAGTAGTCTCAGAACCTCAGTCCAACTTATTTTGGAAATAGAGTCAAACATCAATCTACCATCTGTAAGGAAACCAACACATATGGGAAGATATCTTTAAGTCTAATATCTGTCACATGTAATGACAGGAGTTGTTTGCAGTCTGATCCATAGAGCAAGTGTTATCTTACAGGAACAGCATTATTCCCATGATGAATTTAAAATATCAAATATGAATCATAGTAGCTCTCTGGGGTAGTCCTCTCCTTGTTTGTTTGTATTTTGAAAGATTATTTTCAAGTTTTGTTGCACAGAAGCTTTGAGTATCAAACCAGCATGGTTACTGATTGAATACCCTCTAATTGCACTGACTTGGTTATCAGTGGATCAGAGTAGAGGGAGAAAAGCTTTGCCCATACAGACAGAAAAACTCTTGATACTGTGATCATCCCTTAGTTAAAAGGGCTTCCAGTACACTTTAGTCATATCAGAAATTGATATATTAGGACAGTTTGCAGGTTGATTACGTTCTCTATATTCACTTGTAAACACTAAATCAGAGGGTGACAGCCAGGTCACTGGGAGTGTGGCTTCAGAATATTAACAAAACCTCAGACAAGAGCTGATAAATGGAATTAGATTGGCCCAACTTGCATATGAAAAGAGACATACTACGTGTATGAGTTGGAGTGCAACTCAGGTTTAGCATACTGAGTTGGAGGAAATACAAAGGCTTTGCCCATATGTTGCTGATAGTTTTGTTTGGAATTTTCTCTGTGTTTCATGCTCATTAGTAAAGAGGTCAGTGTGATACTGTGATTTGAGTGCTTGTGTTCTGTATTTCACTGTGATTGGGGGCAGCAATGTTATGGACATTTTTATAAATGTTTACAAATACTTTGCTTTAAATTATGTTTCGTGTAGGGGTTTTAAATCTTTCTGTATCGGTAATTCAGTCTTGATGCACTAGTGCCTGAGGGTGTGGTTGTAATTCTAGGTACAGGAGGGGTTTTTTGATTCTGTTTTGTGTTACTTTTAGTGATTTGGTTCCGGTTTAAGTCAGTGTATGGTACTACATTGGCTTTTTATATAAATCTGTAGAAGCTCAATATTCCTTCATCAGTCATCATATAGCCAAATCTCCAGTTACAGGTCTCATTTTTAGGCACTGTGGAAAGCAACTGTAGCTGTGTCCTGTCTGTCTGTCCACAATGAACAGCTCACTCCCACGGGACAGATTTTTGATATTTGATATTTGAGTATTTTAAAAAATTTGTTAATAAAATTCAAGTTTCATTAAAATCTGACAAGAAT
>Ga0099364_10015153_pt1 | contig 10186 bp, 10 predicted proteins | sample TergutTh196P3_FD_73070 | JGI IMG/M metagenome (GOLD analysis project Ga0099364, IMG submission 73070) | Microcerotermes parvus P3 segment gut microbial communities from Pointe-Noire, Republic of the Congo - Th196 P3 | ecosystem: Host-associated > Arthropoda: Insects > Digestive system > Gut ...
ATTTAACGTCACTGGAGTTAAACTTTGTCCGCTATTCTTCACTCAATCAAACTCGCGACAAGCGGGTAAATATCAAAACCTGAAAGGGGTAAAGCATTATGAAATCACTGTTTGAAAGAATCGAGGGCCTTAATTTCAAAAAAGCGTTTATTACTTTTTTCGCGGCGTTTCTTGTTTTTGTCGTTATGTATTTTTCGCATATGGCGAGCAGTGGTCAGTGGAGCGCGGCTTTGGATTTTGAAAGAAGCCGCATGGAAGTTCTGCGAGGCAATGTAACGGAGCATGAGGCAGGGGCAATAAGAGAGCGGTTTGGCAATTTAAATCGACGAGAAAGACTCAAGGCATATCGTGACACGGTAAAAAGCGCAATAAGAGAGCGGTTTGGACACCTAAGCCGCAACCCCGGCGAAAGATTTTTACATAGGTCTGCGAGGGTTTGGAATCGTATAACTTCGACGGAATTTGGAATGTTTAACTTGTTTGGTCGTCTTTTTCGAGTCACGTTTAACGTTCTTCTCGCTTTATGGGTGTATGTAGACAGTAAGAAACATGGGAAAAACAAAGTTTTTTGGCCTATACTGACTTTATTTACCAGCATAATTGGTTGGCTGATTTACATGATTATGCGTGAGAATAGAGGATATATGCCGAAAACAGCAAATGGCGCATAAATTAGGAATGGTTGGGCGACGAAATCGGGAGATCGTTATGAGAGGGTGAAAACTCTCTCATTTTTTATCACTCAAGGGAGGCCAACAAGTGGATAATAGCATTGGTACAACTCGACGGCCAACACAGCACAACCTTGAAAGAGAGCGCGCTATGTGGGCGGAAAAAAAGGTTTATGCCGGGCTCGTGGCTCAAAGGCTCTGTGCTATCGGAAAATTTTCTTGATGTCACCGGATGAAAAATTGCGCGGACACGATCATTTCCGACATATGCAGTAAATGTGAAGCTTGATACGTTATCCGAGCGAATTTCTGCCGTGACGGTGGTTCAATTTTGCAGGAGCAGATGGCTATCGGCGATGGGCTCGACTTCAATGGCAGAGATTGGTACATTCTGAGTGTTGTGTAAGCGGCCAGCTTCGTCCATTACATGAAATGCGAAATCCTCTATCCTTGGAACGGCAGCCTTGTTGTTCTTGGAGTTAAACGTGACGCTAAATACCAGGGTATTTGCTTCAAGGCCACATATTCCAGCGGATTCTCCAGCAGTACACTTACCGATATATTGTCGTCGCGGTAAGCTCCACCGTAGCCATAGTTTTTTAGCATGGATTTTTCATCTCCTTCCTGTTATTTTCTGTCGTAATTTCAAGCCCGTCAATACCACATTCTTTTTTCAGGTGATTTATGAAAAGTGCTATATCATCACTAACGAACTCCATCACTCCACCAGATGACCATTTCCATACACCCAAAGATAAATAATCCCCCTGCCGGAGTACCCGGCGGGGGGTTGTTATAATGCTTTTTTATGTCATCTATTAATAATATATAAAAACTTTGGAAGCTCATACGATGCTCATATAAATACATTGCACAAAGACAGAACCCTCACGCTAATCCCAAAATCCTTAAGATTAGAAACAAAAACCTATGTAAGCGTATTCAAAATAACGATTAGTCTTGTTTTAAATTTTCCCATCGGGTGGAAGTTTTATGAGGGGTAAATAGTGTTGTAAATTAATTTTTAGAAATTTCTAGCTCGTTACCTGCGGATCAGGGGCTAATTTAATTTATTGACAACATTTTCTGTTATGATATATTACTTGTATTAAACGTAATGTTGCTGATTTGGAGCATAGCAACATACAAAAGTGTTTGCTCTAGTGGCGGCAGTGATTTGTAATGTCAAACTAATACACAACCACTCGGATAATCCGGTAATTGAAACCGGTCGGTGAGCGCCTTCTACCTTTTGGTAGTGACAGATTTTCAGGCGTGTGGAATCGAAACGTCATCTCCTTTCATGAGAGAGTCGGCGTTAAGGAGCCTATACCGAAAGTATCCGAAGGGGAGTGTTTTTTTTTGACCTTTTTTGCTTTTCTCCAAAAACAACAAATAATTAGAATGTCGTGCCGGATACATACGCAGACATTACAGCGAACAGCACCAAAAAAGAATTTTTTATTACTGCATAGGAGGTAAATACCGTGACTACGACAGTATTTAACAGTTTTAACGGTTATACAGACGCGTTTGCCGATACTTTAGGGAATGTGTCGGCGGAGGAACATAACTTCCAGAAACTTGCTCGCAAGGTCCGCGCACTGAAGAAGAAGAACAAGAAGTTGAAGCGAACCATAGAAGAGCAGCGCGCAGCTGAGGAAAAGCGAAACGCTGAAGAACAACGCACTGCTGGAGATGAGAAAAAAAAGGAACAGTCGATCTTCTCAAAGATTGGAGACGCTTTTGTGAAAGCTATCCCCACCGTCTTAACGGCTGTCGTTTCATTTTTTGTGAAAAAATTTTTTTCACGCCAGAAGGAATACAGGTGCGCTTGAGGGTAAAACATTCATTGGACGGGCGCGGGGCTTACCGCGTCCCGTCAAACTTCTTCTTCTTCTTCACCGCGAATATATACCCATATTTCCAGAAATTCCGGCGTTTAGGGCTGTGTTTGGGGTTATATATGACTTGGGGTGTTGAAGAAGAACAAGCTGAAAGGATGTCGCGATTATGAAAGAAAAAAAGCGGGCGAAAAAATATATTCGCCAAATTTTAGAATACTACGCCGCCGTTAAACTTCAAATGGAACTTGATTTTGACCGTGCGGAAGGCGACCTCTTTATCTTCCAGATAGACTTCATACCGGGCACAACGGAAAGTAAAATCCGGCAATATCTGGGGGACGTTAAGCAGGCTCTCAGACTGAAATTATTTCAATTGCACAGACAAGATATGGATCTTTTCTTTGTGGTATCGGAAAACAACTCTTTTGACAATCGGTTACCTGGGATTTTGGAAAGCCCGTCATACGCGGAACATACGAAAGGCATGACAATACCTTATTCCATTGGGTTTAATGTTATGAGAAAGCCGATTGTTGTTGACTTGGTTTTGTACTACAGCTGGTTATTGGGAGGAACGGGCGGCTCCGGCAAAACAACTGCCATAAAATGCCTAATTACAAGCATACTATGGAGTTGTTCCCCGGAACATGTAAACCTTATTATTATTGATGAGGCTGCGAACCTGACGCAATTTTCCGAGCTTCCGCACCTTTCCTGCCCTGTGATTTATAATCCAGATGCCGGGTATAAGGCGATTATGAACCTTCATGCAAAGATGAAGTATCGTCTTAAATTAAAGGGAGAGAACCCCGAGGAATTCGCGCGTCAACCAATTATTGTTTGTTTCATTGACGAATGCGTGTCTTTTGTCGCAGGGGCAGGCAAGCAGAAATCACAAACGCTTGCAGACGCTATATCGTCCCTTTTACGAACGGGGCGGCACGCAGGTATATATTTGGTGTTAGCTACCCAAAATCCGGCGCTTGATGAAATGAAGTGTGATTTAAGCCCCGTTACAGCACGTATAGCGTTTACATGCGCGAAACCAAGCGATTCGGTCACTATATTGGGCGAAGGTGGCGCTGAAAAATTGACCGGAAACGGCGAGATGTATTTCAAATCTATAAATCACGACGGGCTTATGTATATAAAGGGTGCACTTATAACATCTGACGATATAGAGGATGTATGCAAGCATATTCGCAAAAAGTACGAAGATACCGAATGGGATGACCGCTACAAGTTCAGTATCGACCCCGCGAGTTTGCTACCGGATGAAGATGACATAGGCGACGCGACTGTTACCGGCTCCATGACAACGACACAGGACATCGACGATAAATCCTTCTCAAAAATCATTATGTGGACATTGGGACGCGAAACAGTTTCCGGCAATGCAATCCACCAAACTTTCAAAAATAATGTCGGAGCGCGCAAAGCCGTTAGGTTCCTTGAAAGGCTGCATAAATTAGGTATTGCGGGTGAGGGGAAAGGGACGGCTAAACGGAAGGTTCTCCCTGTCTGTATTGAGAGTTTGTCGGAGGAAGTTATCAATTTTTTGAATCGTCAGGGCCACACCTCTGAGGATATTAAGGAAGCCTTCGATGCCAGAAACGCGGGAGGTTATGAGGATACAAATGGAGCTTGATGTTCCGCTACCAAACAGCGTATAACGCAGAATTGAGGTGAAAAAAATTAACTAATTTTAGGATATTTTTTTAATACCGACCAATGATTGAACCGGCTCCGGTTTTCGCCGGAGGCCGGTTCTCACTTTATAAATTGCAGTCATAACTTAGGCCACCGGACATGGTACGATGGTAGAAGTCCCCGGCGGAACTAAAATCAAACCTGACGACACGATAACCCTGCCGCCCGGTAGAAAGGCCACGTTAAACACCTCGGCCGTCCATGTGCGGGCGGAGATTGTGGTAGACGTTTCGGATAGTTTGAAGGTTGAGCGTGGGGCACAATAACGCTGACACAGAGTGGATATTACGACCGAAGGCGACACACTGTAACGCTGGAGGAAGACGGCGTTGTGATGTTCCCCGACGCGCCGACGGAACGAGGCGTGAAACACCTGAACGAATTGGCGCAATGCGTCCACGGCGGATACGAGGCGCAGGTGGTATTTGTGGTACAAATGAGCGATATACGGTATTTTACGCCAAACACTAAGATGCACCCAGCTTTTGGCGATGCGCTCGTATCTGCAAAGAACGCTGGAGTTGCGGTAGAAGCGTTTGACTGCAAAGTGTCGCCGGACAGCATGACGATAGGTAGAGCGGTCGAGGTCCGGCTTCTATGACAATCGAAGAAAAAATGGCAAATAAATATGCGTTCAAAAACTGGGTGGTATAGGTGGTACGATACCACCGATACCACCGATACCACGCCCCTTGATCGAGTGTTTAGGCGCGGACGTCGCCGTGTCGTATCTTTTGTCCAATATACCGCATACGCTAACAACATTCGGTGAGGCCACAGTCGCAGCTCGGTTCACCTCCTGTCAGCCAGCCTACGATTACAGCATAGGCACAGCCCACACCGGCTTTCACAGAAATAGCGCTCGTGGGACAATTTTTCGCGCAAGCTCCACATTCCATACAGCTATTTTTGTCGAAGATTGCAGCCTTACCGTTGTCAACCACGAAAACGCCATGAGGGCACACTTCTGTGCATTTTTCGCAGCCTACGCACTTATCGCACGATAGGCTCAATGTCGCGACATCATCCAAATATTTGTGTTTCATAACGATCTCTCCTCAACCTACAAAGGTTTTTATCAGTATCATAGCTACACCAACAGCAAGCGAAAGAGCAATCGCCGGTACTGCGAATTTCATTTCTTTGATCACTCCGGAAAAGGACGTATAGGTTGACGCGCCTGTAAAATTCAGCGCCAAAAACGCGGAGTACGCGGGTATCGCGAGCATATACCCAATCCCTAGAAACAGGAAAGGTGGAGTGAACCAGCCATATACCAAAGCTATACAAGCCGTACCAATTACCCCTAACAGCCAGCCCTTGAAAGCAAAGGCTTTTCCTGGAATGAAGGGAAGCAGCGTTGGAGTTATCACCGTACCGATCAGCACAGCGGCGGCGTATGCGAGAAAATCACTCATACCGAACGGACGCGCCGCAAACAGGTTGATCAGGAACAAGACGCCAAACACCCTCAACGAGATTTTGGCGATTGGCACAAATTCCATTGGAGCCAATACCAATCTGTCCCATATGGTAAATTTCACGGTGCGCATTTCTTTTGTGGCCTTGTAACCGGAGGCGATAAATTTTTTGATGTCTTTTGCTCGCACCGGGCCGTAGGTGACCGAAAATCCCGTGAATTTCTCTACTTCGTGAGCATTCACGCCGGGCGCGCCAAGCTGCGGCAAAATCAGTTTTCTGTGTGCCATGATTTCAGAAAGTCCCGTGACTTCAATACGGTTTATCAGTTCTTCGGTGCCGAAAGTTCCCTTGCCTGCCGCGCACCAGACATTGATACCTTTGGTGTCGAGTATCAGGAGCCGACAGTCTAAGCCGGAAAGATTTTTCCGCAGCGTGTCAAACGTCAGCTTGTAATTTGCGCTGACCAAAACCGGGGAATCACCGTCAGGTTCCCCCACAGCGTAAAGACCCGGCTCAATCGTATAATTCATGCGTCCGATGCCCCAACGGACTTTCCACGCGCCTATAACGTCTTTGAGCGAAAGTGACGTTGAAATTACAGGCACGTTATCCGCGACACTGGCAGAACAGCAGCTACTTTGCGTACAGCAACAACTCCGGCTCATTCGCAACACGCCTCTTTGTTGGTAAATTTCCCCGCCTTGCAGGGATTTCTGATATATCATATCTCTAACAGAGCTATTTTTGTCAAAAACGCTCATGTCATCAGGAGGAATTTTAAATGTGTTTTATCACAAACGAGGCTATGCTTCCAGCTATCGAACAGTTTTCTATCAAACTGAAGAAGGCTTCGTAGCAACGCAAATCAACGGGGATACCGGGCGATAGGGTACGATATCAGGGAGCGCGACGATACGGAGATTCGCATCGGGAAGTTGGATCTTGAGGAATACTGGCTCGTCTCCGATCCCGAAAGAGGCTTTGACAGCCGTTATTTCGGCCCGGTAAACATAAGCGCGTTCACACACAGGGCAAGGCCGGTGTTTTGATGTAGAATTATTGACATTAGGAGGGGATTGCCTTTGGGAAAGCAGATTGTTAAAGAGACACCGAACGCTGAATCTGATGCTAAAACAGTTGAAACTGAACGCTCCGATTATGACGGATTCTGGAAAGACCTGATTAACCGTTTTTTCTACCCTTTGCTCAAACGCGCGGTGCCGGAGCTTTACGAAAAAGCGGATATCGAAAAAAAGCATCGCCTTCTGGAAACCGAATTTCGCGACATATTGAAAACATTCGACCGGAAAAAGCGTCAAAGACCGCGTTTTGCAGATTTGGTGATTGAAGTGCCTCTTAAAAACGGGGGAAATGCTTGGATTCTTTTTCACGTCGAAGCGCAGCAAGGCTACGGCGGAGGCAATATAGCAGAGCGAATGAACCACTACCGCAGCCTTATCTACGCGCATTATCGCAAGGAACCTGTCGCTCTTGCCATCATCGCCTGCAGCCGCCGTAAGAAGGAGCGGTTTTGTAGAGTAGGGAACAGACGCCTTGCCTTTACAGGCAGGTTTCCCGTCCCCTCTCTCAGAACCGGACATACTCCTCTCGAAGTATCCGGCTCGCCATAGGTAATTGACATACTTCTTTTTTTTTGTTCAACTGTGAATTTGCACATGGCAATTGTCGCAGACGACAAGCGTTTTCCTGCGCTTTTGCTTCATAACCGTTTCCCAATGGGAATCCCCAAGTTCCTTCAGGCTGCCCACATGGTGAATCTCGTACATCTCCTCGTTTTGTTCCCCACACAGTTCGCAAATGTGAGCGTTAAGCCGCTCTTGTATTGTCCGCCGTTTAGGGATATTGCCTTTGTACGGGATAACGTCATAAGCATTACCTTTCCTGCAATCCGCAGTCTTAACTATACGGACATGCTTTACTCCGGCTTTTGTCATGTACGGTACCGCCCAGGTTTTGTCGTGACGGTATTTGTCCCACATCTTGGCAACCGTTGATTTGTACTTTCCCGCCAGTGTTTTTAGGCAGCTATACTCCATCAGGTAGCAGAAATAGTTCAGCATGTAGTAATTTACGGCGAGGTGGTAATAATTACATATACCTCGAATTTCCGCGTTGTATTGCGCAACAATTTCACTGTCGGAGTGATTGAGTAGGTACGGTCTGTGCATGGGTTTGAGTTTACCATCGGCGGTTTGCACCACCGCGCCCTTTGCAAACAGGAATTTCTCAACCTTTTCCCTGAGAGGAACAATCAGTTCCACGCGATGATTCAGGCTTCGCGCTTTTCTACCGTTTTTGAAACCCTTGATTTGTTGACTGCGCCTGACGCTGACGTCGTACCCTAAGAAGCGCACCCGCTCGGAGCTATGGGTAATCAAGGTTTTTTCCTCGCTAAGCTCCAATTTAAGTGTGTCGCCCAGATACGTGCCAATTTGCGCCTTGACTTCTTTGCAATCCGTTTTACCACCACAAATGCCAATCAGCCAGTCGTCCGCATAGCGGACGTACACCAGCCTTTTATTATCTTGTGGAGAGCACGGTATGTTCAGCAAGTCTCTTTTACACGCTTTCAGTTCCTTCAGGAGTTCCCTACGCAACCGTTCATCTTTCACCTTGCGTAGTTTTGATGATAGCCGCCTGATTTCATTGCGTTTCTCATTGTACGCTTCCGTCCTCTCGGAACTGCGAGGCTTGTCAAAACCCTCTTTAATTTCAGCAACCTTTTTATCAAGTTCGTCCAGATAGATGTTCGCCAATATCGGAGAAAGGATTCCACCCTGTGGCGTTCCGCTGTATGTGCGGTTGAACTTCCACTCCTCGACATATCCGGCTTTTAAAAATTGCCGGATTAAATTAACCAGTTTGGAATCTTTGATTTTCTTTTGCAGGATTCCAATTAAAACTCCGTGGTCAATATTGTCGAAACACCCTTTGATATCGCCCTCGATGAACCAGACCACGCCTGTAAATTCATATTTGAGCTGTTTGAAACAGGTGTGGCAACTTCTTCCCGTTCTGAAACCATGGGAATTTTCACTGAATCTTGGCTCATAGATTGCTTCGAGAATCTGACGGATTGCCTCTTGCAGCAGTTTGTCGCGGAAAGACGGTATCCCAAGCGGACGCATTTTTCCGTTGGGCTTCTTGATATACAGCCTCCTCACAGGTTTGGCGCGGTAACTACCATCTTTCAGTTCGGCAATCAATGTTTTCACGTATTTATCACCAAAACCGTCGGCGGTATCGGCATCTATTCCTTTTGTTGACGCACCTTTGTTTGCGTAGAGCTTCTGGTAGGCGGCGTAATAGATGTCCTCACGCAGCAGATAACGGTATAGCCGCGTGAATACGCCGTCTTTGTGGTCGGTTGAACTTTTGCTACTGGGAATGAAGATTGTCGGATACGCTTTCGGTTCTTTATGACAGTGTTCTCACGCCTGTTGTATGCCTTGTCGGTAGTCCATCTCCCTGCCAAAGAAAGGGGATAGGCAGCATACTGTGGATTACAGGGTAATTACCCACATCCGCAAAAAACGGAAACTCGAACCTTGCGTTCGCCAAACACAGACTTATCCTCATATCTTCTTGTCATAGAGATTCAGTTGCACCAAATACCCTTTAGGTGACTTATCCCTTTCTCGTCATGCGTTGTTCCCATGGGGGTTTCCCCTTGCGGTAAGGCGAGTTGACTGACGCACTACCATGCGCCGTAGTTCCCTAAGCTATTTTTAGCAACGACCTATCTGGTCGCACCTTGACGTTCTGCGTACAGCCGGTGGGGATGCCGCCCCACTTACGAAAGCGCTTCCAAATCTCTACACTGTAGGCAGCAGTCTGGCTTTCACGCAGCAGTAAGTGTAACTCATCGAGATAATATCTCGTAGCTTTACGCTGTTCCCGATTAGTCGAAACCCTGTTCCAAACCTGATCCTGAACGATAAGCATACCCAACTTTTTAAGCTGTGTGCCTAATTCTTTCAGGTCATAACAAACCAGCCTGTTGTTTAAGTCCACATTGGTCTGATGGTTAAATACACTGAGAGAGCCGGTAACATAAATCTCCAATGCTGTAGCCAGTCTCTGGGCTTCGGGCTCCAGTTGCTCCCGCAGCAGTTCATAGAGGTCGCTGAGGATAGGCATATTTTTCGGGACAGGATTAGCCAGATAGGGCTGGTAAATCAGTCTAACGCAGCGATCCACGACGGTCTTTTCCACCGGTTGCAGACCACCTATGCTACCGACTATTAGCTCGCAGAGCGATAAAACGAAATCCGACTTCAGGGACAGCGGGGAATCATCATCGCCATATGCCATGTTTATATCTAAGGGGTTAATATGATGCTCACTTACAGGTGACACCCGTACCACCTGACCACCCAGACGGCGTACTAAAGGTGCATACTCGCTTTCCGGGTCACAGACGATTATATCATCGTCAGTAACCAGGAAAGAGTTAGCTATTTCCCGCTTGGCAGCGAAGGACTTACCGCTTCCCGGAGTTCCTAAAATGAGGCC
>Ga0099364_10015154_pt1 | contig 10186 bp, 11 predicted proteins | sample TergutTh196P3_FD_73070 | JGI IMG/M metagenome (GOLD analysis project Ga0099364, IMG submission 73070) | Microcerotermes parvus P3 segment gut microbial communities from Pointe-Noire, Republic of the Congo - Th196 P3 | ecosystem: Host-associated > Arthropoda: Insects > Digestive system > Gut ...
CGGCTTTCAAGCGGTCAGCTTCGAACTTGGTCTTAGCCTGCCGATGTTCGCGTTTTAATTGGAGGATTGCTTTTACTGAGAGTCGGTAGTCGCCCATAACTAACCACTTGGCATGCTTTGGCGTATAGTGTAGCAATTTGTACAATCCTAGGGAAGACCAATTTTCAATGGGCTACGGTATAACAGCCCGTCCTCGAAGTAAAACGAGAGTATCGGTGGACAATATATCTTCAATGGACGGAACGAGCAATACAATCCTGCTCTCCGAAAATGAAGATGCAGGACACTGGATTTGGTACGTAGCAGGGAATCCTCATACCCCGCTTGCGGCGTATTACACTGACGCTTCTCACACTGCTAGCACATTTGCAATGAGTGATGTTCGACCACAGACAAGCCATCTCATTGATATAGTAGCCTTTATCGGTTTCAACTTCCCCGGCTATGATGGAAATGGAAACCATCTTTTATCCAGCATTGCAACCGGCGAAATCCCGACATACGAACCTCTTCAATCGGGAACAGACAATCTTGTATCGCCACTATTCATTAACGAAGGCAGAGCGAATTCGGGAGTCAGAATTACATATCCGTATCGGACGGCACGCCCTTCATCGGGACATCCCGGCGGAGTTGTAGCGGCATTCGTAGATGGAAGCACTCGTTTCTTGCGGGACGACATCGACAAAACGCTCTTCGTTCGGCTTGCCCGACCGGGCAGCGGTGTAATTCTCAATCCGAAAGACCTTGACTAATTGTCGTTACGTGTTTCGTGATTGTTCCTTGGAGTTGGAAGAGTTCGCTCTTCCGGCTCTTTTCTCAAGCATTACAGCAACAGCAAGATATTATCAATTTCCCCTAAACATAAAGGAAACCAGCAATGAAAAAATTATTCTCAAGCCAAGATAAGAAGTTTCTATCGCAAACCGATGAGCCGGAGAAGGTTTTGCAACAGTTCATTTGCGATAACTGGAATGAACTGTTTCCACAATATACTTTCATCATGCAGGAATTTATACTCGAAGGAGCAGTACACGCTTCGGGTAAAAGTGGTCGCATTGACATACTTGCATACAACACTGACACGCAAAGATTCGTTTTCTTTGAACTCAAAAAGAACTACGATAAAAATATCGGGCATCAAGCCGCTAACTATCGTTATTATATTCAAAAGAACTTTTTGAAGATCTACGTGGACGCACTCCAAAAGTACGAGACAACGCTCTCGGACAAAGCACAAATTAACGACAAGGAAGTCGAAATAATTCTCGTTGCGAAAGGATTCTCTTCTTTGCTCATCGAACAAGCCGAACTAGAAAGCCTTGTTACACTCATCAAATACAACTGGTTTGAAAACGACCTTGTTCTGTTTGACTATGTCAGCAATGCACCTGACATAAAAGCCAAAGCATCTAATCCGGTCGAACCGCCTAACGAAATCGAATTAGGAAAAATGACGTGGGACGAAGTGGTCAATGCTTTTGTAAGACAAGAATACAGAGAAAAGTACCAAGTCCTTGCACCGGACACGAAAGACAATATCGAAAAACTTCGACAACTTGCCAGCAAGATACCGGTTGAAAAAAGAAGAATTGCTGTCCACAACTGGCTCAATCAGAGAGAGAAACATTTAGAGCAGAAATAATATAAGGAACAATGCAATGACTAATTCACGCTTTGACATCACGACTGTAAGTTTTTGGAGTGTTATGTCCGCTATCGGACTGATGGCGATTGTAGCATTATTTTTTGCTATTCAATGGCTCATTACACCAACGTCTCGACCGACTTCCGAAGTGGTCGTATTAGTGGAACAACCGAAACCCGTAGAGCAACCAATAGCACAACCGCCCCCAAGACCTGTACAGCGACCTATTGCTCCAGTTGTGCAGGCTATTACGGAAGCAGAACCGATTGTAGAGGAACAGTTTATTTCTCGATTTCAAGACATTTTTAATGCCGCAGCCTCCGGGACAGTGCAAGATGTGAAATACTTCCTTGACAAAGGAATTAGTATCGAACAAAATGGTGGGCTGAATGGAGACTTGACATTGCTACACCAAGCCGCAAAATTCAATCCTAATGTAGATGTTTTGAAATACCTTGTTCTAAATGGTGCTGATGTCAACGTGAAAAATGGTGGCGGTTGGGCACCGATTCACGAAGCAGCACATCACAATCGCAATGTTGAAATACTGAAATACCTTCTTTCCATCGGTGTTGATGTTAACACAAAAGTCGATGGCGGAAATGCAAAAAATCTGGAATGGTATCGTAACACTCCACTTGACCTTGCCAACTCGGAAGAGAAAAGACAGATTCTTCGAGCCGCCGGGGGAAAGTCAGGAAGAGAATTATAGAAGGTGAGCAACAGCACAAAAAACAGAGCGTAGTACCTGATTGGGAGAGTACAGAGCGATTTATGGGGTGTTTTGGGGTCGGGTGGGGTTTTACCCCGCTCCCCGCTGACGTAGAGCCACGTAGGGCGGTTTTAGCGGGTATTATGGGGAGGTTTAGGGGTAAAATCCGGTAACGTGCTGGATTTACAGGGTTCATACCCGTTTTTGGGGTATCCCCTGATTGAAAATGATAGGCGATGCGTTACAATGATAGTATCGTTTGAGCCTTGAAAACAAGGGATTTGAGCAAATAACAACACTAACCAACCTACAAAATTATGGCTACTATCGCACGCATCATTGTTACAGAATCCGACCAAAGCAAAAACAGACTTTTTGCCGATTTTATCGCCGAGTCAAAGAAAATCCTGCCCGAAGGTAAAAAGCACCAATTCGTGCTGTTGCCTGCCGGTTTTCTCACTTTCGCAAGTGATGACCTGACCGACACGCCCCTCTCCGAACCGCAAGACGAAGCCACCAAGCAGGAATGGAAAGCAAGAATCGAACTCTTGAAGGAACAAGCATTGTCGGAATTTCATCGTTCACTTGACTCTGCGATATTGAAGGAATTAAAATCAGTTGCCCACTATCTTGTCATCGGTATCGACAGCACCGACAAACGTATTGAATTGGTACTTGTTTATGATTTGCAATCTAACAAGCCGCTCCATTGGACGGGAAAATCATATCCACAGCAAAAGGAAAAGAGGAGTCTTATCCGAATGCCGATTGACTCGCATTTCATCAAAGAAAAAATTGACGGTAAAAGAGTTGCGGTGTTCGGTTGCCACGACCTTTCGATATTCAATCCCCGACACCAGCATCATTTTAGCCCCTTCGATGATGACCGTCGAAATGCAAAGCGCAAAGAAAATACCGCCGCTGGAAAAATCAAATGCCAGTTCATCGACGCAACGCTAGATTTTAGCCCTGACATTATGTTGCAACTCCCGCACACCGAAGGAACGTGGGCTGCGAAGTGGACGAAATTGAATGAATGGATGCGCCGAAAAAGTGGAAACGAATTACAGCACTTTGCAACCGGATTGAAGAGAAGCCCAAAGAAGCACTACCCACTATCCGGTACACAGCGGGGAGACGTGGTGAACTTTGCTAATGGGGAGTGGGGTTGATAACAGGAATAAAGGAATGGAAAACGCAGAATTGAAAAACAAAATACTCGGCGGCATACTCGGACTAGCCGTCGCGGACGCAGTGGGCGTACCGGTGGAATTTAATAGCCGCGAATCGCTCCGAAAAAATCCTGTAACTGATATGCGGGGTTACGGGACATATAACCAACCGCCCGGCACGTGGTCGGACGATACAAGTTTGACACTTTGCTTGCTGGACAGTCTAATCAACAAGAATATCGACCATACGGACATTATGCAACGTTTTCTTTCGTGGATTGACAAAGTCGAGTACACGGCTCACGGAGAAGTTTTTGATGTCGGTATTGCAACACGACAAGCATTGCAGCGTTTTAGAAAAGGAACTGCCCCGCTTGAATGCGGCGGTACTTCGGAGCGGGACAACGGCAACGGTTCGTTGATGCGGATACTGCCATTAGCATTCCATCTTCATATTTTTGGAGGGAATTACACATTTGGCAAAGTTTTTGACATTATTCACAATGTATCGTCATTGACCCACGCCCACAAAAGAAGTCAGATTGCTTGTGGAATATATCTGATAGTTGCCGATAGCCTATTTGTGGAATCAGACTTGAAAAAAGCAGTCAATTTCAATTTAGAAAAAGCCGAATCCTGCTATCAAAATGAAAGTGAACTCAAACATTTTGGTAGAATCTTCAAAGCCGATTTTGCGAAGTTGCCGGAAGGAAAAATCAAAAGTACCGGCTATGTCGTCGATACATTGGAGGCGGCTCTTTGGTGCTTATTGAATACCGACAACTACAAAGATTGCGTCTTGAAATCCGTGAACTTGGGCGGTGATACCGATACGGTCGCCGCCGTTGCCGGTGGACTTGCCGGAATGTTTTACGGTGTAGATGCCATTCCGAAAGAATGGTTGACACAACTGGCTCGGCGGGATTACATTGAGAAACTTTGTGAAGTTTTTTATCAGTCGTTGCATTCATACAAAGGCGTGAAATAGCCCGATTTCGACCGAAAGAGAAAATTATAACGATGTTTTTTATGCGTTCTACCCCTTTTTGATAGCAGCACGTAGCGATTGTGGGCTATAGAAAAAAGTACCGTTTGTACCCCTCGCAAACACCTACCGCCTTACATTCACACAGAAGTCGGTTATACTTGAAGAATGTCAACAGTGAATATCAGAGAAACATTATTGCAGGAAGTGAATGCACTGCCTCCAACCTACTGTTCCGATGTCCTCGGCTACATCACGTCCCTGAAAATGAAACGGCAACCGGCGATACCGGAAACGATGCTTTTATCGGAATCGGCATTATCGAAGGATTGGGACACCGAAGCGGAGGACAATGCGTGGGCAAATTTATGAAGGGGACATCGCAATCCAAGACAACACGGACAATCACGACAGTAATCATTAGAATTTTGGAAAATACAATGACTGATAAAAATGCTACGAAACGATTCGACGACATTTGTATTGAAATCTATGAAGAGATAATGAGACAAAATCCGAATATCGGTGTCCCAGGACAGGTAGTTGTTGATATTGAGTTTAGCACGTCTCAAAGGGACTGCGCTTTTTATTATTTGTTAAATTCAAAGTATATTTGCTGTTATAATCGCGAAGGTACAGAAAAATCTGTTTCAGGTCTATGCTCTGTCGAAATGGCAGGAAAAAATCACTATCAGGAAATATGCAAAGAACGCGAAAAAATGAATTTACAGCGTCGCCAAACGATTACTGCCGAGAGAGCCTTGTACGTTTCTTGTATTGCCATTGCTATCGCTCTTTTAAGTTTGACTCTTTCGGCTGTCAGTGTATATCGTTATAATTCAATGTCTGTGCTAACACTACCAGGAATTGACACCATAGCCCCACTGCATCCGATGGTTAGCAAGGAGAATCACCCGACGGATATTTCGGAACCTCCGCGTGAAAACGAAACTTTTCAACACGTACTCCAACCAGAATGTCCAAGCGATTGACACGGCGGACTTTGAATCGGGAACGTTGCCGGTGAAAAGTTTTGTCTGCCCGAACAAGATTTTTACCGCCTCCCGACAGTTGGTACCCTACTCGGCGTGTTGGTTGGAATCCGAAAAAATGCGGACAATCACGGCGGAAATCGTCAAAATCTTGGAAAAATAAACCCGATGGACTCTGCCGTCGGTTTTACCATTTTACAGGGTCGGGAGAAGGATACTCCCCCGCAAGAGGGTACAGAGCGATTTAGAGGGGGTAGTCGGGGAGCGGGTAAAAATCCCCTGACACCCGCTCCCCCTCTGCTGAGCATACAGAATAAACGAGTCGCACATCACATTTTCTGAAAAATCCGTTGTAGTCCCTGACGCTTGACTTGTCATTTCACTCCGTCTGTGGTACACTGCTAGGGCGTGTTTACACTGCATTTGCTTTGTTTCTTGGGTTACTACGGTTTGGTTACTACGGTTTTTTGTAGCAAATTTGGGCAAAATTCACAGCGCCTTTGTCGCCAAAGTCCTGATTTTCAAGACCTATCAGAGTAAACACGCCCTGGAACGTTTTGACAAAATCGAGTTCAAGCAACTCCCAGATGGTGAAAAATGAAATTGATTAAACTACGAATCTGTGATTTTAGAGGTTTAGGCGGTGAAAACAATGAAATAGATTTCACTGACTCGGACATAATTTTCTTAATTGGGCAGAACAACGTTGGAAAATCGACTTATTTACGAGCATACGAATTTTTCACCAGCCCAAAACAAATAGCGACAAGAGAAGATTTTAATAATCACACTTCTGAAAACAACACTATTATTATAGAGGGTTGGTTTGTCAAAGAGGAAGATGATGATAACGACATGGATTTGAAAGGAAAATCGAAAGATGCAAAAGACGCAGATTGGCTCTCAAAATGGGTTTGTACAGATGGTCTTATTAGGATTAAGAAAGAATGGAAAAGTATCGACGGTGGTTTTGACAAATTCACATTTTCTCCGTCGGATAACCAATGGATACCTAATGGGTTTGGCGGCATGGAAACGCTATTTACAAAATATGCTCCGACACCGATTACAATTAGTGCAATGGAAGACCAAAGTTCGCTCGAAGAAAAAGTGAACAAACTCATTCAAGAAGACTTCATCAAAAAAATCAAAGAGAACTATTCCGAAGAATATGGTAACCTAATCGAAGGTGTAAAAAACTTGCAAGGCAAAATAACAGGGTCGGCATCAGTAGAAAACTTGAATGCAGAATTGAATAAACATTTCCAGAAAGTATTTGCAGATTTGACATTAAAAATTCAAGCCTCGAAAGATGAAAACATCAAGATAGAAGACGCATTCAAGAAGAACCATTCTGTAATTGTGGAACGAAAAGATAATCCGAGAAAGGAAACTTTTTTACAGCATGGACATGGAGTAATTCGACAAGCATTATTTAATTTTTTGACTTTTCTAAAAAGAAACGATGCAACAAATAGAAAGCAGTATTTGATATTGTTTGAAGAACCAGAAGTTTTCTTGCACCCCAAAATTGCCTTCAAGTTGCGTGAAAGTTTATACGAATTAGCCGAAAATAGTCCGTATCAAATTGTTTGTGCGACGCACTCCCCTTTAATGATAGACATTTCAAAGCCGCACGCTTCCCTAATCAGAGTTGTAAAACATGAAAATGAAACAACAGAAACTTTCCAAGTTGGGGAAGATATTTTTGGTCGGGATGAAGACCAGAAAGAACGAGTACAAATGATAAATAGATTTAATCCTCATATCTGCGAAGTATTTTATGCAGACAAAGTCATTCTTGTAGAAGGTGATACGGAAACCATTGTATATCGTGATTTGCTCAGAAGGTATTATCCTGACGAGGAAATCTTTGTGCTAAACACAGGCTCAAAAAGCAATATCCCGTTCTTCCAAGAAATACTTACCAAATTTCAAATCAACCATTTTGTAATCCACGATACCGACACTGAAAAACTTGCTAGTGGCAATAAAAATCCTGCTTGGAGTTTGAATCAGACAATTTGGACAAAGGTTGAAGAAGCCAATAAAATAAAAGCCAACCTTGCAAGACGATACGTGCATATTAAAAATTTCGAGGATGCTCATGGCATAGAATTATCGAATGGGAAAGATAAACCTTTACAAGCATATAGATTTGTCAAAAAAATTGTGAGAAGTAAAAGTGAGCCTGACTGTTTAAGATGGTTAGACGATATTCTCGGAAATCAAGAAATACTTCACGATATGAAATATGTAGAATCACACAAAAAATAATATCATAGACATTGCCAGTGAGAAGTTTTGTCTGTCCGAACAAGTTTTTTACAGCCGCCCGACAGTTGGTACTTTGTTCCCTGTCTCGATTGCAATTTCAAACGAATGGTTAAACCAACTTGCTCGGCGGGATTACATTGAAAAACTTTGTGAAGATTTCTATCAGTCATTGCATCCATAAGACGGCAAAGCAAAGCCCGATTTTGACGAAAAAACAGTGAACAATTATGACGATGCTTTTGAATCCCTCCGTCCCTATTTACGCAGTGTAGGGTAGCGTTTTTGGTAGTGGAAAAAGTACCGAGAAATGGGGGACGTTTACGTGGCGGTGGTAGAGAGGCATGTAGGGAGCGGATTTTTACCCGCTCTCCCCTCTTCCGAGTAACGTTGTGGGGATTACAGGGGAGAGAGTAAAATCGGAGCGGTTTTATAGCGGTTTTTGCAAAAAATAGCGGTTATTTTCCGAAAAAAGCGGTTTTCACGCTTGTAAAAGAGATTGGAAATGGAGTATAATGAAAGAGTCGTTTTTGGGTCGGAAGAGCCTTATTTATAGGGTTTTCCTTATTTTAACAATCCGGTTGTTACGATACGGAACATTGAAAGTCGCTCCCTTCGGAACCGAGGGTTGGGGGTTCGAATCCCTCCGGGCGTATTGGCGTAAAGCCATACAAAACAAAGGTTTAGCGGCTTTTGTGTTTTTCAAATTTTGGTATTTTGCTTGCCGGAAAAGAGTCACAGTGACTCTTTTTTACCGAAGGAGATATTGCGGAGCGACAAAAATCGGGTACAATACACTCACGTTAAAATTATCAGTCCGGTCATGTACCGGACTAACCGAATTAAGAGTTCGTCAGCAATTCGATAGCCGCATTCGATTTTTTCAGAAAAATCGGAATGTGGATTGGTTGCCTTCACGTTCCAACCGGCTTGCCGGGTGAAGATAATCAATGGGTTTGAAGAGTGGCGGCTTCCGTCAGGGAGCGTCTGCGCAAACCCAGTGGTATGTCTTCAGCGCATGCAATTTGCGATGGCGCACCGTATTGGAACACGGGGAGAGAACCATCTATTGAACGCACCACGCTCCGTCTCTGTGTGGTCTTGTTGTCGATGCTCGGCAATTTAGAAAAAGCGATGAGCGACGAAAAAAGTCCCATACAACCATGTGTAAAGGCTACGGTGTGCCAAGAAATCTCGCGAAAATTGTACTATAAGTGTAAAAAATCGAAGATTGCGTACTGAAGCAAGAGATAAGAGAAAAAGAAAGGATGTGCTAGGGCAACATCCCGACCGTTATCGAAATGCCAGGGTATTTGACCATTTTAATTATGCTTCGAGTTGCCCGAAAAAAGCTTTTTTGCAATGTACTCGGACCGGGAACGCGAAGTGTGATTTGGTTTCACAGTTGCAATCGCCGCTGTCCAGGGTGCATTGCGGATGCGATGAATGATATGGCGGAATATGAATCATTTACTCCTCACGCTCTTGCCGATTGGGTTTTGAGTAACGAGGGGATTGAAGGAATTACGTTATCCGGGGGTGAACCGTTACAGCAGTCGTTAGATGGACTGCAACAGTTTTTGGAGCATGTCAAACAGAAAAGTAATTTATCCGTTTTGTGTTATACAGGATACCGATTGGAGGACTTGGGTTTTGCACAAAACATTTTGCAATACGTTGACGTGTTGATTGATGGCGAATATCGTCAGGATGAGGACATTGGACAGCGTTGGCGCGGCTCGGCAAATCAACGATTCCATTTTTTGACCGACCGATACCGAAGTCAACAGGAAGAATGGAACAACGCCTTTGAGCGGCAAATTGAAATGGAACTGGATTTACAGGGCAAATTGTTGATTTCCGGTGTACCATCCAAAGGATTTATTGATAAATTGACAGTCGAATTACATAAGCGGGATGTTGATGTAGATTTCTCGCAACCATTAACCATTTAACAAGAGTGAGAACGATGAGCGGACCTAAAAAAGGGGATGTGCAGTTAAAGTTGAATCGGGCATTAGACATAACCTTGCACTTACAAGGGTACAAAACGATGACAAACACACTGAACAATATTACGGTTTCATTACAAACAAGGCAATCGGACGATGCCGATGTAATGCAGTTATGTGCATTTCGCCTCAATGCCAATGGTAAAGTCAATTCCCAGGAGGATTTTATTCACTCCGCGAACGACAGCATTTCCATTGACATGAAGTCTGTGCCGGAAAAGATCAGGAAAATCGTATTTACTGTAACACTGTCCGAATCGTACCTTTCGTTTGGACAGACCGATACTAGTCCTTAAACCGGCGAGTCGGATTTATTTTTTGGCATTGGAGCAGCAGAACGCTCAGTGCGCAACAACGAACACGACATCCTATGATGACTCCGCTCACTCCA
>Ga0099364_10015155_pt1 | contig 10185 bp, 8 predicted proteins | sample TergutTh196P3_FD_73070 | JGI IMG/M metagenome (GOLD analysis project Ga0099364, IMG submission 73070) | Microcerotermes parvus P3 segment gut microbial communities from Pointe-Noire, Republic of the Congo - Th196 P3 | ecosystem: Host-associated > Arthropoda: Insects > Digestive system > Gut ...
CATGGCCGAGCTTACGCCGGAGGAAAAGCACGGTATTTCTCACCGCGGGGCGGCCCTGCGAAAGCTGCTGGAACAATGGCCGGACGTATAGCGCTGTACGGCGGCACCTTTGATCCGCCGCACAACGGGCATACCGCCGCGATTCGGGCCGTTCTGGACGCGCTCGCGCCCGGCGCGCTGTACTGGATGCCCGCGCGTCAGGCCCCGCACAAGGGCGAGGCCGCCGCGGGAGCGGAACACCGCTTGGCGATGTGCCGTCTGGCGGCGGCGGAGCTGGGGTCCCGCGTGACCGTCAGCGGCCATGAGATGGGGAGCGGCGTTTCGGGGTACACCGTCGATACGCTGGCGTGGCTGTCCGGGCGGGAACCGGACGCGGAGCTGTGGCTGGTCGTCGGGCAGGATATGCTGCGAAGCCTCGGGCAATGGCGCGACCCGGCGCGTCTGCTGGGCCTGTGCCGCGTCGCCGCCCTATGCCGCGCGGAGGGGCAGGGGCCGGACATGGACGAGGCCGCCGAGCGTTTGCGAACACACTACGGGGCCGTCGTGCGGCGCATCGAGCATGAGCCGGTGGAGATCTCCTCCACGCAGCTGCGCGCTATGCTGGGACACGGCGAAGGAAAGGACTTCCTGCCGGGCGCGGTGTGGAACTATATACAGGAAAACACGTTGTACAGAGCATAAAGGAGGCCGCCGGATGGATGACCTGGCACGGGAGCTGCGCGCTCTCGCCCGTGAAAGACTGCCCGCCAAGCGATACCTGCACACGCTGGGCACGGAGAAGGAGGCGGTCACGCTGGCCATGCGCTACGGGCAGGACGTGTGCCAGGCCCGCTGTGCGGCTCTGCTGCACGACATCACAAAGCCGGAGCAAAATCAGTTGAAACTTTGCGCGGAATATGGTATAATTCTGCCTGAGTTTGAACGCGGCGTGCCCAAACTGCTGCACGCGCTGACGGCGGAGGCTTACGCCCGCGGCCGCGGACTGCCGCAGGGCGCGCTGGACGCCATCCGCTGGCACACCACCGGGCGGGCGGGCATGAGCGTTTTGGAGAAAATCCTGTACGTTGCGGATTCCATCGAGCCGTTCCGCAAGCCGTTTGAGGGATTGCCGGAGATGCGGCGGCTGGCCTATGTTGACCTGGACGGGGCCGCGGCGCTGGGGTTGAGGCTGACCGTAAGAGAGCATCTCGCCGCGGACCGTGACCTGCACCCCGCCTCGCTGGAGGCGCTGGAGGAATTGACAGAAACCGGCGCGGGAGAATAATCCGCGCGTAAAACTTACAGGGTTATGGAGATACTGAATATGAAAAACGGAAAACGGGTCGCCCGTAAAAACGGCGCGGGGAACGGGCCGTCCGACGCATCTAAAATCCCCAAAACGCGGGGCGGCAGGCGAACGGGAACGCCCCGCGCGGAAAAGAAAGCGAAATCCAAAACGCCGCGCATCCTCCTCGGCTCCCTCTGCGGCCTGCTGCTGATTGGCGCGGCGGTGCTGGCGTATCTGTTCTGGCCCCAGGCTCCGGATCAGCCGAGACCGCCGAATATTGTCCCTCCGAGCCTGCCTCCGGAGCAGAGGACGCCGCGCCCGTCCGGCATGACGCCGTCGCCGGATGAAATTCTGCAAGAGGCGGAATTCAACCCCAACGTCCATCTGATCCTGGGGGCGGCCAATTTTGACGGAGGCAACACGGACACGATCATGCTGGGCGCGCTCAACTACAAGGAAAACACCCTGCATGTACTCAGCATCCCGCGTGACACCGTCATTCAGTATAACGGCCGCCAGAGAAGGATCAACACCATCTTCAGTCTGGGCGAGCAGAACAAGAGGGGCTCCGGGATGGAGACTCTGGCTATGGAGCTTTACAAGCTGCTGGGGATTCATTCCGGCAACACGGTCTATATCCGCGCCAACGCCTTCACAAGGGCCGTCAACGCCGTGGGGGGCGTGGAATTCGATGTTCCCATCAACATGTACAAGCCCTACGAGAATATCGACCTGAAACGGGGACAGCAACGGCTTTACGGGGCGGAGGCGCTGATGCTTCTGCGGTACCGCGGGTACGGGCGGAACAATCAGGCGGGCGTCAGCCACGACGACTACGGGCGTATGGAAATGCAGCAGCGCTTCCTGAAGGAAGCCGCCAGGCAGATACTGACGGTGGGGAATATCCCTAAAATCCCGGAATTTGTGAACATTTTCAACGAAAACGTCGCAACCACGCTGACGACAAACAATATCTCGTGGTTTGCCAATGAAATGACCAAAGTCCCCAACGAAAACATTCACTTCCACACGCTTCCGACCCAGACCAACATTGTAAACGGCGCCTATTACGAGTATATCAAGGTCGAGGAGGCCCTGGAAATCCTCCAATACATCAATCCCTATACGATGCCGATCACCCGCGAAATGCTCCGCATCGACTATGCCGCGCAATAATCCGGCAAACGCGAACGGTTTGCCGTCCGGGAGGGACGCCCATGACGCCGAGGGAAATGGCCAAGCTGATCTATACATCGCTGGACGATAAACGCGGGCTGGACATCCGTGTGCTGGAGGTCGGGGATCTGACCGTGCTGGCGGATTTTTTCGTGGTCGCCACCGCCACGTCCGCCACGCATATCCGCACGCTCGTCGGCGAGTGCGAGCTGAAGCTCAAGGAGCGGGGGGTCCTGCCGCATCATGTAGAGGGGCACCACGCCGGAAACTGGGTCCTGCTGGACTTCGGTCCGGTCGTCACGCACGTCTTTCTGGCGGAAACGCGCGAGTTTTACGCGCTGGAACGCCTGTGGAGCGACGCTAAGATTTGGAACCCGGAAGAATTATAGGGAACGCTTCCCCCGGGCGAGATTACGATGTAGAGGTGTACCGCCATGAGCCGCTATGACCCGAAAAGCATCGAAAAGAAATGGCAGGGCAAGTGGGAGGAGGCCCGCGTATTCGCGGCGTCCAACCGCTCGGAAAAGCCGAAATACTATGCCCTTGTGGAGTTTCCCTATCCCTCGGGGGCCGGACTGCACTGCGGGCATACGCGCCCGTACACCGCGCTGGACGCGGTGGCGCGCGTGCGGCGGATGCAGGGCTATAACGTGCTGTTTCCCATCGGATGGGACGCATTCGGACTGCCCACCGAGAACTACGCCATCGCCAACAAGATTCATCCCGCCGAGGTCACGCGCCGCAACATCGCCGTGTTCCGCAGCCAGGCCAAGGCGCTGGGCTATGGCTTTGACTACAGCCGCGAGGTCGACACGACGGCCCCGGAATATTATAAGTGGACGCAATGGATTTTTCTGAAGCTGTTTGAAAAGGGTCTTGCGTACAAGACCGACATGCCCGTCAACTGGTGCGTCTCCTGCAAGTGCGTGCTGGCCAACGAGGAGGTCGTCGACGGCGGCTGCGAGCGCTGCGGCAGCGAGGTCGTGCGCCGTGACAAGAGCCAGTGGATGCTGCGGATTACGGCCTATGCCCAGCGCCTGCTGGACGATTTGGACACGGTGGATTACCCCTCGCGCGTGAAACTTTCCCAGAAAAACTGGATCGGGCGCAGCGAGGGCACGGAGGTGGATTTCCCCGTCGTGTCGGGAGGCCGGCCCGTGGAGCCGGGCTATGCCCTGCGCGTCTATACGACGCGGCCCGACACGCTGTTCGGCGCGACGTATATGGTCGTCTCGCCCGAGCATCCGATGCTGGATACTTACCGGGGGCTGATCCGCAACGCCGGGGCCGTCGACGCCTACCGCGCCGGGGCCGCCCGCAAGAGCGATTTTGAGCGCGGGGAGCTGAACAAAGACAAAAGCGGCGTGCGGCTGGACGGCGTGCAGGTCATTAACCCCGTGAACAACCGGGAAATTCCCGTCTTTGTCTCCGATTATGTGCTGATGAGCTACGGGACCGGCGCGATCATGGCCGTGCCGGGCCACGATGAGCGCGACTGGGCGTTTGCCCGCAAGTTCGGGCTTCCGGTCGTCGAGGTCGTCCGGGGGGGCGACGTCCGTCTGGCCGCCTATACGGACACCGAAACCGGCGTGATGGTCAACTCCGGTTTTCTGGACGGGCTGGAGGTCGCCGAAGCCAAGCGGAGGATTACGGCCTGGCTGGCGGAGAAGGGCCTTGGGCAGAGCAAGGTCAACTACAAACTGCGCGATTGGGTCTTCGCGCGCCAGCGCTACTGGGGTGAGCCGATTCCGATTATCCACTGCCCGGAGTGCGGCATGGTTCCGCTGCCGGAGAGCGAATTGCCGCTGACCCTGCCGGAGGTGGACAGCTACGAGCCGACGGATACGGGCGAGAGCCCGCTGTCGGCCATCCGCGGCTGGGTGGAGACGATCTGCCCCGTCTGCGGCTCGGGCGCCGAACGCGAGACGGACACGATGCCGCAGTGGGCGGGCTCAAGCTGGTACTTCCTGCGCTACTGCGACCCGCACAACCAAAAGGCCCTGGCCTCGCAGGAGTCGCTGAAATACTGGATGGCCGTGGACTGGTACAACGGCGGCATGGAGCATACGACCCTGCACCTGCTGTACAGCCGCTTCTGGCATAAATTCCTGTACGACATCGGCGTGACCGCCATGCCGGAGCCGTATCAAAAGCGCACCGCGCACGGGATCATCCTCGGCCCGGACGGCGAGAAGATGAGCAAATCCGCCGGCAATGTGGCCAATCCCATGGACGTTGTGGATCAGTACGGCGCGGACACCATGCGCCTTGTGATCCTGTTTATCGGGGATTTCGAGAAGGCCGTCAGCTGGTCGGACAAGGCCGTCGTCGGCAGCCGCCGTTTTCTGGAGCGCGTCTGGGCGTTGCAGGACGGCCTGCACCCCGGCAAGGCGGTGACTCCCGCGCTGGAGGGCTTGTTGCACAAGACCGTCAAGAAGGTCACGGAGGACGTCGAGAATCTGAAATTCAACACGGCCATCGCGGCGCTGATGACGCTGTGCAACGAGATGAGCGGGCAGAAATGCTCGTGGGCGGATTATCAGACGCTGCTGAAGCTCTTAAACCCCTTCGCGCCGCACATCTGCGAGGAGCTGTGGACGAAATACGGCGCGGGCGGCCTGCTGGCCCTGCAAACCTGGCCGTCCTACGACCCGGCTAAGACGCTGGACGAGACGGTGGAAATGGCGGTGCAGGTCGCCGGAAAGCTGCGTTCGACGGTCGCCCTGCCGCGCGGCAGCGCGGAGGCGGACGTCATAGCCGCCGCGCTGGCGGACGCCCGGATCGCCGCCATCGCGCAGGGCCGCGAGCCGAAACGCTCGATCGTGGTGCCCGACAAGCTGGTGAATTTGATTTTCTAGCGCATCGAAACAAAAGACAGGGGGGAGTCTATGCGGGGGCTGAACATGGAACGGGGCAGACAGGTTTGCCAGGCGATTGTCGGCAATATCGGCAAGGTGCTGGTCGGAAAACAGAAAACCGCGGAGCTGGCGCTGGCGGCGCTGCTGTGCGAGGGGCATGTGCTGATCGAGGACATTCCCGGCGTGGGAAAAACATCGCTGGCGGCGGCGATGGCCAAAAGCGTGGACTGTTCCTTCCGCCGCATCCAGTTTACGCCGGACATCCTGCCGTCCGATATCACGGGATTTTCGCTGTTCAATCCCAAGCTCGGGGAGTTTGAGTACCGCCCGGGGCTTGTACTGAGTTCCTTTGTGCTGGCCGACGAAATCAACCGCACCTCGCCCAAAACGCAGGCGAGCCTGCTGGAGGTCATGGAGGAAAGCCAGGTCACCGTGGACGGCGTCACGCGCCGCGTGGGGCCGCCGTTTATGGTCGTGGCGACGCAAAATCCGCTGGAATATGTGGGCACGTACCCGCTTCCGGAGGCGCAGATGGACCGTTTTTTGATGCGCCTGTCGCTGGGGTATCCGGAGAAGAGCGAGGAGGAAGCCATCCTGCGCCGCTTCAAGGCCGACGACCCGCTGGAGGAGCTGGTTCCGGTCGCCTCCGCGGAGCATATCGTCGCGCTGCAGCAGGGAGTCCGCGTCATCCATGTGGAGGACAGCCTGTATTCCTTTATCACGGAGATCGTGCGCGCCACGCGCCGCCATCCCGACGTGGAGCTGGGCGCCTCGCCGCGCGCGTCGCTGGCGCTGTTCCGCGCCTCGCAGGCGTGGGCGCTGCTGGAGGGGCGGGCGTTCATTCTGCCGGACGACGTCAAGTACATGGCCACCCCCGTGCTGGGGCACCGCTTGATCTTAAAGCAGGAGGCGCGCCTGCGGCATGTCCGTCAGGAGGATGTGATCGGGGCGATTTTGGACAAAGTCGCGGTTGCCGGTTGATGGGCATGAACGCGGCCGGAGCGAAAAAAGCGGGAAAACGCATGAAAACGCCGAAAGCGGAGGCGCGGTCGGCGCGGGTCGCGTATGGCGCGGTGCTGACCGGTTCAGCCCTGCTTGCGTTGTTTGCCGGCGGGCGCATGGTGTACGCGCTGTTCTATCTATGCCTGCTGCTGCTGCCGCTGTCGCTGGCGCACGCATTCGCCGTGTCGCGGTTTTTAGGGCTGACCCAGCACGTCAAGCAGATGGCGCTGGATAAGGGCCAGCTCACGTCCTGGACGTTTATCCTTCGCAATGCCTGTTTTCTGCCCGCGCCGTGGATCGAGGTCCTGCCGCGCGCGTGCGCCGGCCTGGAGGCCCGGATAGAGCCGACCCGTATGGCTCTTCTGCCCGGCGGCCGTGAAAAACGGACGATCCCCGTGCAGTTCCGCTATCGCGGCGCGTACCGTCTGGGCATGGAAAAAATCGTCGTGAGAGACGCGATGCGGCTCTTCGCCGTGTCCGTTCCTCTGCCTGAGAGCGTGCCCGTTCTGGTGTATCCGCGCGTGTATGAGCTGCGCCGTTTCGCGATGTCGCGCCTGACCGAGGAGGACCGGCCCTGCCCGATTGCCCAGCCCTCGGACGAGGTGCTGGCGGAGACGCGCAAATACATCCCCGGCGATACCCTGTCCCGGATTCACTGGAACCTGACGGCGCGCAATCAGGAGCTGATGACACGCCTGTTCGTGCAGGAGGCCGAGCAGCGCGTGATGTGCGTTGTTGATCTGCGGCCCTTCGAGGCCGAGGATACGCGGCTGTGCGAGGACGCGGTGATTGAGGCGGCGCTGGCGGCGGCGCGGTTCACGCTGTGGAAGGGCGTTCCGCTTTTATTTACGGGCTATGACCGCGGTACGCGCTACGCGGCGGAGGCGCGCGATCTGAGCCGCTTTGAGGAGTTGAGGCGCGTCTGCGCCGCGCTGAGCTTTGGCGCCTCCCTGCCGCCGGAGCTTCTGCTGAACGACCTGCGCGAATCGCGCTATGTGATGTTGTTCACGGCGCACGACCCGTCGGACGAGCTGCTCAAGCGCGTGCCCGCCGACGGGTATATGGACGTATTCCGTATCCGCCGCGGCGGCCAGGACGCCGTGCCGCCCTACGGCACGGCGGGACGGGTGCGGGTCTTCGCGCTGGACGCGGATGAGCGCCTTCCGGCGGTCATGGAAAACGTGGAATGAGCCGCACTCCGGCCGGCCCGGAAATGAATGGTGAGGTTGAGGTGAAACGCTGAATGGATGGTTTCCGAAAAACATTAAAGGCGACCGCGCTGGCTGTCGCTCCGATTGTCGCTGTCGTTCTGATTCTCAGCTTTACGGCCGTGCCGGTCGGGCTGCCGCTGATCATCAATTTTCTGATCGGCTCCGTGCTGATTGTTTTGGGGCTGTCTGTGTTTCTGATCGGCGTGAATTTATCCATCATGCCGCTGGGCAGCTACACCGGCGAGGCGCTTTCCAAAACGAAACGGCTGTGGGTGCTGGTCCTGGCCGGGATTATCCTCGGCTTCTTCGTTTCGCTGGCCGAGCCCGGCTTGATTGTTTTGGCCAATCAGGTCGATTTGGTTACGATGGGCCGGCTTCCCGCGATGAACTTGCTGATTTACGTTTCCGTCGGCTTTGCCGTCGTCCTTTCCATAGGCCTGCGGAGAATCTTCTCAAAAATCCCGTTCTATCTTGTCATTCTGCCGATTTATCTCGTCATCGGCGCCGCGTCCCTGCTGATTTCGCCGGAATTTCTGGCCCTCGCGTTTGATGCGTCGGGCGCGACGACCGGAATCATGGCGGTGCCGTTTATCCTCGCGCTGGGCGTGGGCGTCTCCTCGCGCAAAAAAGACAGCATCGGCTCCGAGGAAGACAGCTTCGGGCTTGTCGCGATGGCTTCCGCCGGCGCGATCATCGGCGTTATCGTCTTACAGCTGGTTCTGGGGACGGCGGAATATGATTCCGGCCTTCCCATTGAAACGGCGGTGACCGATTCGATCTTCCAGTCCTTTATCCGGGTCATCCCCAAAACGCTGTATGAGGGCCTGGTTACGCTGCTGCCGCTGCCGGTGGTTTTCCTCCTCCTTCGGCTGACGGTGCTGAAGCTGAGCCGGAACCGCACACGCAAAATGATCATGGGCTTTATATATTCTTTTTTCGGGCTGGTCATTTTTTTCCTTGGGGTCAACGGCGGCTTCATGGACGTCGGCACGGTGCTGGGGTATAATCTGGCGTTAAAGGGCAACGACGCGCTGACGATCGCCGTCGGGTTCCTGATCGGACTGATCACAATCGCGGCCGAACCGGCGGTATACGTTCAGACGAATCAGATCGAAAGCGTGACCAGCGGCCATATCAAGCGAAAGACCGTGCTGGTCCCGCTTTGCGCCGGCGTGGGCTGCGCCGTTATGCTGGCGGTCATCCGGATTCTGGTTCCGGCGGTCCAGCTCTGGCATTATCTCCTGCCGGGATATATCGTCGCGCTGGGACTGACGTTTTTCACTCCGAAGCTCTTTGTGGGCATCGCCTTTGACGCGGGCGGCGGCGCCACGGGGCCGATGACGGGGACGTTTATCCTTTCCTTTACACAGGGGATCGCCGCGAGCCGGGAGGGCGCGAACCTGCTTCTGGACGGGTTCGGGATGATCGCCCTGGTGGCGCTGTTCCCCATTATAACGCTGCAGATTTTGGGCCTGATCTACAAGATTAAGACGCGGAAACGGAATGAAAAGAGCCTGAAGCGATGAAACGCGCGAGGAGCCGCATGGAGGGCGTGGCATGAAAGATAAAACCCTGCTGCCTGACGCGCTGCTGTCCGTTGCCTTCACCGTGACGATGCTGTGCGTCCTGCGGAATACGGTAGTCATTGTGTTTCCGCCGGGGATGATTCTGGGCATTGTGCTGTTGTGGCATGTGGCGCTGGCGGTCGTTGACCGGCTGAAGCCCTCGCCGATGCTGGCGGGGACGCTTTTGTTCATCCTGGCGGCGATGGTGATTCTCTACGCGGCGCGCATCGGCGCGGAGGGCGCGGAGGGAAGCTGGCTGAGCGGGTATCTCCGCTGGGCGACGCAGGAGAACGTACAGCACAACGATACGGTCTATTGGCAGTACCGTATGGCGACGCTGGGCATGGTGAGCTTTGTGTTCTCTCTGGCGCTGTTTCTGCTGATCCGTTGCGAGGCGCATATCGGGCTGATGATGATGGTCGGCACGTCCATCTTTTTGGGGATGCAGTGGGCGGAATATGAGTACGCGCCGATGCTGCTGTGGTCGTTTTTGTTCCTGATTCTGAGCGCGTCGCTGCGGCAGGGGCTTTGGAAGGGCGGGCAGCAGGGGCTGCAAATGCTCTGTGCGGCGCCGCTGTGCGCGTTGATTTTGCTGGCCGTGTCCGCGTTCCCGCTGGACGAGGAGCCGCTGGGACAGCGCATCCTTGACCGTTTCAGCCTGCTTCCCGGGATCAGCTCCGACATCGATTGGGGGCCGTTCGCGTTTTTCAAGGCGGGGCAGACCGGCGACGCGACCGACATCCGGCGCGATCTGGGCGGCCCGTTCGAGCCGGACACGCGGACACTGCTGTATCTGCGGGCCGAGAAGCCGCTGTATATGAAAGCCCGGAGCGCGCGGATCTACACCGGGCGGCGCTGGGAGCCGGACAACCTGCCGCATTACACCTTCACCGACACGCTGTTTCAGACGGCCTACCCGCACTACCCGGCGTCATTTACGCACTCCGCCAGCCTCGAGCATATCTTTGGGGATGCCTCCGAGGCGGCTGGGATACAGGCGGAGCGTTACCAGCTTCCCGCGACGCTTTCGGAGAGGCTGGACTGGGGCCGGGACGACCCGCGTTTATACAGCCTGAAACGCGCGACGGTGTATTATTGGGAGATGA
>Ga0099364_10015156_pt1 | contig 10185 bp, 10 predicted proteins | sample TergutTh196P3_FD_73070 | JGI IMG/M metagenome (GOLD analysis project Ga0099364, IMG submission 73070) | Microcerotermes parvus P3 segment gut microbial communities from Pointe-Noire, Republic of the Congo - Th196 P3 | ecosystem: Host-associated > Arthropoda: Insects > Digestive system > Gut ...
TTCGTCCAATATTACAAACGCGCTATCGGGCAAACAAGCCCGTGCCACAGCTACACGTTGCCATTGTCCGCCGGAAATATCCACGCCGTTTTCTTCCAGTTTACCAAGCGGCGCGTCAAGTTCGGCAATACCGTCTGCAAGCCCCATTTTAAGAGCGTCATGCAAGGCGTTATCATCATAAAATTTTGATAAATCTCCGAACGCAACGTTTTCTCGCAAGGTCAGCGCGTATTTGCAAAAATCTTGAAAAACCACGCTGAACACGCGGCGCAACGCGACGGCGTCCATTGTTTGAATATCCATGCCGTTGATAAGAATACGTCCGCTGTCCGGCTTATACAAGCGACACAGAAGTTTAACGATAGTAGATTTACCCGCGCCGTTTTCACCGACAAGCGCGACGCGCTCGCCTTCTTTTACCTCGAAGCTAACTCCGTTTAATACTCTTAAATCGGTTTTCGGATATGTAAATACCACGTTTTCAAAAACAATATGCGGCGGCGCCTCGGTCAAAGGTTTATCTCCGTCGTTGATTTCAGGGAGCGATAAAAATTTGTAATAATGTTCCATCAGCAAATAACGCTGCCGCAAATTTTGTACAGTATGGGACAGATTATCGGCGTTTTGCAATATAGCCCAAGTTGACGTGATTAGAGCTGTAAATAACCCGATTGTAACGTTGCCGTTTATTATTGCGGATATGAGTCCAAGCACAATAAAGAAAGACCAACACTTGAACAAAATCGTGCTGATAAGAAAAAACTTTTGTGAGCGTATAGTTGTCTTTACACGGGTATCAAGCACTTCACGGGAAATACCGCGCCATTTCTTTGCTATATAATCGGTTGCCCGAAATATCTTTAATTCAAACAACGATGATTTGTTTGAGAGTAGCCCGCCGAGATAATGCATCATTCGCTCGTCGGTGGATTGATTATTGAACATGGTATTCATCATATCTGCAGCTTTGAAATCAAGCCATATCATCGGGACAAGCAGCGCTGCAAAACCGACCACAAACCACCACCCGGCTTGCGCAAAAATCAATGCCGCACCGACAACGCCAATCATACTTTCAAGCACACGGAGTATTGTCAAAAATAACTGGAACACCTTATCTTGCGGGTCAGAGGACATCCGTTGTAATGTGTCCTGTACGTCCTTATCCTCGAAACAAGCGTAATCGAGCCGCTTAAATTTTGCTATTACATCCGGCGTCATGCCAATAGTTAGTTTTCGTCGGATAGACACATATAAAATGCCGTTTAAAAACCCGGCACCGATTGCGCTATAAAACAACAAGGAAAACAACAATAACCCTACCCACAGTATAAGACCGTTCCAACTATCGCCGTTTGTGATGATACCCGATACCGTATCAATAATCCGTTGCGTGAAGTAAATCGACAACGGAGCAAGCACCGCATACAGCCCGACTTGAAATAATTTCAAAACAGTTAGTCCGGGTGCATACCGAAATACTATTGATATTGATTTGAGTGACTTGCGGAACATTGTGTACCTCTAATCCTGCCGTTATTTTTATTCATCGTCCTCGTCTTTCGGTTCGATGAAGTATTCAATTTAAGGGATTACATCACCGCTCGGCAAAAATTTTTCTAAGCTCCAACCTTTCGCGAGCTTCTAGCGTTTGAACAGCGGGGACGTGAACATTGTGAACATTGGGGACGGTTCTTTTGTTCATTTTTGAAAATGAACAAAAGAACCGTCCCCGCTGTTCATCTCCATGTTCATGGCTTTCTTCCCATGTACAATTGGTATATGCAATTTAGTTTTTGTTGTCCTCCATGGTTTAATATGGCATTTCTAATTCCAGAGTATAGAGCCGCCCTGTTTTCCTCCGGCAGGGCTTTATGGTCGGAATAGGTATCGAGAAGAGAAACATAATCGTCCGCGCTATATGATATGGTGGCATCATAGAGCTTCATCGTAATGTCTCGAAACCCGAATTGTTCCAAACCTTCTAGCCTGAAACCCCTATGCAATTCCATGGGATTCAGAAAATCGTCATATGTCATCTTCGCTATGGGAATCGACCTATTGTCCCGTTTGTAATAGCTGTAATAGTGTTTATCATAAAGTGCTTGGCTTACTTCATAAAGTTTATCATCGTTTGCCGTAACCGCATTGTTGCGAAAGAGTGCAAAGACCCCGCCGTTCTTTAGTAATCGGTAGCTTTTAGGGCATCCTATTTGCGCATCCACCCAATGAAAAGCAGATGCAGCATATATGATATCATAGCTGCTTTCTTCAAGGGATACATTCTCAAAGGTATCTACAATAACCCTAAATGTCGCGTAACTTGTGTATTTTTCAATGAGAAACGCTGCCATGTTTGCGCTCATTTCGACAGCAGTTACATCGCAGTCTGCTTCGAGAAAAGGCGTTGTTGCTTTCCCTGTCCCCGCACCTATCTCGATAGCTTTTTTGTCTTTGACTCCCTCTGCATATTCGAAAATGTCTGCATACAGCTCATTGGGGTATTCCCATCGCACTTTGTCGTAGTTCACCACATTCTCATCAAAATGCGTCCTGTACTCCCGCTCCCATCCTGTTTTTTCGTTATCTGCCATATAATTCCAACTCCTGCGCTGAATTGTCCACGTTATTCCTCCTCCTCCATTACTCATTATCCACTGACTGCTGCTTGGTGGCTTGAATACTTCAGAGTGGATGCTATGTTCCCTTTTGTGATCGCAGTGACCAGCTTTGGATGGCTGCCGGAAGTGTCCACCAGTATCAAGTCTGCTATCTTGCCCTGCGTTATGGAGCCAACATGCTTGTCGATGCCGACAGCTTCAGCCGGCACAAGCGTAACCAACCTTACGCAGATCGAATTCCCTGTGTAGCTTGAAGACTGCTTGAAGCATAGAAGGCGGGTAATAATCAGAGCAGAGCATTGTGATGCTATTGTCAAGTATGCCTTGAACTGCCGATAGGTTCCCAGTGTGGGATTTCCCGAGCAAAACATTGGGAGCGCCGCCAAGAGTTGCCATGCCTTTCGTTTTTGCGTATCGGGCTACTTCGATTTCAACCGGAAATTCGCTGATTGTGGCATGGAGCATATTCTTCATGAAATCGACTTTCTCTACGCTGTCATCGTCATGGGAAGCTATCGAGAGACCCTTGCTCTTTGCATAGCAGGCTATTGCCGCGAGCTTGTCTCCTGAGACACGTTCGGCCTCCATGCGCTTTTTGAATCGTTCATCTATCTTTTCCTCGCTCAGTGACGGATTGTTCAACCTAGTGTTGTTTTTGAACCTCTCCAAATCCCTGAACTGCCCCTGTCCAGGCGTGTGATCCGTGAATGACAGGAGAGATACCGGAGCATCGTCCAGCAACGAAATCAAGTTTGGCACTGCTTCGATGAAGGTTATGTCGAATCTGATATGCAAACGGTGCCTTATGAGGCGCGGGTGGTTCCCCAAGTCCGATATCTCTTGAATCACTTTTGGGAACATTTCCCCTCTTGCAGCTTTTGTACCCATTCTCGACATCGACAGGGAGTGATAAATGGTTGTGATGCCTTGGTTGATGAGCTGTTTCTCCTGTTCTTGAAGCGCCAAGGAAACATCCATCAACGTGCCTGTCCTTGGTTCAACTACCTGTTCGATATTGTCTGAGTGTATGTCTATCAAGCCAGGCAGCAGATATGAACCAGCGGCATCTATGACAGTTCCGCCTGAAGTGTTTCCGCAGATGCTGCTGATGAAGCCGTCTTCTATCGACAGGCAGGCATCTTCCAGCAGCTCGTCGGGCATAACGATATTTGCGTTTATGATGTGATATAGCATATAGTTGTCCTCACACTTTTAGTCTCTTTTCAGCATATTAAAAATATTTCGAATATATAAGTGAAAGCTACGATGCCTTGGACTGCGCTTGTATTCATGTTCGGTAGCCAGCTTTGTCACAGTAGCCAACAGCCACGACCTCCTCGCCAATGCTGATAGCCTCGCTGCAATCGGAAATATCATCCAATCCTTGCGAAGTCCCGTAGATTTCGTCAGCTCTTTTATTCTTTTCATCATAACAGCTGTGCGACATTTGCATTATAAAAACAATAAAGTAAAATCTAAACGCCGTAGCATGTAATAATTTGGTAATGTTGCAAGGGATCATCAACAGGTTAAGCGCATTGCCCTGTAGGGGGGCGCATTGCGCATCCGAAAAAATACGGCATTCCATGCAAATGCGGACGGCCAATGGTCGCCCTTACACAATTGGATCCGTTAACTTGATGACATTGGTCTCCTATGCACCAATCGCAACGCAATTATTCTTATTGGTCTTGGGGTGTCTGAATCCAGCGTCTTTTCACGCGATTTTAGCGTTTTTGCAAAGGACGATGCCCACAAAAAGAGCCGTATGGTGATTGCGTTTCCTATAGAAATGCAATCACCATACACTGCTGCCATATCGCATTTTTCATTCGTTCTATTCCTGTGCCTATCTGCTAAATATAGTCGCAACGGTTCAATTTGGCCAGATATGTGTTGCACATGTTGATCGTTTGTGCTACAACAAGGCCTCAAGGAGGCGCTGATATGAAAAAAACCGATACTATTCACATGAGGGTCGCTCCCGATGTGAAAGCCGAAGCCGAAGCTATATTAGCTCGGCTTGGAATAACAACCGCCGATGCAATCAATATGCTTCTCAATCAGGTCATACTACGTGGAGGTTTACCTTTCGACGTTCGGCTCCCTTTGCCGAATAAAACAACAAGGCGCGCCATGCACGAGGCGGAGAATGATATAAATCTCCATAAATTCAGTTCGGCTGATGATATGTTTAGTGAGTTGGGTATATAATGAAAACACCGGCTTTTACAACACAATTTTGTGTAGCTATCTATACGGAAACTTACTTCGGTTTTTTGCTACATAGATTTCCATACGGAAAATTACTGCTCCATTTTTCTGTATATGTTTCTATACAGAAAAAATATGAATTCTTACGAAAACTGAGCTACTCATTTACTTAAATGCATCAATATATGCACTAATCATATAAACTCTATTACGTGACAAGCCGGTTGTTTCTTCTATCACTCCGTTTCTTTGCATATCATCAACAATATTCAACACTGTTCTTTGAGTTAATTCGGTTCTTAGACATATTCTGTTCACATCAAGTATAGGGTCTATATAAAAAGCATCCAAAATCGCATGGACATTTTCGGTTCTACCCCTGATAGTGGCTGCTCGTTTGTTCAATTCCTGAACCACTTGTACTGAATTGCTGAATTTATCCTTAGCACTTACTGCCGTATCAATCGTTGCAGACAAGAAAAATTTTACCCAGTGCGTTAAATCATTGTCCATGCGCGGTTTATCTAGCCCGTCATAAAAATATTCTCTATTTCTTTCAAAGTAGTCTGATATATAAAAACAAGGCTTTGAGATAATGCCTTTTGCAAGCAGATACAATGGGATTATCAACCGACCGACTCGTCCGTTACCGTCCAAGAATGGGTGAATCGTTTCAAACTGATAATGCGCGATTGCCGCTTTTATCAGATGCGGGACGTTGTAATCATCATTGTTAAGGAACTTTTCCTTTATCTTCCTTACGCCCATATAAGGGTGCTTTTGGTGCCAATGGTCGATTCTCGACTTGATGCGCTCCTCGTTTTCCACCTTTTCGGGTGCAGGGGGTCTGCGCTCGCAGTACACCCCCGTGCGGTTGATCCCCAGCAGTTCGCACCGCCTGGTTATCGTCAGCTCGTCAGCCTTTGTAGCCGATTCGATCTTCCCATCCGCTGCCATACTGCTTTTCACATGTCTCTTTTAAAAAATCCACCTCGAGCGTCAGTTGACCAACCTTCTTCTCCAGCCTTTCCTGTATTCTCTTTTGCTCTGCCAGCTTTTTCTCTGACTCCTTGACTTCCTTTGCCGATGAAAACACTTTCGCGGAGTTCTCTATGAATTCTCGCTTCCAGTTTTGTATCTGGTTCGGGTTTATCCCTTCGCGGCTAGCTATTTCGCTAACAGTTGACTCCTCGCGCAACGCTTCCATCACTATCCTTGCTTTGTAGTCGGGTGTGTATTGCTTCCTTTTCATTTTTTTGACTTCCTTTCCCGATGCTTTTCCACCGGTTTATTATATCAGAAGTCACTTGTATTTTGAATTTCGTGTCTTAATTTATGGGTACATTATATAAAAGCGGATTTGCGCGTTTCAAACATGACCGATTTCAAAATCGACCGCAATTTCTCTCTTGCCATCATAGCACGGAGTGGCTTCATGCACTTGTTGACAGCGTGTGAACAGCGGCAAACACTTTTGAATATCCGCAGCCACTTGACTGACGGTGGCGTGTTGACATTCAATCATTTTCAACCTTATCCCGTTATACAGGCAAAGCAGCTGCAGTCCTCGCCTGACGACTTTATCTTCCGCGCAGAATACATAAACAGCGGGGGGAAACGAGAGCGGATTTCGGAAGCGTATACATATGACCATATCTCTCAGGTTATGAGGGGCAACTGGAAATTCGAAACGCTTGACGCTGATGGAAATGTCACCGATGTCCGTATTCGCCCACAAGCTATGCGCCACACCTATAGGCAAGAGATGGAGTATCTGCTTGAATTGTGCTGCTATGAGGTTGCGGGCGTGTACAATGACTACTGCTATAGTGCAGCGAAAGATAATTTTATATGGGTGGTGAGAAAAAAGTGAACACAAAGCCGGTCATCAGTATCCGTGAAATCCGTCAAACACAACTTGGCATTGCAACCAACGTAAATCTGGCTTGGATACAGGCATTAGGCGCATTTTAATATGGAAATAAAAAAGCTGTGTTTCAAATACAATAAAGAGCCCCAATTTTTTCTGTGGGGTATTGGTATATTCATAATTTGCTTTGCTATCCCGCTACCAATTCTAATAGCGCCCCTCAGATGGGCGTGGAAAAATAGCGGATTCTTTCAAGGACAAGGAGAGTTTGAGCCTGTTTGGATATTAACAGGTATATTCATTTTGCTTGTTCTTATTGGACTATTTGCTTTCTGCGTATTTTGCGCGAATTCGTTGTCTGCAAGAATCACAGAGAGAGAAGGATTAGCGGAATTCATGGAAACGGAATTGACGCTTATCTGGAATAAGCGCGCCATAAAAATAAAATATGAGGATATCTCCAAGATTGTATGTCAATTTACGGTATTTTCAAATAATCTACTACCTCCCATAGGCGATTTATATATTGGTTTGTTAAATAGAAAAAAAATAGTAGTCAAACTCTCTGCTGCGGAAACCTGGGAGAAAAAAAAAGAATACATTCGCTATAGAAAATCGGGGACCGGTTATATGCCGTGCGGTACGTCACTTTGGAATGTGAGTCTTGAACTTCGCGACAGAACCGGAAAAAATATTGAAGTATGGGATGCAGATGAAACAGTGGTGGGGTAAAAAGCTATGGCATGTAAAGGAACGCCTATACTATACCCCGAGAGCCGCCATTTGAGAAATGACCTTTTCCGTTCTCGTTTCAATATCGTTTCTGTTTAGATTGTCAAGACGCAATTCAAATATGACGGATCCATCCTTTGTAAACAAAACCCTGTCGGATCTGGCGGCTACTTTCGCGTCATGCGTTACAATAAATATTGCTGTACCTTCTTTGTTGATGTCCGAAAGCAATGTCATTATTTCATCGGATGATTTTGAATTGAGCGCTCCGGTCGGCTCGTCGACAAACAGTATCTCAGGCGAATTGATAAGGGCGCGGCATATCCCGGCTCGCTGCAACTGCCCTCCCGACACCTCGGTGGTATCACGTTTCTCAAGTCCGGATATTCCCGTCTTTTCCATAAGCAATTTTGCTTTTTCCGTAACTGCCGCAGTGTTTTTCCTGCCGTTCTGAAGGGCAGGAAGGATGATATTGTCCAGAATGTTCAGATTTTTTAGCATGGTAGGCTGCTGGAACACAAACCCCATTTTTGTTCTGCGAATATCCGCAAGCTCATTTTCCCGCAATTCAGACAGCTCCACACCGGTAAACTTGACCGAGCCACTTGTAATATCATCTGTTCCGCTCAACGCAAACAGCAATGTGGACTTCCCGGAGCCGGACGGCCCCATAACGGCGACAAACTCCCCGCTGCTTATTTCCACATCCACCCCATTCAGGGCACCGACTATTTCATCACCCTTGCCGAAAATTTTAGTGATTTTTTCCCCGGTGATTATCTTCTCCATAACTTATGCCTCCATGAGATGCTCAGATATTTTTATTCGGCGAATATCGGCTATGCCAAGCAGGGCTGCGGCATATACGCACAGCCCAATCAAAAGCGGCGAGAACAGATACGAGAATAGCGGGTTTACCATAAAGCCAAATGATGACGCACCAAAGGTGGATATAAGAGCCACTCCCACAAGTTCTCCCAGAGTATTTGAGAGAAGCGTGCCGATAACCACTCCTATGCCCAACACAACAATGCAGCGAGTGATATACTGTCTACGTATATCTGCGCTAGTAAATCCTATTGATTTCAAAACAGCAATAGGGTATCTGTCTTTTGTGACCAGCATTTTCATGAACAGCAGCGTCACCATTGTTGTAAGCACGGCAGTCAACCCAATAGCTGCATAGGACGCTAAATGCACGGCAGCAATGGTGGGACCAAGCATCTGTTCCATGTGTTCCTCTATTTCGGATACCTTAGCGAACGGGAAACCCCCCCTGTATTGCAAGACTTTTTCCCCTACCGCCATGCCGTCCAAGAAATCAACCGGAATACTGCTCCAAAGGATTTCACCTTGATTTGCGCCGAAGATGGCTTTTGCGGTAAATCCACCGTTGGTGAGATCAGAGTAAACGCCGCATACCGTAAGGAATTTTTCCGTGCCGTCGACTATCAAGACAATTTCATCGCCAACCGTTTTTTCCAATTCATCGGCGTAAGAATTTGATATGGCTATTTCATTATTTGTCTGCGGCATTTTTCCTTTTGAATACGTTATGGGAAAAGCGGAATGGTCGCCAAGGTCAACCCTGAGCCGCCGCGTGGAGCCATCGTCCGTTATCATGTCGAACATCATGCAGATAAAGACAGCATATTTCGATACGCTTTCATCACCCGCCAATGCAGCCTCTATTTGAGCGGTTGTTTCTGCGACGTCATCTGTCAGCGTTTGGGATGTTCCGATTGTCATGTCGCTTTCCCCAATACCCATGTAGGTCATAAAGCTTCTTGCTGAGATCGTATTGTAGATGTTTTGTGGAACATTAATTATGAACGAAGAAATTACCAGTACAACGAACATCGTTGCATATAGTTTTTTTCTGGAAATCACATCTTTTATGCCAAGGAATACGTTGCGCCCAAGCGCGCGGTTTTTGCTTAATCGGAAACTTGCGGACGATTTCGATTTTTCCTGCGGCGCACCTAAACGTATCGCCTGTGCCGCCGATATCTTGCGGAAGCGGCGCAAAACACCGTTGACGTATAGCATTATAACAGCAAATATCAACGCCGCTCCGATTAAGCCAAAAATCACTCCCAAAAAGAAACGATCATCCTGACCGAAATACAGGCGGATGTTCTCCATAAACGGATCTTGGATCAGCAGCGAAACACCGAACCCGATAATACAAGCCGCGCCCGCAATCGCGCTGTATTTTGCCGTATATAGCTTTTTGATATGTGATACCCTGAGTCCAACGGCTTTCAATACTCCAATTTCCCTGTAGTCTTCCTCTACCTTGGCGAGCAGGGTAAATCGGATGCACAAAAATGACACGACTATGACGAGCAGTCCGATTAGAACAAGCACTGCTATCATAATACCGTCCGTGATTGCGTTTACAAGCCTGATTATGGAATAAGTTATGGCGGGCGGTCCATTTGCCGGAAGTCCGGCGTTCAGGTATTCAGTTTCAAAAGCGGAAACCCCGGAAGTGTCTTGAAAGCGGAACTCGATCAGGTACTCCATGATTCCGAAATCTCGTATCTTTTCAAAGTCATTTTCACTTATAAGGAAACGCTTGGAAGATACGAGGGCTGCGTTCATTTGCGAGTCCCTGAGAAAACCCGAGACAGTGAGCTTAATGCTACGTATCGTTACCGTATCGCCAATCTTCGCCGCGCCCTCTCTCATGTAGTAGATTGGAATAAAAACCTCGCCATCGGCGGGCTGAACAATGTCGTTGTT
>Ga0099364_10015157_pt1 | contig 10184 bp, 8 predicted proteins | sample TergutTh196P3_FD_73070 | JGI IMG/M metagenome (GOLD analysis project Ga0099364, IMG submission 73070) | Microcerotermes parvus P3 segment gut microbial communities from Pointe-Noire, Republic of the Congo - Th196 P3 | ecosystem: Host-associated > Arthropoda: Insects > Digestive system > Gut ...
CAACAATATCTTTTTTTACATCTTGTGGATACATAATTATTTCTTGCCCATTAGCACACCCTATATTGTTACAACAATTAAGCGACATAGATATTAAAATAATATATATTCTAAAAGACATTTTATTCCTTATATTAATTAGCAACATATCTTTTTTACTCTTTCAGTATGTCGTCCTCCTTCAAAATGTGTTTTTAAAAATATTTTAACAACTTCTAACGCAGTTTCTTTTGAAATAAATCTTGCGGGTAAGCAGCATACATTTGCATCGTTATGCAAACGGGCTAGTTGAGCAATTTCAGTTGACCAACACAATGCACCACGAATTTTTTGATGTTTGTTGACCGTCATATTTATACCGTTTCCTGAACCGCATACCGCAATTCCTGCATCACAATTTTCGTTTGTTATCGACAATGCCATTGGATGTGCATAATCCGCATAATCAGTACTTTCACTTGAATGAGTACCAAAATCAACTATTTCATACACATTTTTTGAGAGTTCTTTTTTAATATACTCTTTCAATTCAAAACCTGCATGGTCGCTTGCTAAGGCTATTTTTTTGAATATCATTTGTTATTTTCGTTAATAGTTTTAATAATATTTTCACACGCACCAATACGATAACCTTCTGAAAAATACAATATTCCGCCATTGTTGTCGAGGAAAAGCAGCAAAGGAAAGTTTTCACTAAAATCTAATTGCAATGTGTTTGAAACAATATTCAACAAAGAGCGATTTTTGTCAACTGCGCACACGTGTTGAGATGGCAGATTTTTATAATTCGACAAATTATATCCTGTTGAAATTTTGTCGTCTGCAATCATAAAAACTATCGCTCCATTCCATTCTTCCAAAATGTTTTTAAATGTTTCCAATTCGTGCAAAACAAGTTTTGATGGCTCTTTTTTCAGGTCAATAAAAGCGATAACTGCGCCATTTTCATTAGATAACTCTTTTAAAGTATTATGAGTGCCGTCTGTTTTGTCGATGCGGATATTCATGTCAACAAAACCTAAAACCTGCATTTTGCCTACTGTTTCGGGCAGTTCTACGATAAAGTTTTTATTTTCTTCTTCATTTAAACTAAACATTGAAGTTTTGATTGTAACTGAGCCGTCGTTGGCACGGCTACCAATTAATGCGCTATAATATCCGTGGTCAATATGAATAGTTGCAGGTAAGTTTTTCAAATTATCATCTTCATAATAATTGAGTGTAACAAAATCTCCATTATGAAATTTAGCAATTGTGTAATGAATTGTATATCTCGGCTTAATAATGTTTTGGTCGTAATTGTTGAAAGTAACAGTAGATTTTGTGGATTTTTGGTCAGTTTGTGATTCAAAATTTATATCAACCCAATCATCATCGTAGAAATATTGCGGTTTTTCGGTTGCTGGGTCCAAACGTGCAGGAATGCCTGCAGTTCTGCAAATAGCAACAAACAGTATATTGCGTGAACGGTTGTCTGCATGACGTAATTCGTAAACCCCACGCGGCGAAATTGGGCAATTATAATAATTTTCTTCGTCAATAATTTTTATATTGTTTTGTATCCAATCGATTATATCAAAAACAGTTATATTTTCTACTTCTAAATTGGCAAACTCATTAACAAAAAATGAACGCCACGGACGAATCAATTCTCTTTCAATGCGCGGCGACAATACATATTTAGATAAAAATTCTACTGTTTGCTGATGATTAGGTATAAGTAGTTCTTTTAAGCCTGAATTAAAATGATTTGAAAGAATATTTTCGGGTGTATCGCGTAGGTCTTTTTCGGTGAGCGATTCTAAAAATGGCAAAAAATAAGGAGATTCATAATCACTGTTCTTTATAAAAGACACTATCTCGGCATAATTGCCCTGCGAAAGTAGTAGATATTTTGTTAGTTCCTGTCGTATATTTATATTTTTAATACCTATTAAATCAAATAGTTGCATTGCTTTTTCTTCGGTCATAAATGTTGCCATATATCTATTTCTAATTTCCTCTTCTTCATTTAAACGTATTGCATTAGTTGCTATCTTTTCGGGTGAAATTTCGGGTGCCTTTTGTTCGATGGGTGGCACAAGGTCGAAAGAATCGTCATAAGGCTCGTTTGGCTTTCGGTTTAATGCTACAACAATTTCCGTTTCAGATGCGGGTACTTTTACGAATCCGTAATTATTTTCTTTGTTTGCCCACACAACTAAATCGCCAAAACCTGTTATTAATGAAACTTTTCCGTTTTTGTCGGTAAAATCATTTGAAATGGGATATAATTCTGCAAAATTGTAAACTTTAAACTTAACTTCTGCACCCGAAACGGGCTTATTTTTTGTATCAACAACTTTTACAGTTAGATTTTTTGTGTCGCTATAATTGGGTAAAAGATTTATAATTGAATAGAGCGGCGTTTCAAGGTTTTTTTGTTCGGGACCTCTGTATAATCCAAATACTTTTGTGTGAACCATCATTGCTCTTTTAACGAGACCCGTGAACCAAGCAATATTAAGTTCGGGTTCGGGTTCGCAAGCACCCATATAATACCATTTTCCGTCTATCCAAACTTCTACCCAGGCATGATTACTATCGGTATGCACCCAACGTGGTGTGTAACATTGCCTTGCGGGAATTCCCACTGCTCTCAGAGCCGTAACCGTAAAAGTAGATTCTTCGCCACAGCGTCCCCAACTTGTGCGTCTCGTTGCAAGTGGCGCCGATGTGCGTCCGTCTGTGGGGCGATATGTAACATTTTCGTGACACCAATGGTTCACTTCTAAAGCGGCATCAGCCATTGACATACCTTTGATACGCTCTTTAAGTTCTTCGAAAAAAATGGAGCGAGCATCGTCCAAATCTTCATTGTTTACACGATAAACCAATACAAAATGCCTAAAAATATCTTCAGGTACGCTATTTCCCCACTCAAAAAAGTCGCGCGCATTAAATGCCGTTTTTATTTGGCGCAGAAAAAAATCTGAATCATAATCAGATAAATCGCACAAAGGCATATAGGCATACAAAAATTGCAATGCTTCACGCTCGAAAAGCGTCAAATTTTCATCTTCAAAAACAGAAAAAAGGGCTTCATAACGGTTAGAAGCAAGCGATTTACGTATATTAAATTGTTTTTCTACCTTTTTTCGGTAGTTTTTTTCGGTAATAAAATGTTTCTCATTTGAGCAACTACCAAACAATGTGATAATCAAGAATATAACTATTAAATTTTTCATATATTGTAATATTAGTTTTCAGTTATTCATACTCATCTATATATCGATACATAAAAGTATTATATTCAACTAATTCAATGTTTGTGGCACTGAATACAGTAAAACAGCCGTAACCATTTTCAATATTACTAACTATATTAACGGGTTCGGTAAAAAAACCTACTCCTGAATCTTGCATTCTTAAACTACGATAATATTTGAAAGTTTCGTTTGTAATATGTCGTACACGTAATGTTATTTTGTTGTTAATTTCTATTTTTTCATAAGAATCTTCTGGATACCAATAATCTTCTGTTTGTTTTTCACGACTTTTATAGAGTGAAAGGGAATTATTTTCAGGTGTTAAACTAATATCACTCATAAGCAATATATCGAACAAATATAATCCTCCTATGTCTGATAAGGAATTAATAATATCTAAGTCTCCTCCTGCCCTCTCAATTTCGGGATTATCTTGCAGTTTTGTAATATCGTCCGAGTAAATTCCGCTTTTCAAAACATCTTCTGTTCCCCATTCACCGGGGTCGCCCGAAATAACCGTTCTCTCTTTAAACATCTCTAAAGCATAATAATTACGACCTGTTTCGAGTTCATCCCAATAAAGTTTTACGGGCCAAAAATGATCATCTCCCCAGTCAATATCCCAATAACCCCAATAATAAAGATTAACAACCTCTTTTTTCTCTACTTTTGTTGTATCAATAGTTGCCGACACCACGGGCGGCAGGGGCATCACAGAAGTGGAAAAAACCTTATTATAACCCTCTACTTCTACTTCAAGTTTGTAAGTACTTCCGGGATTAGTTGTAATTCCCTCGGCAAAAAATTTGTATCCCATGTTGTCGTTATAATCGGTGTACGACATATCGAATACTCCTTCCTCTATAAGAATAAGGTTATCATTTTCGTAGAGGCTTATTTTTCCATTGCGAATAATGGTTCGGGAGTAGGGCTGCGGAGTTTTGAAGTCAGCAAGTGCTCTTCCTTCTGATAATGTTATGCTAAAGTTGCCTATTTCACCGTCTAATATTGCCGTTACGCACAATTTTGGCGGAAATGATGCTAAATCAATTTCTAATTCTGTTTCACAACAGCATAACGTTAATGCTATTGTTATTACGTATATTAATTTATTTTTCATTTATAAATTTAATAATTTTTCAACAACTCAATTTTTTCCTATTGCTAAATACTAATTTTCACTAATAATAATCATTAATTTGTTTGTCTGTCAGTAACTTAAGTTTCATTAAGCATACATCAATTCTTTGCTTATTGGAATTGGAATTGTTTTTCCTAATTCATTTGCTGTTTCTATCCATTCGTCAATAATTACTTCTAGATTTGAAAGACACTCGGTGTAAGTTTTGCCATCACTCATACAGCCTGCTAAATCGGGCACTTCGGCAATATAACAATTATCTATCTCACTCCAATTAATTATTACTTTATAACGATAATTTTTCATAAATGTTTCCTAATGAATATTTTATAATAATTTTTCTTATTTGTTTTACTTGATATGGTTTTGCAAATTTCCCAATAGGTTGTATATTAATTATTTCTTCAACATTGCTATGGGTGAAAATATGATGACTGCCCTTAATTCGTTCTCTAAATTCTAAATTAGATAACAAAACTCTAATATCCTCAAAATTAATATTATTGTCACTTTGACCGTACAAAACTATTAATAATAGTTTCTCAAATTTACTCATAGTTATTTATTGAATATTTTTGCAAAAGTAGAAAAATTTTTAAAAATATTTTATTTTTTTCTTTTTTATATAAAAATTTCAAAAAACTGAAAACTGATAATTAAAATTTAAAACTATAACTAACCGACGGAATAATTGGAAACAAACTGAATTGCACAAATTTATATTTTCTACCTCTTGGATGATACGATTCTCTGACGTCTATATAAAAAGGATTTTTTCGGTTATAAGCGTTAAAAATACTCCATACCCATCTGCGTTCTCCCCATCTTTTTTGTTTAATAAACGATACGCTTAAATCTAAACGATGATACGGCGCCATTCTATAACTATTTCTCTCGCTAAATTCATATTTTTCACCATAATATGAATAATCATTACTTAAAGGATTTTCGGGATAATAAATTCCAATAGGAACTGTAATGCAATTACCTGTTCCAAAGATCCACGCACCCGATGCCTCTATTCTTTGGTTAAAACGTTTCATTAATGCTAAACTTATGTCGTGGCGTCTGTCATATTTATAATAAAAAGGTTTCCCTTGGTTCAGTTCTTCAAATTGTCGGTCTGTCCACGAAAGTGTATAGCCCACCCATCCTGTAAAAGAGCCTGTTTTTTTCTGCGCAAAAAGTTCTAATCCATAACTTTGTCCCTCTCCTTGTACTATTTTATCTTCCCACGTGTCGCCAACATCAAAAAAACTTGCCCCTTCTTTATATTCCAACACGTTGTCCATAGTTTTGTAATAAACTTCGAGACTAATTTCATAATTTTCCCTGAAATTTTGCGCCAATCCAACTGCAGCCTGATTTGATGTTTGAGGGTGCAATAAAGGAGTAGAAGGTACCCAAAGGTCTGTCGGTAAACCAATATTTGAATTAGTAATCAGATGAACATATTGTGCCATACGAGATATAGCGGCTTTAGCAGATAAATCGCTATTAATTAGGTAACGTGCCGAAATGCGAGGCTGCAAAAAGTTGTAAAACTTTCCGTCGATACTAAAAGCCGACCAATGGAAACCTACGTTTGTCTTCAAAAGAGGAGTAATTTTTATGTCGTCTTCGATATATGCTGCATATTCCCACGCATAACGTTCTTTACCTCCAAAATCCGTTTTTAAATCATTGTCTCTGAGAGCAATAACTCCCGGATTAAATGTGTGATAAATAGCGTTTGCTCCAAGTCGAATGTAATGGTCGGGCGAGGGAATATAGTCGAAAGAGACTTTTCCGCTCCAATCGTTGATACCCGAATTGTACTGAATATCTGCAAAATAAAAATCTCTATATCCATCTTCTGTAACCCTTGATTCAAATCTCGCTCCGGTGTTGAAACGGTATCGGCTGTAAGTGATTGTTGTATTGCCAAAAAGTTTATTTGTATATATATGATTCCATCGAAATGCAGTTGTAATGTTTCCCCATTTAAGTCCCGATTCCATCTTTTCATCTTCCTTATATTCAACATCATAATCTGAATATTCGTTTTTATACCAACCTTTTGCATAGAACTTGTCGTCTCCCATATATGCGCTAAGGTAAATGCGGTCTTTTGCAGAAATGCGGTGGTTAATCTTTGCGTTCATGTCATAAAAATAGTATCCTGCTCTTATTTTCACGTCTGAGTCCATATTATTAACCATCGCTATAAATGGCGCAGCAAGCACATCAATATATGTGCGTCTTCCCGACAGGATAAAAGAAGTTCTATCTTTAATTATCGGACCTTCGAGGGTCAATTTTGCAGCGACAATTCCAACAGACCCTTCGCCACCAAATTTTTGCATATTTCCCTCTTTCATGTTGATATCTAAAACAGACGAAACACGACCTCCGTATCTTGCGGGGAATCCTCCTTTTATTATTTCCATACTATTTATGGCATCAGCGTTAAAAACGGAGAAGAAACCGAAAAGGTGCGATACATTATATAGAGGTACTCCGTCAAGCAATATCAGATTTTGGTCGGGTCCTCCGCCACGCACGTATAGTCCACTTGTACCTTCTCCTCCCGATTGTATTCCCGGCATTAATTGGAGAACTTTAAGCACGTCAACTTCGCCAAGAAACGCTGGCAAGGTCTTAATTTGAGCGGCAGGCAATGTCATCGAACTCATTTGAGTACTTTCTTGTATTCGGGATGTTCGGTTGGCAGTAATTTCAACTTCACCTAACTGTACTGACCCACCAAGTTGCATATTGATAATTGTATCGTTTTTGAGATTGAAACTAACAGATTGAGTGTAATATCCTACATAAGAAAAGACAATTTCAACATCTCCGGCTGGTAGCGTTAAACTGTAAAACCCGTACTGATTTGTGGATGTTCCCGCAAGTGTTGCCTTGTTGTAAACTGTTGCGCTTATCAAATTTTCTGTCGAAACGCTATCTTTCAAATAACCGCTTATGGTGTGCCTTTTAGATGTATTTTGTGAAAATACATTATTTAATGTGCATATAATCAAAAGTAGTGTAAAAATTTGACTCTTCATTTTGGGTATTTATGTTATTTTAATTATTTTTTAATTATTTTTTTAACTATTGAAATACAACTATTTAATTAGATAATTTGAATTTTTTGAAAACCATAATTTTATTATAATAACGAATAAAATCATAAGATATTACTTTTACTTTTAAATTTTCTTCTGTCATATTTGTTTACAATAATCGAGTTTACTCCAAAAAGTGTTCGCTACCAAAAAGTACACAAGGAATGCACAAAAAGCACAAGTTGATATATACTGATATTTAACGCTTTGTGTACCTTTGTGAAACCACTTTGTGCCCTTTGTGAAATCATTTTGTGCCCTTTGTGAAATCATTTTGTGCCCTTTGTGAAATCACTTTGTGCCATTTGTGAAATCATTTTGTGCCCTTTGTGAAACCACTTTGTGCCCTTTGTGAAATCACTTTGTGCCCCTTGTGAAACCACTTTGTGCCCTTTGTGAAATCACTTTGTGCCCTTTGTGAAATCACTTTGTGCCCCTTGTGGTTAAGCAATATGATTTTTTGGAATAGACTCAATAATTCAAATTCTCGTTCAGCAATTGCTCAGCAAGTTTCACTGCTCCGTCTAAATCTAATTCTTTTGAAAACGCCAGAAAAATCATTAAAAATTTTCGAGTTGAATCTGTTACCATTGTTCTAATAGAGTCGCTTGTAGGTGTTCCGAAGGCACCCATTTTATCTCTAAACACGGGTAAGTTTTCGATGTTAAGTTCACCGCGTCCAATTCCTTCGTAGGGTTCCATTGGCATTCCTATTCCAAGATTAATTTGACCAACTATTTTGTCTTCATCAAAACCACAAATTGAAAAGCCTGTTGTAATAGATACCACGTTTAATATATCAACCACATTATTAACATAATAGAGACTTTTATGAGAAGCAACGCGCCGCAAAAGACTTTCTGCTGATGGACGATAACGGTTTGGGTCTTTACCTAATTTTCGGTAAGCATTTTTCATGCTTTCAACAGCAGCAACTGTTCTAATTGATTCGTATGTAAGATTTTCAGATAATTTGATGCAAATTTTCTGCATATATTCTTTAAAATCATCTTTTGAAGGGCTAACATTTACCTTTGTCTGCAAATAACCTATTTTTAAATCAGGAAACAATGACTTTATTGCTGGTTCTATGTTTATTATTAACGACATATTGAAAAAAATATTTTTTATTTTTTGTTTTATATAGCGCAAATATACTAAGTTTTGGATTAATTATTTCATAAAACAAAAATTTCATCTAATTTTTTTAACAGGTATTATTAATAATGACATTAAAAAAAAATTGTATCTTTGCATTTCATTTGACAGTGAAAGTTGAACTGAAAAAGAGGAACAAGATGTTAAAACATTGAACCATGTTTAATTATATTACAATATGGGACATCAATCGAACGGCATCTATCCGCAATTACGTTGAGGGGACGCAAAAAAAAAAGCATAAATGAATAATACAATAAAAAAAAATTAACAATAGTTATAAAAATTTTTCATAAAAAATTTGATTTTTTTGTTTTGAAAAAAAAAAATATTAATTTTGCATTTTAAAAGAATGAATAATTATAGGAATATGATAAAGCAAACCTTTATAACACTGTTATTTACGTTATCGATAGCAGTTAATTCTCAAAATGTTGATTTGCGTGGTACATATCAAGGCGAAAACTTGTATGTTCAAAATCCTTTTGCATCTTCTGGGGTCGGATTTTGCATTTACGAAGTTACAGTCAATGGAATGACTACAACTGATGAAATTAATTCAAGCGCATTTGAAATAGACTTAACCGTGTTTGGATTTGACATTGGCGAAGAAATTTCGGTAAGCGTAAAATGTAAAGAAAGTTGCACAGCGAGGGTATTAAACCCTGACGTATTAAAGCCACGTGCAACTTTTGAGATTATTAAAATAAATGTTGAGGGTTCAAACGTTGTTTGGACAACGCGAAACGAGTCGGGAGCAATTCCTTTTCACGTTGAGCAATTCAAATGGAACAAGTGGGTTACCGTTGGTGAAATAAACGGCAAAGGACATTGGGAAGAGAATAGTTATAGTGCGCCAGTGAGGTTTCATTCTGGCGAAAATCGTTTTCGCATCCGTCAGACCGACAGTCGAAATGTTAGTAAATATTCGAAAGAAGTAAAAATCAGAAGTAAAGTTCAGCCCGTTACTTATTCTATCGAAAAAAACTCTCAAGTTGTTTTTTCACAGCCTACAATGTACGAAATCTATGACTACTACGGTAGGATAGTATTCAAAGGAGTAGGAGACGCTGTAAACATCAGTTCACTCGAAAGAGGTAGGTACTACTTAAATTATGATAATAAATTAGATATGTTTAACAAACGTTAGCATTGTTAATTTATTAATCTATTGCCAACCCGCCTTTTGATGTTTCTTTGTATAAACTTGGGAGGTCGTGCCCTGTTTGTTTCATTGTTTTTACTACTTTGTCGAACGGAATTAGATGTAAGCCGTCTGACAGAGAAGCGAATGAGCATGAATCTAATGCTCTAACAGCCGCAAATGCGTTTCTTTCGATGCAAGGTACTTGCACAAGTCCGCAGATGGGGTCACAAGTTAATCCCAGGTGGTGTTCTAAACCCATTTCTGCTGCGTATTCAATTTGATTGTTTGAACCACCAAAAAGTTGAGCAGATGCACCAGCCGCCATAGAACAGGCAACTCCAATTTCACCTTGGCACCCAACTTGTGCACCCGAAATAGAA
>Ga0099364_10015158_pt1 | contig 10183 bp, 8 predicted proteins | sample TergutTh196P3_FD_73070 | JGI IMG/M metagenome (GOLD analysis project Ga0099364, IMG submission 73070) | Microcerotermes parvus P3 segment gut microbial communities from Pointe-Noire, Republic of the Congo - Th196 P3 | ecosystem: Host-associated > Arthropoda: Insects > Digestive system > Gut ...
TCCACCCCACGCGCCCCTTGGGGGGCGCGACCATATATCTTTGCCAACCATGAGCGGTATGTAAAATTTCAACCCACGCGCCCCTTGGGGGGCGCGACACGCTGTCGGCGCTGTGGAGCGTCCCGATAATGCATTTCAACCCACGCGCCCCTTGGGGGGCGCGACGGGACGCCGCCGCACTGACGGCGGCTGAGAAGCTATTTCAACCCACGCGCCCCTTGGGGGGCGCGACGTAAGCGCCGTGACCGCTTCGTAACCCAAAGAGTATTTCAACCCACGCGCCCCTTGGGGGGCGCGACCAGGCGGTCTGTCATCTACTACTGTTTGGGGTGGATTTCAACCCACGCGCCCCTTGGGGGGCGCGACCAGCAGTTTCATAATGTAATGGACGCTCCGAGAAAATTTCAACCCACGCGCCCCTTGGGGGGCGCGACCGCCAAGGCTTAACGCCGTGGCTTTCGGCTGAGGATTTCAACCCACGCGCCCCTTGGGGGGCGCGACACGCCGTCGCCAGTACACCCGTTACCGGGTCTAAATTTCAACCCACGCGCCCCTTGGGGGGCGCGACCTCTCTTGGGCTACCCGGATACTGTCATTCGGCAATTTCAACCCACGCGCCCCTTGGGGGGCGCGACACGTTTCACAGTATCTATAGTGGGCCTATAAGACATTTCAACCCACGCGCCCCTTGGGGGGCGCGACGTCGGCGTTTATGTGCCGCATAATGAGATTCTTTAATTTCAACCCACGCGCCCCTTGGGGGGCGCGACCAGATTATGGGGAAGATTGGTGAGCGGGATGGCTATTTCAACCCACGCGCCCCTTGGGGGGCGCGACGCGCGTTAGGTACTCCGCTGTTATGGTTATCTCATTTCAACCCACGCGCCCCTTGGGGGGCGCGACGCGCCATAGCCCATACCGTGGAGGACACCCATCAAATTTCAACCCACGCGCCCCTTGGGGGGCGCGACGACCTGACCCAATTACAGTATATACGGCAAACGGAATTTCAACCCACGCGCCCCTTGGGGGGCGCGACCAATGCAAGTGGAGTAATGGGTAATTTAGGATGGATTTCAACCCACGCGCCCCTTGGGGGGCGCGACGAGAACAGTAGCCCCGCCTTTCCGGTCGTGCTTTTATTTCAACCCACGCGCCCCTTGGGGGGCGCGACATGCCCATATCAGAGGCGCAAGCAAGAGCCGTAAATTTCAACCCACGCGCCCCTTGGGGGGCGCGACTTCGGCAGCGGGCCGGGGGGGCCCCTCCGGGGGGATTTCAACCCACGCGCCCCTTGGGGGGCGCGACCCCCCGGTATTTACCCCGCTTGATTCTACATATTATTTCAACCCACGCGCCCCTTGGGGGGCGCGACGGTGCGAGCTGTCCGGACAGGGCTGCCGGGTATTTATTTCAACCCACGCGCCCCTTGGGGGGCGCGACCGAACGCTTCATTATATCATTGAGCATTTATCAGATATTTCAACCCACGCGCCCCTTGGGGGGCGCGACCGTTATCATTAGTTGCTCGGTTTACCACTGTAATATTTCAACCCACGCGCCCCTTGGGGGGCGCGACAGCAAAGTTGCGGAAAACTTTGCGAAAAAATTCTGAATATTTGTGCAATGTGCTGAGATTGTGCGTGTATGTTGAGTGTCACCTTTGCCGGGAAAGGCGTTAAGCTGAGATATTCGGCTTTAATGAAGTGCGAAGGATTGGGATATTCGGCGACTGCTTCTTATCCGCACCGATTAGATAACCAAGGGTTCCAGCACGTCAAAAGATGGCTTTGCGCCAAAATGCTCCACCTTTTTGCGTCCTTCATTCCCCAAAATATAGAACCTCAAGCTATCCTTCTCCGCGTCAATGATTTTGATAAGCCGATCTTTGACCAGCAGCAGCTTCCCCGCGTCCACCTCACATTCAAATACTGAGTTTTGCACTCGCTGCCCGTAATCCTCACATGCCTTTGATACCTTGCGTAACCGCCTTCTCCCTTCGGGAGTTGCTGTGTTTACATCATATGTGATAAGCACAAGCATATCTCTCGCTCACTTCCATAAAAAGGGAGGATACGCGTCAAGGTCTCCGCGCAAAAAACGCGCCAACAATAATGCTTGCGCATGTGGTACAAGCCCCCATTCAATTTTCTCTTTCAAAAAGGGATGGACAATTTGCTCCCGCTTCCGCGTCTGCCATGCGGCAAGGATTGTTTTTCTTGCGTTGTCCCGCAGATAAACGGCGCCATTCTCCCGTTTCTCAAAATCTTCCGCGTGAACTTGGCGGGTGTTGATTAACGTAAGTACGAAACGGTCAGCCAATGGTGCGCGCAGATCCTCCATTATGTCGAGAGCGAGGGAGCGGCGTCCCGGGCGGTCTTTGTGCAGAAACCCGACAAAAGGGTCTAATCCCGCGGTTGACAATGCCGCCGAAACATCATGTGATAAAATCGTATAGATGAAGGACAGCAGCGCATTCACGTTATCTATCGGAGGTCTGCGGCTCCGTTCATGAAAGTAAAACTCTTCTTTATCGCGCAAAACCAATTCATCGAAAACCGAAAAATATTGTGAAGCGGCTTCCCCTTCAATGCCCATCAGCGTCCCATGCGTCTCTGCCGTCTGTATCTTTGGAATGGCGTCCGCCACAAACCGTCCCGCTCGTTTCACACGCTCAACATTCAAGCGGCCGGCATGGTCGCGTGTGGCTCGCTCTAAAACCCATCGGCTGTTGTGCAGCTTCCCGACAAGTATGTTCCGGGCAATCGCCAAGCTCTGCGCTTCATCATCAGCCATGCGGTATTGTGTTCTGCGCAAAACAACATTGCCTTGTGTTTCGCCCTTTACATCGGCGATGAACCGTCCATATGCCGTGCAAAAGGACAACGCGATTCCCCGCTTGGCACATTCGCCCATTAGAGCCGGGCTTGCTCCCATATAGCCAAAGGTTATAATGCCCTCTAAGTTGTGGAGCGGAACGCGTAGCAGAATGTCGTCGTCCTTTTTTACAGCAACGGTCTCGCCTTCCAACGCCAAATAGGCTTCGGGCGTTGTGACATACAGTGTGTTTAATAATTTACGCACGACCATCCTCCGAGAGCGCGTTTTGAATATAGACGGCGACGCACCCTTCCTGCGGCAGCTTTGGAACACATAGGTCTTTTAAGGAACAGCTTGCGCACACTTTTCTCGGCTTTACGCGCGGCGTATGACGGCGTTCATAATAATCCCGCATTTCCGCAAGCATCCCGCAGACCGTATTGCGCAGCTCAGCGTCAAGCTCCACAGCTTCCCGTCTTTTTGTCTCCCCGTGGTAAATAAACGCCGTTTCGATTGGCGGGCAGGCCAGCATCTCCTCCAAGCACATGGCTTGGGCGCATAATTGCAGCTTGTCCGCTTCGCGTGACTTTGAGCCGCCTTTCTTATACTCAACCGGGCAGGGAAGCCAGAGCCCCTCGCGCCCATAAAGCCGCACACCATGGTCATCACGCCGAAATTCTACCACATCACACGCGCCCCTTATGCCCCACGTCCGTGAAAAAACGGGCATATCCCGCGTGATAATCAGATTTCCCCGCTTTTCGGTGAGGGTTTTATCGTGAGCGCGGTTGTGCAGAAGATGCCCGGAAACCGTATGAACGTTGTCCGTCCATTGCTGCTCTATGTGAATAAGCGCCCATTGGCGGCGGCAAAACGCAAAGTGCTGTATGCCGGAGATAAGCAGAGCGTCGTCGTCTCTATCTTCCATCAAGCTCTTCCGCAGCAACGCCGTCAAGCGCGGCAAGCGTGTATGTTCCATCCGAATTTACAGTTAAGCTCCGATGGACTTTAGCCGACGCCAGAACTTCGCCGGCGTGCGTCCACCAAATGACCTTCAATATTTCCATGCTTCCGCCGGGCCGCGCCGACGATTCATCGTTTTCAAACATACGGCGCATCGCGTCTTTGAGCTTTTCGGCATCGGAGTCTGAAAAACCGGTTTTCTCGGCGAGCTGCCGGTTAATGCTTCCGAAGGTCACATAAACGCCTCGATCCACCCGGTGTTTCATGCCCATTGTGTCGCCGGATTTTTGGGACGAGTCTTTCTTGTTGGTTGTGAGGTTCACGCTTTTTGTGATTTGCAGGCTGGAAACATCAATCGGCTCAACGGAAAACGCGCTTTGTATGCTCACCGGCCCGCGAATGGCGATGGAGGCATTGGCGTCATCCACGCCCGCAAGCACTTGCCCGAACGCGCGGACATCAAACCACTCGCCGCAAGCGGCTCTCGCTTTTTCCTCGCTGCTTTTTGTTTTCGGAAGCGAAGCGTTGTCGTATCGCTCCTTGATGCTGCGGAAATCGTCGTTGCGGTAATCGTCCGATTGCACAAGGATCGCTTCCCCCGCGTCAAGAAGGCGGTTGCGGATTTTTCGCTTGACGCACACGTCGGAAATCTCGCCGAAGCCGTCATAATTGGTTCTGGGGCGGTTGCCGTTCAGCGGGTCGCCGTTTGGGTTGGCGTTTTTTACGCCGATGATGATTGCGAAATCAATTTTCTTACTCAAGCTCATTGGTTGCTTCCTCCTCTTTATTTTTGGACTGTAACGCCCTGCGCTGCAATGAATAGCCGAGCAGATATTTTCCGCCCAAGGGTTTGTCGCTGAACTCGTCAGGCTCGAAAAGACACATGATATCATCTATTTGGCTCTGATACCACTCCGCGCCGTTGAGACGCTGTATGTAAGGGTTAAGCTGGCTGAAGAGCAGTTTCCATGTCCTCAGCGGTTTAGCCGCGAACGCCGAGGTATACCGAACCGCGTTCGTGGGGCGTTTATCGGTATTATCCCCGCCTGTCTGTAAATACCGCGCATGGCTCTCCAACCTGTCGGCAATCGCGAGCAATCTGCCGAAAAGATAGTCCCGATCAGTATTTGTGGTTTCCAATTTCAATGAAATCTCCTCCTCTTTCCCGATGCAGTATTTTCTTACAAGGGCGCATGTGACGCTCACGGCGTACATCCATCTGTTTTTATCCCAGCCGCCGTCTTGCTTGCTGAACGAAAATGGGTTGCTCACCCGGGCAACGGCGGCGTATACCCAGCCCCGATTAAGCGGTTCGCCGCAGAAAATATGGCACAGCAAGCGTTCGCGGGCTTGTTTCTGGATTTTTTTATAGCCCTCACCCTTTGGTTCGCCGTATACCGCCGCGATAATCCTGTCGGCGCTGGGCGCGGATATATGGTTTTGCCCGTTGTGGTAAAGCCACCAGCAACAGGTTTCATGCCAGCGAATAATACGTTCGATGTATTCGTCCTGCCGCAGCTCTTGATAGAAGGTAATGCCCATACGCCCTGTCGTCGCGGCGTCTACCGCCATAACCGCAACCCGGCGCAGCGTGTTTTGAAGGGCATCAACGCTCCCTTTGCTCTTCAGCGCGTTACGCAGCTTTTTTGAGTATTCCGCCGCCAGCTCGACTTGAGCCTTGATTTGATGATCGTCAGAGGCGTCCTCATATATGCCAAATATGTCCTCTGTTTTCGCAAGCGGAGCTAACTGCGCGGAAGCGTCGTCCGTCGCCCACGCGGCGATGGCTTGGGTATCGCATTTATACCCTTGCGTCGCGATTAGGTAATTGAGCATAGCATGGGCTTTGTGGCTTGCCTCCATGCTGACGGCGTTGGCCTGCTCCGGTTTGTTAAAGCGGCCTTTATAGGTATAGTTTGTTTCGTCGTTGCAGCTGATGAGCTTTGCTCCGTTTGTAACGGCATTGATTCCCTTTAAGTGCTTAACGCCGGGCGGCGCGTTCAAGCCTGTGGCATAACAGAGCCTCGGCGCCCTGGAATGAAATATCTCGCTGCATTGTCCCCACACTTTGGCAACCTCGGCGTCTTTCCATAAATCCGGGGTTAAATCACCCGGAATTTCCACGCGGAAGCGGACAAACAGCTTTTCTTCTTGGGGAATCCCGGCCTTTTCCAAATCATCCGCCAAGGTTCCGCTGGCGATATATTTATATACCGCCGCGACTTTGGGATGCCGGTCGCTCCACTGAGCAAGACGCGCAAGATACACATCGCGCTTTTTATCATTTAACGCAAGATAGCCAAGGTTGTCGTGGAGCGGATGCGGCTCAATTCCGCTGGTTCGGGCCGACGAGTCCTCGGTATAGGGTATAATGATTTTCAGGGCGCTCAGTTCCGCGCGGCGGAAATGGCCCTCCCCGTCAATGGCGACGCAGATATCCGTTTTCATTGCCATGTGGAACAAAGGCCAAAGCACAGGCTTTTCATCTTCCGCGTCCGCCGGCCCGGCGATGTACGAAACGCGATCATACGCCTCAGCCAAATTGCTAAACCAGCTCAATGTTATAATTCACTCCTTCCTCAAAACGCTTAAAGGCGTAATTCTTTTCATATTCGCGAACCACACGTTTGTGCGGGATGGTTTCCGGCGGATCAAATTCGATTATGCCGTCAGTCATAGACTGATGCCAGAGCCTAACGCCAAGCTCGGTTTTACCGGTTTCCTCCGGGTAGTCAAAGCCGTGGAACATCATGCCGAAGTCAAGGCGGCCATAGCCGTCGTAAAATCCGCCGCCCTCTCCGAATACGCACGGCTCGGCATACGCCTGACATTCGCGCGCGCCTAAAAATATGTCGCGCCGCCCGCCTTGCCGGACGCTGCGCAGCGCAATGTTGTGATGCTTGTGTTCGTCCCGGTCATCCGCCAGCTCCGGGCGTTGTTCATTCCATTCAAAATGCGCCGAAACTTGGTATTCGACGTCTCTGAGATACGTATAGTACGCAAGGTCGTTGCCGCCGCTTAATTTTATGGGGCGCATACCCTTGCTTTCGGTTTGGATGCGCTTCATAACGCGCACCGCGTCGATATACCAGATCAATGTCGGTTTCCAGTACACGCTCTCCGCAATGCCCTTCAAAGCCTGATATGTCGGGGTTTGATAGCTGAACTTTTCACCGCCGGATCGTGTTATGGGGTCGGAAAACAGCGCGTATCTGCCGTAGACCTTGAACTGTATGGAGTTTCGCTTTGTTTCCATGCCATCACCTCATGTGTGTAAAAATTCGTGGCTGCCCTCTAAATCCACGCCGCGCTCCTCATTATAGAAGCCGTCCGCAAGTACCATCAGCCCTTCGGGGCAGCTAAGCGCACCCCGGCCGGATAGCCCGTCTTGTTGGTACTTATACAAAGAAACGCTGTATTTTCCCAGTTTACGCAACAAATCCCTTTTTAACAGTGTATCATCCGCGGCATAATATTTCAACAATAAATCCTTGCCCTCTTTGTATGGAACAACCACGTCCGTCCGTCCCCGGTCAATCACAAAAAACTCTTCGGCGGCGGAACGGAATGCGGAACGCAACGCCGGAGGGGCGGCTTTTTGCTTATCTTTTCGGGAGTGATACGCACGGGAACCAAAAACATTATTGCTCAGCAAATCGTAGACCGTTCCTCCGCCGCGGATGGGATAATCCATAATTCCGCGCCGTTCATGGAAATAGTATCTGTAGTATTCGTTCATGTCGGGATTGCCGTCGTCAAATAAGCGTCTTGTAATCTCCGCGCCAATTTTAATGTCCGGCAGCCTGTCTAAATTTTGGTTTTTGATATTGACTACATAGACATTTTTGACTTCGCCGAATTCACCATGGCGATTGCATCTGCCGGCAGCTTGATATATGCTGTCAAGCCCCGCGACGTCACGGATAACACATTCAAACGAAATGTCAACGCCCGCTTCTATAAGCTGTGTCGAGACGCAGATAACAGGCTCTTTCTCGCTAAGCCTGTGGCGCAGTTCGTCAATCACGGCGTTACGATGGGCGGAACACATATTTGTGCTGAGGTGCAGCACAGGTGTTTCGCACTTTATAAGCTCCTCATGCAACAATTTTGCCGCAATCTTCGTGTTGACAATGATGAGTGTCGAGCTGCTGTGCTTCGTAATAACAAATTCGGCTAATTCGGGATATGAATAGCCGGCCGGTATCATTTTGTTTATAATACGATATCGTATCGGCGCAGCGCCGCAATCGGCGATAGAGGGATTTGGCGAAAGCTCAATCGGGTGTTTCACCGCGTCTAATAAAGGCTGTGTCGCCGTGCAGAGCAAAACCGTACTTCCGCACACGCGATGCAGGAAATTTACCGCGCCGTTAAAGAGATGGATACACTTTACGGGCAAGCTTTGGACTTCATCAAAGATAATTACACTGCGCGACATATTATGTAATTTGCGGAGGTCGCTTCCTTTTGCGGAAAATATGCTTTCGAGAAATTGAATCTGTGTAGACAGAATTATCGGCGCGTCCCATCGGTCTGTATTTAACTTATAATTTTCAGGACAATCCGGCAGAAAATCCGAATGGTGTTCCAAAACGGTGTTTTCATCAGCGTTAAGCGCGCGGCGGATTTCGTTTGCGGTTTGACTTAAAATCGAAAGATACGGGATGATATAAATAATCCTGTCTAAATTATGAGTCCGCGCGTGTTCCAGCGCGAACCGCAGACCGGACAGGGTTTTTCCTCCTCCCGTCGGCACTTCGAGTTTATATATCCCTATCTCGCGCAGTCCGGCTTTTGCGCAATCTTTTGATACGCCTTGCCGCAGCCGTGCCATCTCGGAGCGGGTCTCAAACCCGGCAAGCGAACATTCAAGCGCTGTGAGGAGCGCGTTCCAGTCGGGCGTTTCCGGCAAATATTGCTCGCCGCTGTCAAAAAGATACGCGTCCAGACGGTCGGCGTCAATAAGGCATGAGTAGAGATATTTCGCAAGCATGGACGCGCTGAACGCCTTTCCGTTCTTCGGGAGGGCGCTGAAGATTGTACTGAACTCCGATTTCAACGCGCTCATGTCAGCATCCGAACAAGCCACAGATAACTCCTCAGTATCCGACAAGCTGTCACGCAGCGGCGTGCCGCCGTCGGGAGAGATATTGTCGCGAAGCGACCCGTGATGCGATGCTATAATGTTGCTCAAAATGTCGGCAATGACGGGAATGGCGGCGGTGGCGCCATAAACGCGTTTCGCGCCGTAAATGCTGTGGGGGACGCGCCCGCGTTCGGAATCACCGCCATACCTTAAATAGTCTTGAAACATCGGCGTCGCCTTGCCGTAATCATGCAAAGCCCCGGCAATTTTGGAGTGTTCGGCTAAACCGCACTTGCCGCCGAACCGGGAAGCCAGCACGGACACATTTGTGAGATGTTCGGCAAGAGGCTGGTTTGGCCGCGCATATACTCCATCCTTCGGATGCTCTGAGGTTGATTTTTCCATGGCCGCGTCTCCGTCCTTCCTTCGTATCTGCCGGTAATGCAGCAATTCATAGTTCATTACATAAAAGCGCCCTCCGTCAGCCGGAAGGGAGTGAATGTGCGGCATCTCACAGAAATTTTCTTTATTGGATTATATCACATTTTAGAATAATTGCAAGAAGATAATACGCATATGATTATACAATCATTCATGATATTTTTCAATTGACGTTGACGTTCGCACTTTGGAGTGATACAATAAAACACGTTAGCATTATATTAGCGCGAGGTCATAAGGGAGAGTAAAATATGCCTGAGTTAAAAGTTTTCGATAATAATATGCAGCAGGACATTGAAAATTTTATTCAAAAATGTTATGCGGATTTAGGTTGGGGTTACGACCCCGCCGGCAGACATAAAGATATAGCTGACATACTTGAAGCATACATGAAAAACGGTTGCTTTTGGTGTCTTTATGACAATAATTTATTGATTGGAACGGTTGCTGTTAAAAATATCAGCAAGGACAGCGTAATCGAAAAAAACGCGGAATTGAAGCGAATGTTCGTATTAAAGGAATATCAGGGCAAAGGATATGGGCGTATGTTGCTCGAAGCTGCCATTAGTTATTCCCGTGATAGCGGGTTCGATAAAATATTTCTTGACACCAGAAAAGAACTGCATACAGCCATAAAATTATATCGCAAATATGGGTTTGTTGACATTCCTGCTTACAATGATAACATAAAAGCAGATTTGTTTTTTGAATTGAAATTGATATAATCAACAACGCCCCAACGCGCGGCAGCCGGCTTCGCCGATTTTAGCGTCTTGCGGTTTTTAAGAAAGAACGGCTAAGGCGCACGAAGCCTTGACCGTTCTTTTTTTCGCGTTAACCGATTGCGCCGCCGCTGTGGGCGTATTACCG
>Ga0099364_10015159_pt1 | contig 10181 bp, 10 predicted proteins | sample TergutTh196P3_FD_73070 | JGI IMG/M metagenome (GOLD analysis project Ga0099364, IMG submission 73070) | Microcerotermes parvus P3 segment gut microbial communities from Pointe-Noire, Republic of the Congo - Th196 P3 | ecosystem: Host-associated > Arthropoda: Insects > Digestive system > Gut ...
AAAAATCCACTTAGCAGTATAGCTGCTGCAAATTGAACCGCCGTATACCGAACGGTACGTACGGTGGTGTGAGAGGGGCGAAGCCCGTTGCGGTTAGCCCCTACTCGATTTTCAAAGCGATATTACCCATCATCAACTCAGCCAGCTTTCTTGTGGTGTTGGCGTTTCTTATGGTAACAGCGTTATAAGCAGCCTTATTCTTTACGATTTTAGACCATCGTGTATGTGAGAATGTCGCAAGCGGAGCTGACCAGAAAATCACCTTTCCATAACAATCGACTTTCTCATATTCCGGCTTAACCTCTCCGACCAGCTTGCATACCTCCATCGCTGTCATAGGAGGGATGACGAAAAGAACGTTGTGTTTAGCTTCCGGGTCAGAACCCCACCATTCCGGCGCATGAGTTAGGGCATCACGTAGTTCGTCTGCGGCGATAATACAGACGATGATATTTAGTCCAAAGCTCGATTTAATCAATTTTTCGCAGGTAATCTTTACATCGGTTTCGCTTAAATCACTGTCAAACAAGATATTTCCGCTGTTTATGTAGGTAATCACATTGACAAAACCATGCTTCACAAAGGCGGATTTAAGCTCCGGCATGGAGATTTTATTGTTGCCACCCACATTAACTCCGCGCAGCAACGCTATATATCGGGTCATATAAACACCCTTTCAATCTAATACAAACAGGTTTTGCTCGTAATCCTTCACAAAATACCGCTTACCCTTTTGAATGACTTCATGCCCCTCCATCTCAAGGTGCAGCTTCTGCCCGTCGATACCCTCTGGATATTTTTCGTTGAGTTCACCATCTTTTTTTAGTGTCCTCCACCACGGGGTTTCATCTTCTCCATTACGCTCAACGCTTGCATGGGCGACGACATTCACAAAAATACCACCTGTAAGCTGGCAAGTGAAATCAGCACCATGCCGCTTCGCAAGATGCGCGCGTATCCTGTCGGTGGTGATGAGCTTGCCTTGCGGGATGTTTTTCATCAATGCGTCATATTCGATTGGCGGTGCAATCAACATCTTTGAACCGCCGAACCGTGCAATCGCTTTCGGGTCTGCAAGCACCTCGACTTTTGGCATATCTTTGCTGTCATGCAACTTTTTGTTTGGATTTTTGATTGGCATAGCCTTTATTCCTCCTTATCCTTTCTGCTCTTATACACATTAAACCGATTCTTGCACTCCGAGCTGCAAAAAGCGGCGTTCGTATGCCCTGCAATAAATACCTTCCCGCAGTGCTTACAGCAGCGTAGTGGATTTTTCTCATCCACCATCGCAAAGCTGAACATCATCTGGATGCCAAGCAAAAGCGAACGAAAATCCCATACAATCGTGGGCCTGTCATATAAGGCGATGTGATATGTAGGCGCAATACCGCCAAACGCCACCATCCCCTGCCTGTAAATATTTCGGGTCGTTTCGTCTATATGGTCATAATCCTCATAATAAAGATAGCTCGAAACAAATGTAAACGCCCAATCCCGAAATTGCCTTGCAAGCCAGTCAACCCGCTCTGCATATTCCCGCAGAAAGCTCATACTCATCGCCATTGGCTCATCTTGAAACGTTAATACCAGCGCCAATACAGACCTGTCCTCATTTGGCGCGGCGCTGACATCCCATTGGACTTTGCCTTTGTCCTTGTAAACATCCGGCTTATCAAAAGGAAAAAACAGCGATAGGTATCCCTCTGTAGACATGGTTTCTTCTTTGATAAAGTGGTTTTTCGGAAGATAAACCGCTTCATAATCCATAAAGTTAGGCGTGGTCGGCAACGCGGTCATAAAACCGAGCAGGCCATATTTTGTGGCGAAATCGAGTATTTCCTGCTTTGGGATATATTCGCCGCCATCTTTCATGGCAAGCCTGCCAACATTCAGCGCGTCAACTACCATCGCCTCGGTATCTTTCATCGGGTCATATACAGAAGGCTTTGCCGTCAGCGTAGGCGCGAGGTATATATTACCATCCTCGCCCTGCCGATATTCATATTCGCTGTATTTCGCCCAATCAGCACTGGTCTTCTGAAACAGGTTGTTCATGCGCTGCCTCCGTTTCCGCTGTCAATGGCGGCTTCTTTCTTTTTCCGGCGTTCTTCTTCCTCAAATTTCCGCATCAGCTTAGCTTTATTCAACTCATCAAGCTGTTCCCAATAGTTTGCGCAAAACTCTTTTTGCCTTTTAGTCAGCGGCTTTTCTTCAATATATCTTGGTCGGAGCCGAATGTACATTTTCTTTCGCATATCCGCAATCATGTTTTTGTAAACCTTGCGGATGTTGTTATCGGTCTGTTTGCGTATTTTAGCGATTTTTTGCGGCGACCATTGCCGGATTGCCCGATAAAACAGGATTTCCCGCTGGTCATCAGATAATTCCCCAACAAAATCACGCACAGGGCGGCTTGTAGTAAAATCCTCCATGTGAAACGGGCAGTCGTTGAGGGTATCAAGAAAGTCCCCGCGCAGTAACTGCCGCCACCAAATATCCTTAAACGGCGGCGGGATTATGGTTTCGCTATCAGGCAATTCATAATCAAGCATGACGCTTGTGCTTCGGGTTTCTTGCTTTGTGACCCGCCACTCCTCGATAATTTCCCTTTCTTTCCATAGGATAAGCAGCTTGTCAAAATCCTCCTGTGTCCGTGCGGTATCTTCAATTCGGGATATGGCTATCTGCCGTGAATCCCGCATCAGAATCCGCTTAGTCGGGCCGGCGGCTTGAATCGACTTTGCGTATGCTTTCCAATCTGCGATAATTTCACGGCGGCGTTTACGCTCCTGCCACTTTTTTAGTTCTTCGGTTGTTGTCACGCCATCACCGCCCAAATCATTCACAATATGTTCATAAAGACGAGTTCCGAAATGCCCTCCTGATTTTCCTTTATTATGAGGGAGGTTTGCGCCATGTAATAATTTGCTGATTGTCACGCCAATAATTTTAGAGAGGGGGTCAAATATCAATACCAATTACATCAATCAGAAGCCGTTTTACACATTATACAATATTTGAAAGGAGCCGGTCAAATGAATCAAGCGTTAAAGAATACGACTACATCGGAGCCATTCGTCATGCAAAGGCGGGTCGGCTCCACAGTTTATAACATCGGGATATATTTCACCCCGGAAGCGAAGGAGACGTTGGAAGATAAAGTCCGGCGTCTCCTTAAAAATGACTTGCAAATAGCACCGGAAAATGCTATAATGAAGCCACTACAAGCGGGTTGGCTGTCTGAAAGGGGTTCAGCATGAACAGACAGCCTATTTCCATATCCAAAATCACGGCGTTATATTCCCGTCTCAGCAAGGACGATGAGCGCTCCGGCGAGAGCCTGAGCATCGAAAATCAGAAAGCGATTCTCGAAGATTACGCCAAAAAACAGGGGTTTACCAACATCGCCCACTACGTTGACGACGGATATTCCGGCACCGATTTTTCGAGACCCGATTGGAAACGCATGGTCGCCGACATTGAGGCAGACAGGGTGGGTATAGTCGTTACGAAAGACCTTAGCAGGCTGGGGAGAGACCACTTGCAGGTAGGATTTCATACCGAAGTTGTCTTTCGCAAGCATGGCGTCCGGTTTATTGCAGTCAGCAATAATATTGATAGCGATATTCAGGAAAGCACCGAGTTTGCGCCATTCCTTAACATTTTTAGCGAGTGGTATGCGCGAGACACCTCTCGGAAAATCAAGACCGTGCTCCATGCCAAAGGCAACAGCGGCAAACACATGACCAATTCAGCGCTGTATGGTTACAAGAAGTCTGCCGAGGATAAAAATGTCTGGGAGATTGATGAAGAAGCGGCAGCAAATGTCCGCCGCATCTTCCAAATGACCATTGATGGCAAAGGGCCTTATCAAATCGCCCGGATACTGACCGATGAAAAGAAACACCTACGCCCCACGGCATATATTGCGCTTAGGGATGGAACCGAGGTATTATACCCGGATGAAAAGTATAACTGGCATGGCGCGTCAATACAGTGTATTCTCGATAAACCGGAATATATGGGAGATACGGTTAACTTTCGTACCTACAAGGAAAGTTACAAAGATAAAAACCATATCCACCGCCCGAAGGAAGAATGGGTTGTGTTTGAGAACACACAGCCGCCAATCGTAGACCGGGAGACATGGCATTCGGCGCAGAAATGCCGGAGTGTCAAACGGCGTACCGGTTCCACGGGAGAAGCAAACCCTCTTACCGGCTTAGTTTACTGTGCAGATTGCGGAAGTCGTATGTATAATCACAAGCGTAAAACGATTAAATACGATTCGGATAACTCTTACAGTTGCCAGTCGTACACCAAATATCCTAAAAAATGTACGATTCACTTCATCAGAACCTCGGTACTAGAGAAACTGGCGTTGGACGCTATCCGTGCAGTCACAGGGTATGTACGGGAACATGAAGATGAGTTTGTGCAGCATGTACGCGAAATGAACGACCTCCAGAGCGCGGAAACAGCAAAGGTGCAGCAGAAGCAACTCGCACAGTCTCAGAAGCGCCACAGGGAACTGGATTCGTTGATAAAACAGCTTTACGAGGATAAGGTCAAAGGGGAACTGTCGGCGAAGCGCTTTGAAATCCTCTCAGGCGAATATGAAACCGAGCAGGAAGATTTGGAGCAGCAGATTGCGGAGTTACGGGCCATGCTTGAAACATTCGGCGCGAAAAGCGACAGTACCGGGCGATTCATTAAAATGGTGCGTAAGTATACGGAAATCCCCACGCTTACCGGCACTATCTTGAACGAATACATTGATAAGATACTCATTCATGAAGCCGATAAATCCAGCGGGCGGCGTGAACAAACGGTAGACTTCTACTTCAACTTTATCGGTAAGATTACGATTCCGGGGCAGGCGGAGCCTGAGCCGTTCGACCCTGTTGAACACCGCAAGGCACAATGGCGGGCGAATTACTACAGGAGCAAAGAAAAACTGCTCGCAGAACCGCCAGAGGTTCAAGAGGAAAAACGCCAACGTCAACTCGAATATCAACGTGAATGGCGCCGGAAAAAGCGCGAAGAACGCAACAACACTAAGAAAAAAGCGGAGCAGAAGCAGCTACTACAAGAGGATTTACAAAAGAAATCCGCATAATCAAACCGTTATCCCCGGACTTAACCGTCCGGGGATTTTCTATTTCAAAACAAAGGAGACGTTGATATATGAAAATCAGAGAACTGACAGGAAAAGAAAAACGTGCAATCCGCAGGCTGGTAAAGGCGATGTGCGCGAATTATGACGCCGAATATGGCTGCCTACCGCTTGATGGGGACTGCTATATGTTTGGCATCGCATTCAACACAAGCGGGCTGTGCAGATATTTCAAAAACGCTGTGTTGCCGCTGAATCTGAAGCTGGAGCGAATATTCATCGGAGGTGTTGCCCCAGACACGAAGCCCTGTGTTATATGTGGCAAGACTTTTCCGCTAAACGGCAGGCAAAGTTATTGCAGCGCCAAATGCGCTGTTGTTGGCAGGCGGAAATGTGTTGCTCGTAACGTTGACGCATACCGCAGGCGCAAACGGTTGAATGTAATCAATTAGCATTTGAAAAACAGTGTATCAATCGGGATTTCCAACATCAAAACCGCAGTATGCGGCATTTATCATTATGGAGGTCAAAATGGCAGAGTTAAAGATTATCAAGATGAGCGAAATCAAATCCGAACCGGTAGAATGGCTGTGGGAGCCATATATCCCGAGTGGCGCAATCAGTCTGATACAAGGTGATGGCGGCGAGGGCAAAACCACAACAGCGATGGCGATTGCCGCTGCTGTCACGACGGGCAAGGCATTACCGGGAAGCGGGTGCGCCGCTCCCGTGCCGGTCATTCTCCAGAACGCAGAGGATTCCTACGAGAAGAAGATTAAGCCTGCGTTGGAGTTGTTTAGCGCTGACTGTGACATGATTCACGTTATCGACGAAAGTGAACAGGAGCTCACCTTTTCGGATGAGCGGATTGAGCAGACAATCATCCGCACCGGCGCGAAGTTGTGCATCCTCGACCCTGTACAGGCGTACATCGGCGTAAACATGAACAGCACCAACAGCGTCAGGCCGGTCATGAAGAAACTTGGCGCTGTGGCGGCACGTACCGGCTGTGCCATCCTGCTTGTGGGTCATATGAACAAGGGGAACGGCAAAGCGGCGTATCGCGGGCTTGGCAGCATCGACATCTATGCCGCCGCCCGCAGCGTGATGACCGTCGGCAGGATACCGATGGATGAAGGTAAACGTGCCATTGTTCATAACAAAAGCAACCTCGCACAGAACGGCGCGTCTCTCGCTTTCGGGCTTGATTCATCCGGCGGCTTCACTTGGCTTGGTGAATATGATATAACTATCGACGAGCTTTTGAGTGACAAGAAAAAGCCGGAAACGCAGTTTGTCAAAGCGCGGCGGTTGATTGAAACGGCGTTAGCAAAAGGCCCAATATTATCCGCTGACATGATGCAGATGGCAGAGGAACAGGGTATCTCACCCAAGACGTTGAACCGGGCGAAGGATGCGCTAGGCGTTATCTCGGTCAAGCGGCATAACCGCTGGTATTGGGAATTTCCGATTGAGGTGGAGTATACCGTGGTTAATGAAGATAGCCAACATGGTCAAGATTCGGCTGTGGACAACATGGCCACCTTGACCATCTTGCCTTGTGAAAAGGGGGCGTAGATATGGCAAAAGAAAAGACAACCGGTTTCTATTTCAAGATGTCGCCGGAGGAATGGGCGTTGGTGGAGCGGCGCATGGCACAGACGAATATCCGCAACAAAAGCGCCTTCATCCGTAAAATGTGCATCGACGGCCACATTATAAATCTGGATACGAAGCAGCTTACCGATATTGGTAAGCTGCTTCGTATTACAGCGAACAATGTTAATCAAATAGCACGGCGAGTCAATTCCGGCGGCAATGTTTACCGCGAGGATATTGCCGATGTGAATAATCAACTCGCAGAAATCCGGACAGACTTCGGTAGGCTGCTGTCTACCCTGGCAGGAATCGCAAACGCCAAACCGGGCAAGCTATTCATCCCGCCACCGAAGATTACGGATTTTCAGGAGGGTGCTTAATGGCAACGACAACACTAATTCCGCTCCATGTGGGCAAGGGCAGGACGGTCGCCACGGCACTTGGTATTAGCTTGGATTATATTAAAAATCCTGATAAAACCGTGGATGGTCAGTGGGTTTCATCTTATGAGTGCGACCCGCTGATCGCCGATGATGAGTTCCTGTTTTCCAAGCGACAGTATGCAGAAATAACAGGGCGGGATTATGGCAGCCGCGATGTGCTTGCCTATCACCTCCGCCAGAGCTTCAAGCCGGGAGAGGTCGATGCCGCTACTGCCAATCGTATTGGTTATGATTTAGCACTCAAGCTAACGAAAGGCAATCATGCTTTCATCTGCTGTACTCATGTAGACAAATCTCATATCCACTCGCACATTATTTTCAACGCGACCTCGCTGGACTGCACGCGAAAATTCAGAAACTTTTTCAGGTCGAGCTTTGCAATCCGCAGAATTTCCGACCTGCTTTGTACCGAGAACGGCTTGTCAATTATCGAAAATCCGAAGCCGTCAAAAGGCAAAGGCTATGGCGATTGGCTCGGTGAGGACAAGCCGCCGACACAGCGCGAGAGGCTTGAGCAGATAATTGATTACGCGCTTGAGGGCTGCACTAATTTTAACAAATTTATTTCGACGATGCAAGATGCTGGCTGCGAAACAAAACAGGGCAAACATTTAGCGTTCAAAATCCCCGATGCAGAAAGGTTCATCCGCTGCAAATCGCTTGGCGAGGATTATACCGAGGATGCCATCCGCAAGAGAATTTCCGGCAGGCGGGTTGTCGCCCCAAAAAAGAAAGTTGCGACGCTGTCGCAAGAATCCCGCAGACCCAATATGCTAATCGACATCCAGGCGAAGTTACAGCAAGCGCGAAGTCCCGGCTATGAGCATTGGGCACGGTTGTATAACCTGAAAGAATCTGCAAAGACGCTTATCTTTTTGCAGGAGCGCGGGTTGACGAATTATGATTTACTCACAGAAAAATCAGAAACTGCAAGCAAAATTTACGGTGTCAATTCCGATAGGATAAAAGCTATTGAGGCGCGGCAAAACGAGATTTCTGCATTGCAAAAACACATCGGCGCATACAGCAAAGGAGCAAGTATTCTTGCCGAATACAACAGGCTCAAAAAACAAAAACCTACTATGCTTGCGAAGTTAGCCAACGCCACTTCGCCCGCAGAAAAGTTCTATACAGATAATGCGGCGGCGATTATTTTATGTAGGGCGGCGAAAAAACATTTTGACAGCGTGGATTTGAAAAAGCTGCCGACCATGCAATCGCTAAAGCAAGAGTACGCGGCGCTTGAGGCAGAAAGGAAAAAACTCTATTCAGGCCACAAGGCGGCACGGTCGGAAATGGTTGATTTACTCATGGTAAAACAGAACGTAGATAGGATTTTATTTGGCACTCCGAAGCGGGTGAAAAATCTTGAGCGGGATGCACGGTAATGGCAATATTTTTCACGGCGGCGAAGCCGCACAGCAGATGCCAACGGCGGCTTAAAAAGAGGACGCGAAGCGTCCTCTTTCTTCGGGGGTCTGGGGGGTTACCACCAGCAAGCAAGCAGCGGATATACTGAAAAGTATATATCGCTGCATTGCTTGCCGGTAGAATAGAAGCGATGGGGAACCCGGAACCCTGTCGAACATGCGGCGTGAGTTGTGCCCGGCCAATTTGCATGTTAGCATTGAAGCAAGCGGGACTGAAATCGCAAAAATTGCTTGCTGGGTTTCCGATTGCGGAGCTACTTATGTTGTAGTCTGTCCGTTCATTCCGCAAAAGCTTCAATGTTTCGGCTGGTTGGGTGCGGCCATACCACTTACCTGTCTAACTAACGCGCCTGTTGGCTTTGAGGGAAAATGAACCTATCCCGGAGATTGGAGGGCTTTTTATGAAACCCGTTCCCGTCGCCGGCGTCGACGTCAGCAAAGATTTTAGCGAAATGTGCATCCTTGCACCAGACAACACCGTATTCCGACGCGTCAAGATTTATCACGACCTTGCGTATAATACTGGGGAAGGGCAGAAAAACTTTTGGGCGATGAAGGCTTAATGGCATGGTCGAGCTTGCAGTTGGCGCAAATATTCGCGCACAACAGTCGTTTTGCCAAAGCCACCCGGAGCCTGTACATCTGTACAAGGGTATTCCAGTATCTCGGCAAGTTTTGTTTCCATTAGTTCAGATAAATATATATTCTTTTTTTACATTTACCAGAATCCATAGTTTACACGAATTGGTCTACAACTAACAGCCTATCACGTAACAGGATACCGATGAATCAATCGGTATCCTGTTTTTCTATTCTTGATCCTTTGACTTCGCAAGCCCGATAAGTTGCGACGCCCGCCCCCTGATATGCTTTTCGATAGCGGTAAGATATTCTTCCGGCAGGTTTAGTTTCGAATGACGCTCAAATGAAAAATTTAATATCTTCCGCAATTTCTCAATCTGCCGGGCGGTCATAAACGACCCGCAGATACCCTCAAATGTCGTACCCCCGTATGCTGGGAATCGCGTTTTCGCATACTCGCTCAAGTCTGTGTAATCATTTGGCATAGCAAAACTGAACAGGGAAAGCCCGTTATCGAATATTGGCGCAGGCGCTTTTATTTCTCCGGTGTGGTTATCTCGGAGCAAGCCAAAGTTTCCGAAATGCCTATCTTCATTGTATATCAGCGCATCAAACACCAGCATATCGCGCAGCGCGTCGGTGTACTCACCGCCCAATTTATCATAATATTTTGCAACAGCGCTGATACCGCCTGTTTTCACAATGCGCCCAATCGGAATAAAGGCGGTGTCTATATTGGTAAAGAGTTTGCATTTAGAAGCGAGTATGTTTTTCCAGTTATCAAGGTCATAATGTACAGCGTTTAGGCTCATTGCTGCTGCAATCTGGCTTGCGTAAAATTCGCTGTAAGGCTCCTTACCTGAATTTGCAAAGCCGCTCGTACCACCTTTATATAGAAAAATACCCTCACCTTCAATAAAGCGCCAAGCCTTCGGAAGCATCCCATCGGTGGTAAGCTCTGGTGAAGTGGAAAACGCCGCGTCGCTCTGTGTGACTCCCGTGTACGCG
>Ga0099364_10015160_pt1 | contig 10181 bp, 8 predicted proteins | sample TergutTh196P3_FD_73070 | JGI IMG/M metagenome (GOLD analysis project Ga0099364, IMG submission 73070) | Microcerotermes parvus P3 segment gut microbial communities from Pointe-Noire, Republic of the Congo - Th196 P3 | ecosystem: Host-associated > Arthropoda: Insects > Digestive system > Gut ...
TAGGCGGAGATTTAATGATTGATGCATTTGGCATTGTGGCAGCTGTAGCCATGACTCCCCTTGTTGTAGTTCAATTGATGGGAATGGTGTATCAATTAAGGACAAAAGAAAAAATAGAATTGGAAAAACAGCAAACGAATGCTTTTAATAATATTGTTATTGACTGGAGTAAAGTTACTGAATTTAATATAAACCGTAAAAAGGAAAAAAACTAAATGGCAAAAAAGAGTTTGGTTAAAAAAATGTTTTCCAAGCTGCCTGGTCAGTCTAAACTGCCCGGACAGCCTAAAAAAGTTAACCCTAATCTAAAATTTGTCTTTTTTATTGTTGACTGGGAAAAAGCGCATATTGTTTCAGATGTTTTTACAGAAGAAAAGGTTCGTTTTAACTTTACAAGCAAAGGAAAAGGAACAGCAAGTTCTGATCTTTTGGATATTTTAGGCATTGGAGCGTCTGAAAAAGCAATTATTACCTGCCTTGAACAGGAAATAGGTATTCCTGTTCTGTTAAAAGAGGTAAGAAAAAGAATGAAGGCATCAGGACCCGGTGCAGGAATTGCATTTACAATACCCCTGTCCGCAATTAATGATCCTATTCTATTAATTTTTAAACAAAGCATTTTAAAGAATGAAAAAATAGCCGGAAAAGGAGAACATATGGGAAGCAAATCTGCTCATGATCACGATCTTATTATTTGTATTGTTAATCACGGTAACAGCGATGAAGTTATGGATACAGCCCGCACAGCAGGAGCAACAGGCGGAACCGTAATACACGCCCGCGGTCAGGCCCATGAAGGGGCGGTTAAGTTTTTTGGTATATCCGTACAGGATGAAAAAGAGCTTATCCTTATACTTACAAACAGCGGTAAAAAAACTGCCATAATGACGGCAATCTGTAAAGCTCACGGACTTAATACTGAAACCCATGGAATTGTGTTTTCGCTGCCGGTTGACAATGTAATGGGTTTAAGCTTAGAATAAAACAGTTAGGAAAAAATATATCTTAAAGGAGAACTTAATGAAAAAATTGTCATTTGTATTATTAATTGCCATTTTGCTGGCTGCCTGCGGAACACCGCCTACAGCAACAGATCCTGCACCGCCTCCGCCCCCTCCTCCGCCGACGGCTGCAGAAGATGTGCCGCCTCCACCGCCGCCGCCCCCACCCCCTCCTCCGCCGCCGCCTAGGGTAGAAAGAAAATGAGCGCCGTAAATACAAACAAGCCCTGTGAAAAAAAGGGTCGTTATTTTTTTACTTCAGAATCAGTCGGCGAAGGTCATCCTGACAAGCTGTGCGATCAAGTATCTGACGCAGTTTTAGATGCCTGTTTAAAAGACGATCCTCTTAGCAGGGTTGCCTGTGAATCGTTTTCATCAACATCATTGGTATTGGTTGGCGGAGAAATTACAACAAATACATTTGTTGACATTCAGCAGGTAGTAAGAAAAATAACCGAAGAAATTGGCTATACAAATCCCGATTACGGTCTTGACTGCAACTCAATGGCAGTCCTTAACATGATTCACAGTCAGTCTCCCGATATTTCGCAGGGAGTATCAGGCACGGGCCTTAAAAAATTTAAGGGTCAGCAGGGAGCAGGCGATCAGGGTATGATGTTTGGCTTTGCTTGTAACGAGACAAAAGAGCTTATGCCCATGCCCATTATGCTTGCACACAAGATTTTAATTAATGCTGCCAAACTTAGAAAAAATAAAACCATTAAGTGGCTGCGCCCCGATGCAAAAAGCCAGGTTACCGTTGAATATGACGGCTACAAACCTGTCCGCATTGACGCGGTTGTTGTTTCCCATCAGCATGATCCCGATGTTTCTTACAAGGATATTGAATCAACTATTATCCAAAAGATAATTAAGCCTGTACTGGAACCAACAGGAATGCTGGACAATAAAACCAAGTACTACATTAACCCCACAGGCCGCTTTGTTGTTGGGGGTCCGTTTGGTGACTCCGGACTTACAGGCCGTAAAATTATTGTTGATACTTACGGAGGTATGGGACGGCACGGCGGAGGCGCGTTCTCCGGCAAAGACCCAACCAAGGTTGACCGTTCCGCAGCTTATGCCGCCCGTTATGTTGCAAAAAACATTGTTGCAGCAAAACTTGCAGACCGCTGTGAAATTCAGCTTGCCTATGCAATTGGAGTGCCCTTCCCTGTTTCCGTTATGGTTGACACATTCGGCACTGCCAAAGTTCCTGAAATCAATATTGAAAAAGCAGTTCAGAAAGTTTTTGATTTGTCGCCCGCAGGTATTATAAAATCGTTGGATCTTCGCAGGCCAATTTACCAAAAGACAGCGTCTTATGGGCACTTTGGAAGATCGGAGTTCCCGTGGGAAAAAACGGACAAAATCGAAGAATTAAAGAAGCATGCAAATTGACACAAAGAAAGTAAGAAATTTTTGTGAAAAACTTTTTTCCGCGTATGGGTTTTCTGCAGATGAAAGCATAACTATTACCGATGTGCTTCTTCGTGCAGACCTTTACGGGATTGAATCTCATGGTATTCACAGGCTTGTTCGTTATCACGATGAAATTACTTCGGGTCAGGTTGCCGTAAAAGCGAAGCCCCAAATTGTTCATGAGACCGCAATCTCTGCGGCAATGGAAGCTAATAAAGCAATGGGGCAGCTTGTTGGCGTAGAAGCCATGAAGCTTGCCATTCAAAAAGCGAAAACAAGCGGATGCGGTATGGTAACGGTACGCAATTCTAACCATTATGGAATAGCGGCCTATTATACCGAGTTAGCGGCGGCGGAAGATTTAATCGGCGTAAGCATGACAAATACCGAAGCAATTTGCGTTCCTACTTTTGGGTCGCAGGCAATGACGGGAACAAACGCCCTTGCTCTTGCAATGCCTGCAGAGCCAATAATTTTTTCCTACGATGCTTCCACTACGGTAGTGCCGCGCGGAAAACTAGAAGTTTATAAAAAAAACGGACAGCCTCTTCCCGACCTTTGGGCTCTTGATGAAAACGGCAAACCATGTACAGATGCATCAATAGTAATAGAGAATATTATTAATAAAGCGGGCGGCGGCATTGCCCCTCTTGGAGGGATTGGCACTCTTCACGGCGGACACAAGGGCTATGGACTCAGCGTTATTGTTGATCTTTTTTCTGCGGTTATAAGCGGCGGACTTACATCGAACTATGTAAACAGGCAAACTGACCATACAGGCATTTGCCATTATTTTATGGCAATAGATTACGGTATTTTTGGAAATAAAACTGATATAAAAGCGAATATGTCAAAGTTTTTGCAGGAAATAAGGGAAAGCAAAAAAGCCGAAGGACATAACCGCATTTATACACACGGCGAACTGGAAGCAGAATTAAAATTGCAGCGCGAAAACGCAAGCATTCCTGTAAGTGAAAAAACCTATGAAGAAATACGGAATATTGCAGACAAGCTTAAAGTGGAATTTACATTATAACTGAATTCCCACACCAACAAACGGACGGATATAAAAAGGCATTGGGGTGTCTTCCGGCGGAGTAAACATATGAATAGCGTCTGCTCCAAAATTTATAAAAATCCGTTTGCTTGCAAACACCATAAAAGAAAGTCCTCCAATGGCAGAAGGATAAGTAACTATCGTTTTTTCTGTGGGAGAACCTGTGCTATACTTATAATGAAAATCTATAAGCGTAGTAATACCTGCGCCAATATTAATATTAACAGAAAATCTTTTTTTAAAAAAGTATCTTTGATACAGCCAGCTTAAATGCGTGTTTATAAAATAAACATTGGCAGCATAAAAATCCCTTCCCTGTTCCATTATTGTAATAGAGCCTGATGCTTCTATTCCCATATTGCCCCACACTCGTTTTATTGGAATAAAACTTATTCTTGCAGAAACACCAAGCGGATAAAAATCTCCAATAAAAGGAGCTTCCTGCGGATTTCCGTTATATGTATAATCATCAAACAAAAAACCTACAATAGGAATAATGGGAGCGTAACCAAAAGAAAGATTAAGATCGAATGGTTTTCTGTTGGCTATGGTAAATTTTCCAGCATAAGCGTCAAGTCCGCCGGGATTTATTACATATATATCGTATTCACCGGGGGAAAGGGAGCCGCCCGAAAAAACAAGGTGGGATGAGTTTCCTTCGCTTTCATGGGATTGAGGACGAATTCTTTTATTATCCTGCACAAGAAAAAACTCCGAACGCGGAATAAGGTTTTGTCCGCGTAATGATATTTCCCAAACTTCGTCTTCGTCAAGATAAAAAGCGCGCGGACTGTAACTTGTTAACGACGGCTGAAGGGCAAGTATAACTTCAAAATCGCGCCACCTTGTTGTATGGGAAAGTTCATCAAAAAGATCATAAACTTCTAACCTGTAGCGGTACCAGCCCGGAGTAAGAGAAATTTCTGCAAAGTTTTCTTTTGTTTCCAAACGCGCGGTATGTATATATCCTGTTTCCTGTTGTTTTTCTACAAAAACCACATAACGAAACACATACTCGTCCTCTTCCCAAATAAGCCGCTGAATAAAGCGCGGTTCTGCTCCCGAACGATCTATATAATAGTTTAGCTGTTCTGCTTCCTGCTCTTCTGTTCCTTCTTCAACAGACTCCTGCGGCGTATCTTGAGCAAAAACAAAAAAGGGGCACAATATAAATATAATCAATAAAATAAATAATTTTTTAATTGCCATAAAGTATTCCCGAATCTCTTGTATTTATCTGCCTTGGAGCAGGAATATCAACATTTAACCTGTTTTCCCTAAGCTGACCGCGCTGTTCTATAAAATCTCCATCCAATACATAAACAGCTTCCGCCTGCCAGTAAAATGTTCCTCTGCCAAGCTGCCTAATATCTTCTACCGTGTATCTTGTTTCCGCAAGTACGGGTGATTGTATTACAACAGAACGGCCTCTGCCTGTACCCTGAAAAATAGTAAATATATAACCGTTTGCTCCCTGTACCGCATTCCATGAAAAGTTAACGCTTCTTGAAGCCCTAATATGTTCGGAACGGATTGTGTGTCCATCCGCAGGCAGACGGTTCTGCGGAACAGGCAGAGGAGGAATTGGAAGCACTCTGAATTGGGAAGGAGCGCGGGCGGATATGTCCAAACCTTCGGTTGTTAATGCACGAATAGTCCAAAAATAGTTTCCGTCTGTTATTCGCGGCATAACAAATGACTGGCTGACATTTGCACGGCTATAAACAACATCTCTCATATTTATATCCCGCGCAATTATAAACGAAACATTAACGGCGGTTTCCTGCGATGTCCATTGCGCCGTATCGGGATTACGCGAAGCATCAAGACCCGCATATTCCATTCCATTAAACGGATGTACAAGAACAACAGGGCGCAAATGCCGTACATTTACCGCCTGAGAACCTGCAATACCCGTTCTTCGGGAACTTGACGCTGTTTCACGCGACAGAGCCTGCACAGTCCATGTATATGTACCGTCATTGTAGTTACTCATATTAACAGAAATACTTGTACCAAAAACAGTTGTTTCAATAATGGGCGGAGATGAACTGTCTCCCCTGTAAAGCCTGAATGCGTAATAATCCGCACCTGCCGACGGGTTCCATGAAAAATTAATATGCTGATTCTCCTGGCTTATAACAAAAAAATCATTTTGATTTGCTATATAATTGCCTGCCCTTCCTAAATCAGGCGGAAGCAAAGAATCTGCTACTGTTAAACGGCGGCCTTGAGTTTCTCTTTGTATATCTTCTTCGCTGCCAATAATACGCCAAAAATAAACGCCGCTTGGCATTGAACGAATTGTATATGTTTCCAAAAACGCGCTTTCATCAATTAAAAGATCTGAAAAATCCCTTTCGGATGAAAATTGAAAACGAATATTTTCCAAATCCGTTCTCCATGTAAAACGCATATCGGGAAGAAGACTGTCTGCCACCACATAATTATCCGGCGGAAAAATTTGGCGATGGGCAATTCCATCCTGCGTTTCACTCTGCGATCTTCTTTGGGATGCGTCAGGAATATTTCTTTCCCGTGCGGTAAAAGCAGAGTTCTGTATTACGGCAAACCCTTTAACTTCGGAAGATACCGCACCCACACCCGAATTACGGCTGTAAACAGGCGTTACGCGCCAATACCAGTTTCCCTGGCCCAAAGCGGAAGAAAGAGCGGAATGCTGCCTTCCCGATCCTGCCCTTATATTTAAGGCAATAACGGGATTTTGCATGGAAGGATTATCCGCCGCTTCCAAATTATACGATAACGCATCGGGGGAAGATGTCCACACAAAACGCACTGCAGGCTGATTATCGCGGTAATGTATCTCCTGATTTTCCCTTGGACTAATTAAAACAGGGGAAGGACTGTTAGTAATAATTATTCTTGAATACGGAACTTCCTGCGAGACAGCTCCTGTCGCCGTTAAAGGTATAAGCCGCCAAAACCATGTACCTGACGGCAATGCAGCTTCAAGACGGCTTTCGGCTGTATCTTCATAAAATAAAATCCTTGTAAAATTTCTATCGGAGGAAACTTCCAGTCTTGTAATTGTATCTTGAGTATAGTTAATTTTGTTCCATGTAAAATTAATATTGGAACCTGCCCCGGTGTTAATAATTCGCGCGCCGCTGTGAGGCGAAATTACTGCCGCTTGAGGTATGGGAAGCGTTACTCCGTCTTCGTTAATATAAACACCGTAACCTGCCGCAATTGAGTTTCCGTTTAAGAAAGCAGAACCTTCGCTTACTGACATGTTAAACGCACTTGATTCTCCGCCTTGAATTGCAGATGCGCGTAAAACTGAACCCCGTCCTGCATTAATGCGGTTTTTCCCGGAAACAATAACCATATTATCCGATGATGTATTAACATTTACACCGCCGCCGGAAAGTTCGATTATACATTCGGTATCATCAAAAAATATTTGAATTAATGTATTGGAAAATAGATCGATTATATCGCCATAAACAGAAGTAATGGTTGCTTCCGACATATCCGCTGTTCGTATAATATCGCCATTGTACAAAGGCGATTCGTTTCGCAGTCTATCCCAAATTAATCTGTCTATAAACCGCCTTTGCGCCATATTGTAACGGAAGGTAATAATAGCAACAGGTTTTTCGCCCAGCCGTATAAAAGCGGTATTAAGATCGTTGTAAAAAAGAGCAAGGCACGCCAAAAATCCCAGTACGCAGATAATTACGACAAGAATATCGGAGAAAATTGATTTTTTGCTGTTTGCCGGACGGCTCACTCGCCTCCCCCTATTTTATATTTCTTTTCTTCTTCGCCTGTATTTACATTGGAAATATCCGGAGGCGTTATTCCAAGAAGCTGACGAACCTGAGCCAAAGTCTGCGGACCGTTTTGGGAATTTTTTCGGTTTACCACGGCAAAAAGCCGCACGGGTTTTTCTTTTCCTTTTACGGTAACCGACGGCATTTCTTCGGTTATAAAATGTTCCCCTACAAGTTTCCATGTATCTTCGGAAATTAAAATATCTGTTCCCAGCGGTTTATTCAAAGCTTCAACGCGGCTTGCAAGATTTACAGGGTCTCCTATAACCGTGTATTCCATGCGCTGCTCCGAGCCAAGCTGCCCTGTAGTAACAATACCCGAATTAATGCCGCAGCCAATTACAATGGGAGGATTTCCAACATCGTCCTTGCTTCTTCCGGTGTTCATTTCATAAAGCGATTTACGCATCATAAGAGCGGCGCAAACACAGTTATACGCATCTTTTTCCGGGCTTCCTGCAGTAGTGGCAGTTCCCCAGTGCGCCATTACCGCATCTCCTATAAATTTATCAACAACCCCGTTGGTTTTTTCCACACAGTCAACCATGCGCGAAAAATAAATATTCAGCCAGCTTACTATGCGGTCGGATGCTCCTTCTCCGAATGCCTTTGTAAAGTTTTCGGATTTTTCCGTAAAGCCGCGAATGTCCGAAAAGAAAATTGACGCATGGCGCGGAGTTCCGCCGGGTTTTATTTCGCCTCTCATTGCTCTTACGGCAATATCTTTATTTGTAAACCGTCCAAAAATATTCAAAGCACCGCTCATCTTTTGGAAACTTCTTGTAAGATAGCCCACTTCGTCTTTTGTTTTTGAAGTAAGGTTTAATTCAAAATCGCCGTTTTCTATCTGCCGTGCCGCTCCCGCAAGTGTTTTAAGCGGAACACTTACTGTTTTACTAAAAAACCAAACAAATAAAATAGCAATAAACAACACAGCCCCTGTTAAATAAATATTGCGCCGTGTTGTTGCAACAGTGCCTTCCATAATTAAATCGTATGGTATTGTTGTAATTACTATAGCACTGCCAAGCGAAATTTTACGGTATGCACCAAAGTATCTTTTACCGTCTGTATCTGTAAACAAAGTCTGCATAACTTGATCCGTACCCTGCAATGCCTCAAGAATAAAAGTCGATTCTGCTTTAGTTCCTTCCAGTATAAATTCAAAATTGGGGTGAATAATATATTCGCCGGCATCATTTATCATATAAGAAAGATTTGTTCCTTCGGCATAATTTTCTGTTAAGGCATTGGAAGAGAAAAATATTACAGCCGCATCCTCTTCTCCGGCTTCATGCCAAGGGTAAAACATTGCAAGAACAGGCAGGCCAAAAAAAGGCGCGGCATTAACAAACAAAGTTTCGCCGTAACTGCACCGTTCAAGAATATCGCTGTATTCTCCAAGAAAATCCGTAATTGTTTCAAACTCTAGTTCGTTGGAATAGAAAAACTTTTCGTTTACAAGGCTTCGGATCATGCTGAACCTGCCGTAGTTGTGCCGTAAAATCCCAATAAAGGCTATTTCCTGATTTCTTTCAAAAAAGAAATCCGAAGCCAACCCTGCCGCCGCAGAAGTGCCGCCTACGGCATTCATGGTGTCCAAAAGAACCAGGGTGTTTCCCCTAATCATGCCAAAAAAGCTTTCGGCATCCTGCTCCGATCTTTTATTCACGGAATAATTGTTGTCCTCTGCCGTAAGACGAACATCGCCTGTTACCATGACAGAAACCAATACCGTAATTGCTCCCAAAGACAGCAGAAGCAATATGGTTATAATGATAATTAACTTTGCCCCTATCGGGCGTTCAATTTTATCTGTTTGAGCTTGTTGTTCCAAAACATTTTCTCCTTAATAAACTCTTAATTCTATGTCTTTTTCACAAAAAAATTAATTGTAACGATTTCGTTACGATTAAAATGCCCCCCCTCTATAATTCTAATACTAAAATTATAAATAAAATACAAAATTTTGTATATCATACAAAAGTCTATTTTATAGAAAAAACAGGCGTTTTTTGCATAATATTAAGACTATAGTCTCGGTTTCTTGCCTATAGACCTGCCCCCCTGTTCCCTTTCTCTTGCAAATTCCCTTGTTTTCATGCTATATTTTCCTTATGACCATGACACAAACCGTAGAAATCCCGCTTGACCGCCGGATAACACTTGAAGTTCCTCGCGAGATTCAGTCTGGGGCGGCCATAGTTACCTTTGCCCCAGCTCCTAAACCTGCTGTTGCAAGCGATTGTCCTATCTGTGCCAAACACCAAGACCCTGTAACCGGAGAACTGCGTTTTAATGCTGAAACCATCGCCGCTATGAAAGAGGTTGATGATATGCTTGCAGGTAAAATACCCAACACATTGAAGTCTTTTAATTCTCTCGAAGAAATGCTTGCAGATTTGGACTCGGACGACTAAAGTTTTATGTACACTCCTGAATATTATGGCTCTTTTAAAAAAGACCGCAAGCTCCTGAAAAAACAAAACAAAGATATGAGCAAACTTGATGAAGTAATGGGTTTGCTTCTTACCGATCAGCCTCTTTTGCCAAAACATAAAAACCACCCATTGCATGGAAACTACAAAGATTGGTGGGAGTGTCACATCGAACCGGATTGGCTTCTTATATATCGTATCAACAAGAAAAACAATAGCGTAATTTTTAATCGTACCGGCTCTCATTCTGAGTTGTTTTAATCTCACTAATCTGCCCTCCTGTTCCCTTTCTCTTGCAAATTCCCTTGCCTTATGCCGCTTTTTGCGGTATATTTTATATATGACCATGACACAAACCGTAAGAATACTGCCTAATAGCCGTACTATTGAAATTCCTCGTGAAATTCCGGCAGGGGAAGTTATTGTTGCTTTTACTCCAGTCTCTGCCAAAAACTATGAAGAT